>Ga0207107_1047_pt1 | contig 31886 bp, 25 predicted proteins | sample Alteio_BWMinHeat_75_FD_153555 | JGI IMG/M metagenome (GOLD analysis project Ga0207107, IMG submission 153555) | Enriched cells from forest soil in Barre Woods Harvard Forest LTER site, Petersham, Massachusetts, United States -... | ecosystem: Environmental > Terrestrial > Soil > Temperate forest >... | reverse complement strand
TCTTCGTGGACATTGCTTGCGTGTCTCCCGGATGAAATGCGACTAGAGATTGTAGCAGACACGGTTCCCGTGACACGGTGGAATGAAATGTGCGGACTACGAGGGTAAAGGTATGCAAGAAGCTTTGGCGCGTATTCGCGCGATTGTCGCGGCATGCGGCGACCGGATCAAACGAGCGAGACAGCTCGCCGAAGTGGTGCGTGGCCTGAGGAATTACCGTTGGACCGGCGTATACGACGTGGGCAAAGAGATGGTGTCGATTATTGCTTACAGCGGGCCAGGCGCCCCCGCTTACCCGAGCTTTCCAATTTCCAAAGGGCTGACGGGGTCCGCGATCCGCGAGAGAGCGACTGTGGTCGTGGCCGATGTGCGGAAAGATCCGCGCTATTTGACCGCGTTCGGCACCACGCTCTCGGAAATCATTGTTCCGGTTCTCGATCCGCAACGCGGAGAGGTCATCGGGACGATCGACGTGGAGAGCGAGCAGGCAGATGCGTTTTCTGCCCGCGACCAACAGCTTCTGGAAGAATGTGCCAAGGTGGCGCTACCGTTGTGGACAGCTTTCTAGCAATGCTTCGGTCACAACGCCAAGCGGAAGGGCCACGCTTTCAGGCGGACTCGGGTTCTTCGATGAGCGATTCCTGGCGGACGACGATGACGATGCCGGAATCGCTGACGTGGAAGCGGCGGCGGTCGGCTTCCAGGTCGTAACCAATCTCGGTGCGCTCGGGGAGGCTGACGTGGCGGTCGATGATGGCGCGGCGGATGCGCGAGTGGCGTCCGATATTCACGTGATTGTAGATGATGGAATCCGAGACTTCGCTGTAACTGTTGATTCGGACATCGTTGCCGATGACGGATTTTTGAACGCGGCCGCCGGAGATAACTGAGCCTCCGGCGACGATGGAATCGAGCGCGACGCCCATGCGTTCCGGATCGGCGAATACAAATTTTGCCGGCGGATACTGGTGCTGCCAGGTACGGAGCGGCCACGACGTGTCGTAAAGGTTGAAAACCGGGGACACGCTGACGAGATCCATGTTGGCTTCGTAGTAGGCGTCGAGGGTGCCGACGTCGCGCCAGTAAAGAGCATCCTTGGCGTTCTCGTCGACGAAGTTGTAGGCAAAGACGCGGTGCTTGGAAATGATGCGCGGAAGAATGTCCTTGCCGAAATCGTGGGTGGACTTGGGATCCTCGGAATCTGCGAGGAGGATGGGGATGAGGAGTTGCGTGTTGAAAATGTAGATTCCCATCGAGGCATTGCAGTGGCCAGGGTGATGCGGCGATTCCTTCGGGGCGGCAGGTTTTTCCTCAAAGCCGATGATGCGCCAGTCCTTGTCTGTCTCGATCACACCAAACTGTTTGGCGGCCTGAGGGGCGGGTATTTCGATGGTGCCAACGGTGACGTCGGCGCCGGAGTCGCTGTGCTGTTGGAGCATGCGGCCATAATTCATTTTGTAGATGTGATCGCCGGAGAGGATGAAAACAAATTTGGACCGCTCGCTCCCGATGGAGTAGATGTTCTGATAGACCGCGTCGGCGGTGCCCTGATACCACTGCTGGGAGACCCGCATCTGCGGCGGGAGGACCTCGATGTAATCGCCGAGGCCGGCGAGAGGGGACCAGCCGGCGCGGATGTGGCGGTTCAGGCTGAGGGCTTTGTACTGGGTGAGGATGAAAACGCGGCGGAGATTCGAGTTGATGCAGTTGGAGAGGGTGATGTCGATGATGCGGTAGAGAGCGCCGAAAGGAACTGCAGGCTTGGCGCGGTCGCGGGTAAGGGGCCAGAGGCGCTCGCCCTGTCCTCCGGCAAGGAGTACAACGATGGCGTCCCGCATATCGGACATTAGGTTGCCCCCGCGGCGCGGATAGAGAAGCGGCTCATTCTAACAATACTTGCAGGTAAAAAGACAAGCGAGGCGGCTGCCAAGCCGGTGAGGGCTAACCGGTCAGGCGGAAGATGGGCTCGCGGAGGGTGCGTCCCGGCCCAAATCCACGGAGATGGCCCTTGGTAATTCCGGAGTTAATGGGGTATCCGGATGGTTATGGGGTGGTTTCAGTACCGCGGTGGACGCGTAGAAATTGCAAAGATTCCTTGACTTGCATGGCGAAAATTGATTAGAAGATGCCAGCGACCTTTCAGGGTGCACCCGAGAAGCGGACAATACATGCGATAATCAGTACTAGGGGCGGTGCCCGCAGCAGCACACAGTTGGCAGCAGTTTGGCCGGCGAGGCGCCGCAAGTTGCCAATCCGAACCGGATTGGGGGTGAATTTATAACGTGGCTGAAGTCATCATCCAAGAGAGTGAATCCCTGGAGAATGCCCTGCGGCGTTTTAAGCGCAAGGTGCAACAGGAAGACATCATCAAGGAAATCAAGAAGCACAGCTTCTACATGAAACCCGGCGAAAAGCGCCGGGCCAAAGAAGCGCTTTCGCGGAAGCGACTGCGCAAGAAGCAGCGGCGGGAAGCGGATTAATTGAAGGGGCGGCCCCGACCCGGTCGGGGTCGCCCTTCCGTTTTCGTCGCGGCTCGGCGCCGCACTTCCGAGAATCAGGCCCCCGTAAGGCAGGGAAATTTTGGGTTCGTGTTTCAGCTTCGTGCCCGCAAGCCCAAGGGATCCGCGCCCGGCGTCCCCGGATACAGGTTTCCTCAAGCATTTCGGCTCTCAGGTACAAAGTCCGCCCAACCTCCTGCCCGTCACGGGACTAGGGGAGAGCGGCTCATGGAATACCACGACAAGGTGCTGAAGTGCTCGGAGTGCGGCGCTGAATTCGTTTTTACCGCCGGCGAACAGATGTTTTTCGCCGATAAGGGCTTCAAAAACGAACCGAAGCGCTGCAAAGGTTGCAAGGCTAAGCGGGCCGAGGGCGGCGGTGGTGGCGGGGGGCACGCCTCAGCGATGCGCTCGGAAACGAAGACCAATTGCTCGCAGTGCGGGAAGGAAACCACGGTTCCCTTCCGTCCCACGCAAGGACGGCCGGTGTTTTGCCGGGAATGCTTCCAGCAGCGCAGGGCGATGGGCGCGGCATAGAACAGGAATTCGGAGTAGTCGGTCAGACGTTTAGAAGAATAGCTCGAACGATGGAATACTTCGCGAGGGACGGATTGGCCTATCCGTCCCGTTTTTTTATGCGCTGAGGCGAAGGCTATGTGCTCAAGCTCTTCACGGAGATCCCCAGACAGCAAGACGTATGAGGCACGGCCAGCGCCGCCACGCGGCGGATAGGTGCATTTTTGGGCTGCCGAGGCGTATGATACATAGCTCAAAGTCCCCAGCAACACGAAGAGACCCGGAGGGCCACTCCATGGCTCACCGCTTCACCATCGGCGTTGAAGAAGAGTTCCAGATCATTGATCCCGCGACGTGCGAATTGCGTTCTCATGTCAGCCAACTCGTCTCCGCGGCTTCGCCGGACATCGCCGAGCAGGTGAAGCACGAGCTGCACCAGTCGATCGTGGAAACTGGAACGCGCATCTGCGAAAACGTCAGCGAGCTGCGCATCGAAATGCACCGCACGCGGGGCGAACTTGTGGCGGCCGCCGAACGCGCGGGGCTTCAGGTGGCCGCCGCAGGCACGCACCCATTCTCAAGCTGGATCGACCAGGTCATCTCTCCAGGAGAACGCTATCAGCACATCGTCGAAGAGATGGGCCAACTGGCGCGATCGCTGCTCATTTTCGGCATGCACGTCCATGTGGCTATGCCGGACAAGCAGACGACTATCGACATGATGAACGGCGTAAGCTACTTCCTGCCGCACCTGCTGGCTCTTTCGACCAGTTCGCCGTTTTGGATGGGGAGAAATACCGGCTTGAAGTCGTTTCGGACGACAGTGTTCCGGCGATTCCCACGGACGGGTGTGCCGGAACAATTCGAATCGTGGAGCGCGTACGAAAATTTCGTGGACCTTCTCGTGAAGCTGAATTGCATCGACAACGGGAAAAAGATTTGGTGGGATGTGCGCCCGCATCCCACGTTCGGCACGCTGGAATTCCGCATGTTTGACGTCTCGACGCGGGTCGAGGAGGCAGTGGCCATCGCGGCGCTGACGCAGGCGATCATTGTGAAGCTACACCGCCTCTACCAGGGCAACGTGAGCTGGCGGCTGTACCGGCGGGCGTTGATCGAAGAGAACAAGTGGCGTGCGGCGCGATACGGTATTGATGGAAAGCTGATCGACTTCGGCAAAGAAGCCGAAGTGCCCATGCGCCAACTGATTCCCGAACTGCTGGAATTGGTGGATGACGTCGTCGATGACCTGGGCAGCCGCAGCGCCGTGGAATACGTGCACACCATCATGAACGAAGGCACCAGCGCGGACCGGCAGTTGCGCGTGTACCAGGAGACGGGCGATTTGAAAGCCGTGGTCCGGCACCTGGTTGCCGAAACGCGCGGAGGCGTCACGCAGCCGCGCACTTCTTCAGCACACGCCGTGAATTGACGGCGAACGCAAACGAGCTAGTTCCTCGGGACACTAACGGGAGCACGAAAATGAAAAAGGTCGGCCTCCTCTGCGGGCGGGAATACAGCTTTCCACCGGCGTTTATCGTGCGTGTGAACGAGCTCGGCAAGAAGGATGGCGTCGCCGCTGAGTTCGTGAAGTTGGGCGGCACGCGGATGGGTGAGCCGGCGAAATATAGCGTCATCGTGGACCGCATTTCACATGAAGTCGAGTACTACCGCGGTTACTTGAAACACGCGGTGCTTCAGGGAACGTACGTTATCAACAATCCGTTCTGGTGGACCGCGGACGACAAGTTTTTCAACTACTCCGTGGCCGCAAAACTGGGCATCGCCATCCCCAAGACAGTGCTTCTGCCGCAGAAGGGCTATCCGAGCGATGTGGATATTACGAGCGAGTCGCTCCACAACCTGGAGTATCCGCTCAACTGGGATGGGCTGCTCGACTACGTAGGCAGGCCTGCCATCTTGAAGCCATTTTCGGGCGGCGGGTGGAAGCACGTCTACAAGGTGAATAACAAAGAAGAACTGCTCGCGGCCTATGACAAGACTGCGCCGTACTGCATGACGCTTCAGGAGTTCATCGATTTCGATCAATACGTGCGTTGCTTTACTTTCGGCAAGGCGGATATTGTTCCCGTTCAATATGATCCGAAGGAACGCAAATACCTGGTTGACCACCAATACCTGGCGCCGGAGTTGGGCGCGCGCGTCGTGAAAGATGCGCAGACCATCAACCAGGCGCTGGGCTACGAAATGAACACCATCGAGTTTGCGGTGAAGAACGGAACGCCCTACGCCATCGACTTCCTGAATCCGGCGCCGGATTTCGAGCGCGACCGCATCACGGAGTTTTATTTCGAGCACGTAGTGGAAAAGATGGCGCGGCTGGTGATTGACCGCGCGCTGAACGGCAAGGCATCGAATCCATGGCCGCGTTGGGAAGAAATGCTCGGCATTGGGGCGGCTGCGGGATTTACAGGAGGGCCAAAGACCGCCTCCGCCGGGCAGCGGCCGTCAGCCGCTCCGGCTGGGGGTTCCGCGAAGGGAGCGTAATGAAATGACCAGCGCTCCAGCGACTTCGGTCTTGCCGCCTTCCCCGGCGGCGGAGTGGCACGCCATTTTGAAGGGGACGCTTCTGCGTGTGCCCTCGCTCCCGGAAGACTTGTTCAAGCGTATGCGCAGAGCCAGGCTTACCTTTGGCGACCGCGTTCACTGCCCTTTCCTGCGCCCGTTCTTTCTTTCTCCTGAAGATGAAGCGCGCGTGAGAACCGTCGCGGAAAGCATCGCAGATCTTGGCGAACGTATTACAACTGCCGCGCTCGACGACCGGCACCTTTTTGAACAATTGCATCTGCGGGAGGAAGAGGAGCGTCTCGCCCGGATTCCCACGGGTTATGGAAGGGCAAGCACGGCATCGCGGCTGGATGCGTTTTTGCTCCCGGACTCGCTGAAATTTGCGGAATACAACGGTGAATCGCCTGCCGGCGCGGGCTATGCGGAAACTCTCGCGGAGATCTTCCGCGAACTGCCCATGATGGGCAAATTTGCGCAGATGTATGAAATTCACAGTTACCCTCTCAGCGCCAAGCTCCTTGATGCCCTGGTGATGAGTTACCTGGACTGGGGAGGGTCGTCGACGAAGCCGCAGATCGCGATTGTGGACTGGGAAGACGTGCCAACGGCAAGCGAGTTCGAGATTCTGAAGGAACGCTTCGAGAAAATGGGCATCCCAACGCTCGTCGCTGATCCGCGCGAGCTTGAGTGGGACGGAAAATCGCTGGTCGCGCAGGACAAGAAGATCGATCTTGTGTACCGCCGCGTGCTTATCAACGACATCGTGGCCAAGCCTGCCGAGTGTTCGGCCCTGGTCAAAGCCTACTCGGCAAACGCCGTGTGCGTGGCGAATAACTTCCGCTGCAAGATTCCGCACGTGAAAGCGTTTTTCGCCGTGCTGACCGACGAACAAAACGGCGCGCTCTTCTCCCACGGGGAGCGCGAACTGATTCGAAAGCACATTCCGTGGACGCGCGTTGTCTCGGACGTCGGAACGGCGCACTACGGCCGGCGCATCGAACTACTCGCCTTTATCCGTAAAGAACGCGAACACCTGGTCTTGAAGCCCAGCGATGAATATGGCGGCTCCGGCGTGACCCTCGGCTGGGAAACAAGCGAAGCTGACTGGGACGCGGCCATCGAGCGGGCGCTTTCAGCGAAGAACGGTGTATGGATCGCCCAGGAACGCATCCCGATCCGCCGCGAAGTCTTCCCCTACATCGCGGACATCGGCAAGGTCGATTACCGCGACATGCTGGTGGATTTCGCGCCGTACTTGTTCCGCGGAAAGCTCTGCGGCTTTCTCACTCGCCTCAGCGCCACCGGCCTCGCCAACGTAACCAGCGGCGGTGGCCAAGTCCCGGCGTTTCGCGTTTCCCCACGTGGCTCTGCGGCCAATTAGCCGGGAAAACCCTCTCTGCAAGAAGGCGCTCACGGGCGACCCTTGTCTCTCGCGCAGGCCTTTGACCGGCCGAACGGACCAGTTGAAAAAAGAAGACTCGGGCAGTCACCAGCCCTAGAAAATCCGCTCAATTCAAGTAGAATTAATTGGATGAACTTTGGAACTCCACAACTAGACTTGATGCCCGGCGCGCGGAATGCCGTGGAAACGTGCCTCGGTGTGCGCCCCGGCGAGCAAGTGGCTCTAATCGCTGATAAAGCCAGCCGCGCCGTTGCGGCCAGTATCGCTGCGGCGCTGGATGATCGGCGCGCGCCTTACACGGGATTACTCCTGGAAGATTTTGGACCACGGCCAATGAGCGCTGCGCCCGCGGATGTTCTGGATGCCTTGGAAACTGCAGACGTCGGGGTGATGTGCATGACGCCTCAGCCCGGCGAACTGGGTGCGCGCATGGCTATCGTAAGAGTGGTCGAGCGCCGGCAGATTCGTTACGCGCACATGGTCGGCGTCACGCCCCAGATTATGCAGCAGGGCATGCGCGCGGACTACAAGATGGTAGACCGCCTGAGCGATAGTTTGCGTGAGCGCATGCTGCGCGCTGAAACGCTCACCGTAAGGACCAAGGCCGGCACAAAGATTGCGGCGCATTTCGACCACGGCCTCGACTGGGTGAAGACCAGCGGGCTCATCAGCCCGCGTTACTGGTCGAACCTCCCCGCCGGCGAAGTTTTCACCACCCCCGCAACGGTGGACGGCACTTTCGTCTGCGACGCCACGGCTGGCGATCACTTCAACGGAAAATACGGCGACCTGCAATCCACGCCGCTCACGCTGGAGATTAAAGGCGCGCGGCTGGTCGGCGTCAACTGCGCCCACAAGGACTTAGAGCAGGAATTCTGGGACTATTGCCACACGGACGAAAACAGCGACCGGGTCGGCGAGCTCGCTTTCGGCACAAATCTTGGGCTATCGGAAATGATTGGTGTTCTTCTTCAGGACGAGAAATTTCCTGGCGTCCATATCGCCTTCGGCGATCCCTACGGCAGCCAGACGCACGCCGACTGGAAATCCAAGACCCACGTCGACGTTCTCACCCGGAAGTGCGACGTCTGGATCGACGACGATCAAATCATCGAAAAAGGGCGCTATCAGCTCGATCATCTGGGCCTGAGGTAGGATCCTTTCCCAACATCAAATCGACAGCAGCGCACCTAGAAGAGTCGTGAGATGTATTCGCGCATCTGCTGTTTCCAGTACGGCCAATCGTGGCCGCCCTGCGGGCCCCAGTTGTCCAGTGAGTGGCGGATGCCTTTGCTGGAGAGAACTTCGGAGAGGCGGTACGTGGGCCCGCTGTTTTCCCACGGACCAGTTCCAGTGCTGAGGTGAACGTCGCAAGTCGCGATCTGCTGGTAGAACCAGGGGTCGCTGGCGTTCGAGAGGTAATCGACGGGATTGTTGAAATAAAAATTGTCGTCGTACATCCCGTCTATGAAGTTTCGCAAGTCGTAGACGCCGGACATCGCAAAGCATCGCTTGATGACGTCGGGGTGCTTGAAGAGGCTGTTGGCAGCGTGGTACGCGCCAAACGAAGCGCCCATCGTGGAAATGGCAATTCCCTGCGTCTGGCAATTGTTCCAAATAAAAGGAACGACCTCTTCCCGCAGGTAGGAATCGAAAACCGCCTGGACATAGCTGCGGTGAAACGGGTGCGCGCTTTTGTTGTAGAAGCTGTGCCCATTGATCGAATTCACGGCGAAAAATTTGATTCTCCCGGCGTCGATGAATTCCGCGAGCGCGCCGACCATGCTCTGGCCCTCGAGCTCCCATTCGTCACCAGCGCTGGTTGGGAAACCCAGAAGCGGCGGGCCCCAATGACCATATACGACGACACCGAGCTCCATTCCAAGCCGGTGCGAGTACCAGCGGTGATATTCACGTTTCATCCATTGCCTCTTGGCTCTTGCGGGGAGAAGAAAGTATGCCAGCGGAGCCGCTTCCGGGCAATCCGTTCGCCTTACAGAGACGCGAATTTTAGAGTTTGCGCGTATATTATTCGTGATAGCTAAGTTGCAGGGCAGTGGGGTTCCTGCGGTTCCGGACACGCGTAGCAAATGCTTCTCTCGGAGAAATAGGGGACTCTCTTGAAGAAAAAAAAGAAACGGGCCACAGAGAAAAAAAACAAAGCTGTAAATCACGATCAAGCGCTGCGCGAACAGCTTGTCTCGCTGCTGAAGGGCGGTCAGGCGCACGTGCACTTCATGGATGCAATCGAGGGGTTTCCGGAAGCGAAGCGAGGAACTTTCGTCGAAGGCTTGCCGCATACGGGATGGCAGTTGATGGAACACGCGCGGATTGTGCAATGGGATATTCTGGAATTCAGCCGCAATCCAAAGCACGTCTCCCCGGGATTTCCGGAGGGCTACTGGCCGAAGACGCCTGTACCGCCGGATGAAGCCGCGTGGGCAAAGAGCGTGCAAGGGTTCCAGCGCGATCTTCAGGAAATGATCAAACTGGTGAAAAACCCGAAAGTTGATTTGCATTCGGCGATTCCGCACGGAGACGGCCAGACGATTCTGCGCGAGGCGCTGCTGCTGGCCGACCACAATGCCTATCACCTCGGGCAGTTGGTCGATTTGCGGCGCGCTCTAGGCGCTTGGCCGGAATCGTAAGCGCTTGCGTATCGCGGGCGTCGTTGATGACAAACGAGAATTGCGTCAGTAAGGCTTTTTGTTTTCCTGCTTCTTCCAGGCTGAAAAGATAACCAGGGAATCGTCGCGCAGAAGCTGAGCCATGGGGATGCGTCGCTCGGCCGGCGCTATTTTCAGCTCATCGTAGATGAACGCGTCATCAAATCCGGCATCGGCGGCGTCGGCCGCGGTTGCCGCGTAGAAAATGCGCGCGGGGCGCGCCCAATAAATTGCGCCAAGACACATGGGGCAGGGCTCGCAGGTCGTGTAAAGATCGCAGCCGATGAGTTGGAAATCGCCGAGAACGCGGCAGGCTTCGCGAATGGCCACGATTTCCGCATGCGCCGTGGGATCGTTCGAGCGGGTGACGCGATTCGCCCCTTCGGCGATAATGCGCCTTTCCTTCACGATTACGGCGGCGAACGGCCCGCCGCTTCCCGAGCGGACGTTTTCCAGCGCAAGCGCGATGGCGCGCTTCATGAATTCTGACGACATGATGGTTCTTCCGTCTTGGTTCAGATTGTACTTTCCGCTCGAAAATCGCAACGCGCCATTTTTCGGATGCATGGAATGACTTAACTCCCGCCAATCGCGCGGACATGCCGTAGCCGGGCTTGCAAGAAAACGAATTGGCGGTAGGATGGAGACTTGTATTAGACGGTTTTACATCCATTTTCGTCCAGTGTCGGAGCGAGGGCCCATGATTCATATCGAGAATATTTCCAACCGCGACCGTGAGTTGCTGAGCGGCCGCCGGGGATTCCTGAAGGGCATGCTTGGAGCCGGGGCGTTTGTGCTTAGCGTCCGGCTGATGCCAGAACAGTTGTTTGGCGCGACCGCGAGCCCTGCTTCCTCGGAAGCGATGAGCAAAGCTGCGTTGCAGCCAAACGTTTATCTGGCCATCGATACGAATGGTACCGCCTACATCATAGCGCACCGCTCGGAAATGGGGAGCGGAAGCCGGACGGCCCTACCGCGCATCGTGGCCGATGAGCTGGATGCGGACTGGACGCGCGTGAAGATCGTGCAAGCGGCCGGTGACGAAAAATACGGCGACCAGGATACCGATGGCTCGCATTCAGTGCGGAGTTTCTTCGACACTTTGCGGGAGTCCGGGGCAACCGCCCGGTTGATGCTGATCAGGGCGGCCGCGGCGCAGTGGGGCGTGCCGGCCACGGAATGCAGTACGAATCCGCATGTGGTTGTGCACAAGGCGTCTGGTAAGAAATTGGGTTTCGGCGAACTCGCAGCTGGAGCGGCGAAATTGGAAGTTCCGAAAAAGGAAGATGTGAGGTTGAAGAAGCGCAGCGAGTGGCGCTACATCGGAAAAGGCACGGCGAGTTACGACCTGAAAGATATGTGCACCGGCAAAGCCAGCTACGGACAGGATACGCGCATGGAGGGGATGCTGTATGCGAGCGTGGCGCGTCCACCGGTTCTCGGCAGCAGCGTGAAGTCCGTCGACGACAAGGCGGCTCTGAGCGTCGCTGGCGTGAAGCAGACGGCGAAGATCGATGCGTTCAAGCCTCCGATCGGCTTCCAGGCGCTTGGCGGCGTTGCCGTGCTGGCGGACAACACTTGGTCGGCAATGCAAGGAAGGAAAAAGCTGAAGATCGAATGGGAAAAGAGCCCGAACAGCGTTTGGAACTCGGACGCCTACAAAAAGGAACTGCAGGAAACGGCGCGCAAGCCGGGAAAAGTTGTGCGCGAAACCGGCAACGTCGATCAGGCCTTCGCCAAAGGTGGAAAAATCGTCGAGGCGGAATATTACGCGCCGCTGCTGGCGCATGCCTCGATGGAGCCGCCTGCTGCGCTGGCGGTTTATCGAGACGGAAAAGTGGAAGCCTGGGCGCCGTCACAGGATCCACAGGGAGCGCGGAACGCGATCGCGCAGGCCATGGGCTTGAAGAAGGAAGACGTGACGGTGAATGTGACGCTGCTGGGCGGCGGATTCGGCCGGAAGTCATTCCCAGACTTCGCAGTGGAAGCCGCGGTGCTCTCTAAAAAAACGGGCAAGCCCGTGAAAGTGGTCTGGAGCCGGGAAGACGATATCAAGTTCGACGTTTATCATTCTGTGGCGGCCATGTACATGAAAGCGGCGCTCGGAGCCGATGGAAAGCCCACGGCGTGGCTGCAGAGAACCGTTTTTCCGCCGATTGGTTCCACGTTTAAGGACGGCGAAAACTATTCTGGGCCAGACGAACTTGGTCTCGGTTTTACGGATGTGCCGTTCGCGGTGCCAAGCTTTCGCGCGGAAAATGGACCGGCAACGGCACACATGCGGATCGGTTGGTTTCGCTCCGTAGCCAATGTCTATCACGCATTCGGAATTCAATCGTTTGCAGATGAGCTGGCCCACGCGGCTGGAAGAGATCCGGTGGAGTACCTGCTGCAATTGCTCGGACCGGACCGAATCGTGCCGAGAGCCGAACTCCCGAAAGAGTTTCCGAATTACGGCGGAGAGTATGACCAGTATCCGATCGACACCGCGAGACATCGCCGCGTGCTGACGCTGGCCGCGGAAAAAGCCGGCTGGGGAAAGCAGAAGCCGGGCAACGGCTACGGACTCGGTGTGGCGATGCATCGCAGCTTCCTGACGTACGTGGCAACCGTGGTTCAAGTACAGGTGGATGATGCGGGCAAGGTGCGCGTCAACCGCGTGGATACGGCTCTGGACGCTGGTACGGTCGTAAATCCGGAAACGATTCGGCAACAGGTTGAAGGCGCCGCGGTAATGGGGACAAGCCTCTCGTTTTACGGAGAGATCACGGCGACCAACGGCGTAATCGACCAATCCAATTTCGATTCTTTTCAGATGGCCCGCATGAACAATGCGCCGCGCGAAACCAACGTCTACATCGTGCCGAGCGATGCGCCACCGGCGGGAATAGGTGAGCCCCCTCTTCCGCCGTTTGCGCCCGCGCTATGCAACGCGATTTTTTCCGCCACCGGGAAGCGCATCCGCGAATTGCCTCTTTCTAAGGCCGGCCTCGCCTAGAGTCTTGCGAGCAAAGAACTGTTTCTCGTGCCGGCAGCTCTGCGAGAGCCCATTGCGCGCTATTCTCGTTTTGTTAATGCCTCCTGGAATCGTTCCGGTATAGGATGGCTCTGTTTCTTGATGGAGGACCACGATGGCCAGAAAGAGTAAGCTCAAGCAGGTCGCGGTGCGAATTGGGACCGCCATGGGCAAAGCCGATCGCAGGGTGCAAAAGTTTGCGAAGGCGGGATCGCTGGCAAAAGAAGAACTCGAGGATATATCCAAGCAAGTTGATGCTCTCAAGCGCCAATTGCAGAAAACCGCGAAGCGCTTGAGACGCGCCCTGACTTAGATCCGATAATCCATCCTTGGAATCTCGATCGCCAATTGAATGTGACGTCGGGAGATCAGGGGCAAACGTGTGCGTTTTGGCCTGTGGACGGAGACGAAGCCGTGGTCGTGATGCCGTCCTCTCGAGTCGGCGCATGTCCCTGATTGCTTGCTGGAAAAGGCATGAATCCGATGAAGATCAAGCCAAGAGATAACTGTCGATGGGACCTGGTGAGCCTGGGCGAAGTCATGCTGCGACTCGACCCCGGGGATTCCCGCGTCTCCACAGCGCGCCAGTTCCGTGCCTGGGAGGGTGGTGGCGAATACAACGTGGCGCGCGGTCTGAGGCGCTGCTTCGGCCTGAACACCTCGATCGTCACGGCCCTCGCCGACAATCCCGTGGGGCGCTTGATCGAGGATTTAATGCTCCAGGGCGGCGTCGATCAGAGTCATGTCCGCTGGGCCGAGTACGATGGCGTCGGCCGCGCCGTTCGAAACGGCTTGAATTTCACAGAGCGCGGATTTGGTGTGCGCGCCGCGTTGGGGTGTTCGGACCGGGGACATACCGCCGTTTCTCAGCTCAAGCCAGGTGACATCGACTGGGAGAAGATCTTTGTCAAAGAAGGCGTGCGCTGGTTTCATACCGGCGGCATTTTTTGCGCGCTGTCAGAGACGACTCCTCAGGTGGCGCGAGAAGCGATGCAGGCTGCAAAGCGAACAGGCGCTAGCGTCTCGTACGACTTGAACTACCGCGGCTCGCTCTGGAACTCGATCGGAGGAAAATCGAAAGCGCAGGAAGTAAATCGTTCGCTTGCTCCATTTGTTGATGTCATGCTCGGCAACGAAGAAGATTTTACCGCCGCGCTCGGCTTCAAAGTTGAAGGGGTCGACGAGAGCCATTCACAGCTCGATTCGGCCAATTTCAAGCGCATGATTGAAAAAGTAATTCAACAATTCCCGACTCTCTCAGTTGTTGCGACCACCTTGCGGAATGCCCGCACCGCCACATTCAATGACTGGGGAGCAGTCGCCTACTGCAGCGGAAAATTCCATGAAGCCACTCGCCGGGAAAATTTGGAAATTTACGACCGCGTCGGCGGCGGAGACTCCTTCGCTTCCGGTTTAATCTACGGCTTTCTCACCGGCCGCGACCCACAGTGGGCCGTGGAGTGCGGCGCCGCGCACGGGGCCTTGGCAATGACCACTCCGGGAGACACCAGCATGGCGACCCTGCAGGAAGTGTTGCAAGTGATGGAGGGGCATTCGCCGCGAATCGCTCGCTAGGAAATTTCGGCTTCGCGAAGGCGCTATACGGGATAAAACAGTGAACATCGATGAAGCTCTAAAAAAGATCGGAGAAACTGGAATCGTTCCCGTCGTGCGAGCTGCCAGTTTCGAGGAAGCACGGCAGGCGGTCGATGCCATCTGCGCCGGCGGCATCTCCGTGATTGAAATCACCATGACCGTTCCGAATGCGCCGGCGCTGATTCGAGCCGTCGTCCGGCAGTATGGCGACAAAGTCCTCACGGGGGCAGGCACCGTCTTGAATTCTGAACAGGCGTCCGAATGCCTGGAGGCCGGAGCGGAGTTTCTGGTCAGTCCGGGCTTATCCGTTCCCGTCCTTCGCGCCGCCCAAGCGCGCGGCAAACTGGCGATTCCCGGTGCGCTTACGCCAACGGAATTGATGACGGCGTCGCTTGAAGGCGCGCGCGTCATCAAGATCTTCCCCTGCGAAAACATGGGCGGCCCAAAATACATCAAAGCCCTGAAGGCCCCCTTCCCACGCGTGGAGCTTATCCCCACGGGCGGAGTCAATCTCTCGAACGCCGCGGCGTACATCGCTGCCGGTGCATTTGCTCTCGGGGTGGGAGGGGACCTTGTCAATGTAGCTGCCCTTCGCGAGGGAAAGGCGCAAGACATTATTGAGATGGCGAAGAAACTCGTCGAAGCCGTGCGCCTGGCGCGGGAAGCAAAATCCGTTTTTCATTAGCGGCCGACGAGGATTGAACCCGGTACGAATGGATTCGCGAGGCCGCGCGCCGTTCTCACAGGGCGCGGACGGTTCCTCGGATCACGAATTCCGTGGGCAGGATACGCTGGCTGAACGCCATTCGCGGATGATGCAGCCGCTCGAGAAGCATCTTCATGCAACTTTCCCCGATCTCTTCTTTGTGCACGCGGACGGTCGAAAGCGGTGGGTCCATCAGAACGGCCTCTTCTCGGTCGTCGAAACCCACCAGGCTGATATCGTCCGGCACTTTCATTGCGTGGCGCCGCAGGGCTCGCCAAAGCCCATAGGCAATCTCGTCGTTGCCGGCAACGACAGCCGTAGGTCGCGGCTGTCGGGAGAGGATTCTCCCCGCGCTCTTCTGACCGAAATCGACGAAACTCTGAGGATTTCGGACCGTGATCAAGACGGGTTTTAGTTTGTTCTCGCGCATTCCTTGCCGGTAGCCTTCGAATCGGCGATGAAGCCACGGGTAGGAAATGTCTGCGGCGAAAGCAATATGGCGGTGCTCCTCGCCGATCAGGTACCGCGTGGCGTGAAGCGTCCCATTGAAGTCATCGAAGCCTACTTGGTCGTATTGCTGCTCGTCGCCCATTCCAACCACATTGTTGCTGAAGGCCACGAATGGCATATGGATGGATTCGATCCTGCGAAGCAGATTCGGATAAATCGTCCCCGCTAGAATGAGTCCGTCAATCAAGCCATGCTCCTGAAGAACGGGGGGCAGGTCGATCCTATCGGGAGGCGTTCTCGGGGAATAATGGAGAGCGGCAAACAGCACGTGCTGTTTCAAGCCGCTGGCATAGGATTCGACGCCTTGCAGGATGCGTGCATGAAAGGGATGGAGAAAGTCGCGGTTGCTTAGGAGAAAGCAGACCATTTCCGCACGGCGCTTGAGAATCCGGCGGGCCTGCGCATTAGGGCGGAATCCCAGACGCCGGATGGCTTCAAGAACTCGGGTGCGCGTTTCCCGGCTCACCTGGGAGCTGGAATTTAGCACGCGGGAAATCGTTCCTATGCCAACGGCAGCGGCCTGAGCAACCTCGCGGATCGTCGTTTTTCGTGGAACCGTTTCCATGGCAAAGCAGCTTTTTCGTTTTTGCCGTCCCGGCTCGGCGGAGAGACCGCCGGCCCACATTTCTCTAGGCAAGTCTAACACACCAAGCGATAGATAATGGTCTCCTCAGCAATTCGCGGAAAGGTCTTGCTTGCAGCAAGAAGCAAGAAAGTCGCTCCAACCTATAGGCTTTATGAATTCTGACTTGACAGGGGGTTTTCCCTCAGCTAGGGTGTGGAACCAGTTCCAGGCGTTTCACGGGTTTTCTGTGGATTTAGTCTGGAGTTCTCGAAGCGAGTGGGGTGTGACGTCATGAAAAAACTGTTTGGTTTGTCTTTTCCTTGCGTGTGTAACCGGAATAAGCGTCATGTGAGGAATACTGTAGAATTTGCGAAGCCGGCCGCAGCCAGCCTCGTCAAACTGTGGCGCCTGAGCATGGCCGGGCTGCTCGCGACAATACTCCTCGGGTTTTCTCCGCCAGGCATGGGTCAGGCCGTCAATGCAACCTTGCTTGGAACCGTGACGGATGCAAGCGGCGCGGTCGTGGCCGGGGCAAAGGTCACGATCACCGAAATGAAGACTGGCGTCGTTCATTCGGTTACGACCAACGACAGCGGTAATTATGAAGTGCCCGACCTCGCTCCTGGCCAATATGAGGTCGCGGCCGAAAGACAGGGATTCAAAAAAGCCGTTCACTCGGGTGTGGATGTTATTGTGAACACGGACACGCGCATAAACCTTGTCCTGGAGCCCGGCGCGGCGCAGGAAACGATAGTGGTTAGTGGCGAAGTTCCTATTCTGCAAACGGATCGCGCGGACATCGGGCGAAAGATCGAAGAGCGGCAAGCCGAAGAGCTGCCTCTGGGGTTCAATCGAAACTTCCAGGGACTGCTTAACCTGGTGCCTGGCACAACACGCGCACACCGTGAACATTCTTCATTCTTCAACGCCCAAGACAGTCTCCGGACCGAAGTGAACGGGCAATCGGGTCTGGCAAACAATCTGCAATTTGAAGGTTTGAACGACAACGAACGAACTGGTCTGCTGTCAATCTACATCCCCCCGATCGAAGCGATTGAAACCGTCGATGTTACAACCAGCAATTACGACGCTGAATTGGGACGAGCCAATGGGGCGGTCACAAATGTCATCCTCAAATCGGGTACGAACGAGTTTCACGGCGCCGCTTATGAAATCAACCGAATCAGCGCACTGGCGGCGAAGTCTTTTTTCCAGACCGTCGCACCGAAAGCGCCTAGCGTGTACAACTACTATGGGGCCAACATCGGCGGGCCCATCGTCAAGAACAAGACCTTTTTCTTCGGCGATTTCCTGCGTATCAATGATCATCAAGGCCAGTTCTTCAACGGCGCCGTGCCCCCGGGGGATTTTCGCAACGGGGATTTTAGCCACGCGACAAATACAAATGGCACATTGATTCCGATCTACAACCCGTTCTCTGGCAACCCGGACGGCACCAGCCGCCTGCAGTTCGCTGCTACGTCCGCCCCCGGCGTTAGCATGGTAGCGGGTCCTAATGGAACTATGGTGGATGCCTTCAATCCTGCCTGCAAGGCAGCTAGTTGCCCCAATATTGTTCCGGTGGCCTTGCTGGATCCCATTGCCCAAGCAATCTTAGCGAAGATCCCGCTCCCTAACGTGTCCACACCGGCCTGTCCTCTCAATTCCACCACTCCCGGCTGTCTCGTTGCTTCGACCAACTTCCAGGGAACTACAAAATTCATCAAGGATACGACCTCCTTTGACGTGAAGATCGATAACAATATCAGCGTGAACAATCGTCTCTCGGGGCGCTTCAGTTTTTCGAACCAGAGCCTTAGCCAGGCTCCGATCTTTGGCGTGGTGGGAGGGCCTTCCAATGGGGCATTTTCAGGGACTGGCAAGCAGCGTTATTGGGACGCGGCGGTTAACTACTATCATGTCTTTTCACCGACTCTGATCACGGAGGTCCGCGCTGGCGTTGACCATTATCGGAACGTGGCGAACAACACCGATCGCGGCCAGACAGTTAAGAGCGAAATCGGTGTTGACATCAAAGGTGCAAACCTTGGTAATGCCAACACCAGCGGAATGCCCTGCATTAACCTTCCCAACATTGTGCCCAACTCCGCTTCCGACTGTTTGGCCGGCTATTCGGCAAGTTTGCCCTGGATCCGCGGGGAAACAAATTTGAACGTTGCCAATAACTGGACAAAGGCGGAGGGAAATCACACCTTCAAGTGGGGAGTGGATTACCACCGCCTTCGTGACGATCTGGCGCAATGGCAGGACCAGAATCCCCGCGGAGTTCTGAGGTTCACCAATAATGTGACGAGCCTCAACGCCGCCGCCCAGCCAGTGACGAGTTCTCAGGTCAACGCGGTCGCCAGCTTTTTGCTCGATATGCCCAATTCCGTGGGCCGGGACGTGCCCCTAATTTCCAAGGCGTTTCGCGGGAACGAGCTGTTCTTCTACGGAGCGGATAGATGGCAGGTCTTCCGTAAACTGACCCTGGACTTGGGCCTCCGCTGGGAATTTTATCCGCCCTTCACGCCGCGAGGACCAGGGCGCTTCTCAAACTACAATCCAACGACCAACAATCTTGTCATTGCTGGAATCGGTGGCAACCCCTCGGATTTGGGCAGAAAAACTCGCTACAAAGATTTTGCGCCCAGGGTCGGCTTTGCTTATCGCCTGACGGAGGCTACTGTCGTGCGCGGGGGATTTGCCTTAAGCTACTTCCCATACCCCGACAACGATTATGCATTTGACTTTCCCGTGCTGCAAAACAACGCGTTTCCTTCGCTGAACGGGTCCAGCTTCACGCAGTCCGTGGACGCGTCCAACAATCCTATCTCGATGATGAGCGGATTTCCTACGCCTCTGGTCGCTAATATTCCCGCAAACGGCCTTATTCCTGTCACGCCGGTTAAAGTCGGAACCACAAGTCTCCTGACTCAGAACTATACTGTTGTAAACCTGAATTTCCGGGAACCTTACACGGAATCCTGGAATTTGGCCGTTCAGCACTCCTTGCCCGGGAAATTTGTTCTGGAAGCAGCGTATGTCGGCAATCATGGTGTAGATTTGCCGACCGTCTTCAATCTAAATGCTGCAACGCTTCCAAGTGCCTCTGCGACCAACAACAACCGCCCTCTCTTCGCCCTCTATAAGCTGACGGGGACTGTCGCGCTCAAGTTCTTGGGAACCAGCTCGAACTACAATGCCCTTCAGGTAAAGTTGGACCGCAAGTTCTCTGGCGGCTTCCTGATGACCACGGCCTATACCTACAGCAAAGCGCTTGGCTACGTGAATGAAGGATCCAACACAAGCAACAGCACGGTTGGCGGGCTCCAGAATTACATTGGCAGCATTCGCAGCAATTATGCGCCGCTGGCTTTTGACCGTCGGCATACAATCGTGAATAGTGTGATTTACGAGTTGCCATTCGGAAAGGGCAAGCCCCTTCTAATATCTGGCGTGGGAAGCATGCTTCTCGGCGGTTGGCAGGTCAGCACGGTCCTTACAGTGATGACCGGGCTGCCCTTGAACATTACTGGCGGTTCAGTTTTGAACGCGCCGGGGGATACGCAAGTTCCGAACTTGGTCGGCTCGTTCAAGATACTGCACGGCGTCGGTTCTAGCCAGCCATGGTTCGACGTGACCCCTGACAGTCCCGTCAACCCACAATGCAGAGGGCCATTTTGCCAGACTGCCATCGGCGTTTTAGGCAACACGCCCCGCCGGGCCTTCAGCGGACCGGGCTTCTTCAATCTGGACGCCTCGGTGTTCCGCCGCTTTCCGATTAGAGAACGCATGAACATGGAGCTTCGCGCCGAAGCCTTCAGCGTGACGAATACTCCTCAGTTCGATAAACCGAATCAGGGCTTTAGCACAAGCACAGCAAACAATTTCGGCTACGTGACCAACACGCTCGGAGGCAACCGCTCCGTGCAGTTGGGAGCCAAGTTGACGTTCTAGCTGAGCTCGCTGCGAGGACCGCAGGTCCGCGTTCAAAATCGGTTGGAACGTTCCGCGCAATGGGATAGCAAGCAACCATCGGGCGCGCAAACTGATTTGCATAGATCACAAAACAGAGAAGAAGGGCCAGTATGCAAAACCCAATGCCGCGTCGTGAATTTCTTCTGGGGATGGGCGCAATAGCAGCCACGACGGTGGCTGGTTCATTTCCTATGAAATCGTCATTCCGGATTGCGGTCATCAACGACGAAATCGGCCAGGACTTGGGCCGCGTGTGCGAGGTGGCCTCGCGCGAATTTGGCATGGAATGGATCGAGCTGCGCGGCATGTGGAACAAGAACGTGCTGAAACTGGATGCAAAAGAAATTGAGGAGGCACGGCGCATTTTGGACAAGTACAAGCTGCGTGTCACGGACATCGCCAGCCCGCTCTTCAAGGTGGATTGGCCGGGGGCGCCAAAGTCGAAGTACAGTCCCAAGCGCGATCAATTCAACGCTGACTTCACGTTCGAACAACAGGACGAAGTGCTTGAGCGCAGTATCGAGTTGGCTAGGGCATTTAGTACCGATCGCATCCGTTGCTTCGATTTCTGGCGGCTGGATGATCAGGCGCCCTATCGTGCGGCCATAAATGAAAGACTCCGGAATGCGGCGGAAACAGCCGCCAAGAAGGATGTGATTCTGGTCCTCGAAAACGAGCCAGCTTGCAACACCGCGACTGCGGCTGAAGCAGCAAAAATTCTTGCCGCCATTCCCTCCCCCAACTTAATGCTCAATTGGGATCCGGGAAACGCAGCGGAGCAAGGCGAGAAGCCTTATCCAGATGGATACAATCTTCTGCCAAAGAATCGCATTGGCCACTGCCATTGCAAGGATGCGGCAAAAAAACCGGACGGCAGTGGCTACCAGTGGGCTGCCATGGGCAGCGGCATGATCGATTGGGTTGGACAGTTCAAGGCGCTGAAACGCGACGGCTATCGTTTGGCCGTGAGCCTGGAAACCCACTGGCGCGGAGCGGGCACGCCCGAGGAATCGACGCGGCAGAGTTGGGCAGGCATGAAAAAAGAGTTGCAAGAGGCCGGAGCGCTGTAGCCCTGCGCCCGGACTGAAGTCGAAGGAGTTAGACCAGAACAGGAACGGCCTGTTTTGCTTCTTTGGCTTCCTTGCTCGCGCTGGAGGTAAGGTCCTGCGCGCCAAAGCCAACACCAATTTTTTTGAGGAAAGCCGTGGGCGGCTCGCCACCGGCAAAGATCCAAACGTAATCATTGGGAATTTCCTGTAGTTTGCCGTTCACATCGAGGACGACGGCATTCTCCTTGAACTCGACGGGATTGGAATTGAAAATAACTTTGACTTTCCCCTTGCGGACAGATTCCTGAATGCGCTGTGCATTTCGCTCTTTGATGCGGGAGAACACTTCCTTGCGATAAGAGAGAGTAACCTGATTACCGACCTGGTGACCAAGGCCCATGGCAGCCTCGATGGCACTGTCGCCGCCGCCAACGACCAGGATGCGCTTGTTAACGTAATGGTCTGCTTCGATCAGGCGGTACATGACCTTCGGTAGATGCTCACCCTTGACACCGAGTTTGCGAGGGCTGCCGCCCTTGCCGAGCGCGAGCACCATATGGCGGGCGCGATGCTGCCCTTTGGAGGTGGTGACGATGAAGATTCCGTCATCGCCCTTCTTCACGTCCTCAACCTTTTCGCCCTGGCGGCATTTGAAATCGGCGCGTTCGAGAACCTTTTTCCAGAAGGCAATCAAATCTTCCTTGGAGAGTTCCGTTTTCTTGAATTTTCCGTGCATCGGGAATTCGACGGGGCTGGTCATCACCAGCTTTTGACGGGGATATTTCGCGACAGTTCCCCCAATTTCGCCCTCGTCGAGAGTGATGTATTTGAGTTTTTTCTCGATGGCACGCAGGGAGGCGCTGATCCCCGCGGGACCGGCGCCGACGATCACCACGTCACAAACGTTGGAAATGGCGCGCGGACCGCCCCACGATGCGGTTCGCCTGGCGATGATATCAATGCACTCGCGGCCCTGGTTGACGGCATTTTTGATCAGAGCCAAACCGCCTAATTCACCCACGATGAAGAGGTTTTTGACGCTGGTCTCGAATTCCGGGGTCAGATACGGCAAATCCGCGCCCATGCTGGGACTAGCCATGACCATAGTAATGGCGCCCACCGGACAGACTTCGGCGCACAGGCTGTGGCCGATGCACTTGTGACCGTTCACGATCACGGCTTTGCCGCCGAGCATGGCGAGGACGTCGCCTTCCGGGCAGACCATGGTGCAAGCGGCGCAGCCAATACAGTAGTTGGCGTCAATATGCGGGTGCTGGGATTTGGGCCCTTCAGAAAAGAGTTTTCCTTTTTCGGCCGCGGCGCGTGCCTGCTCGTCGCGCTTCTTCTGACCCCTCAGGTAGTTCCACATGAAGAAGCCGATGACGGCGACGGCGACAACGAAGGCGACAAGAGTGTCCATCGATGAAAGTTTCTTCCTCCCCGGAAATGAGTTCAACCGGCCCGGCTGATAGGGCAAAGCATGGGACTAAAGCCGATAGCCCATGAAGAGCGCGATCCCAATATGAAGTATGGCAAGAATGGCGAAAGCATAGCTAAAAGGCCGGTGAACGACGTGCCAAAGCTGAAATACCCGTTGTGTGCGGCTCAGGAAGAGGATGCTCTTCGAAAGAGCGGCCTGCTTTTGCGCGACGCGGATGGCGCGCTCGAGTTTTTGATCGCGCGTGGGGAACAAGCCAAACAACGAGAGAAGCCAGGGGCCAAAGCCCGCCTGTTGGAGGCGAACGAGAGAAGCCCGGAAGGGGCGCTTGAAATCGATCAAGAACATGGAGAGCACAGAAGCAACCGCCGGAGTCCTGGCAACGTCGGCGGCGGAAGGCAGCTGGTACAAGGCATCCACGGAAAAGCCAAAAGCGGCTTTTTGCTCGTCGAGTTCTTTCTTGAGCGCCTCTTCCTTCTCCCGGATCTCCTTAATGGAGAGTTCAGCAGCGTTGAGGCTGCGAGGTATTTGGGAATATAGGTAGCGGCCGACAAAGCCGCTTAAGGTGACCATCATCATGCTCCAAAAGGCCATGCCGGCGATGTTGCCGAACTTGAAGGAGGAGTGAAAGGCAACGATGACGGGAGCGGCCGTGCCGAGCACGATATGGAAATCGAGCCAATGGCGGGAGTTTCCCTGCTTGGCAAGCCATCCCCATTTCTTGCGCAGGGGATAGAGATAGATGAGAAAGAACATGAGCACGCCAAGCATGCCGAGCTTGATGCCAACCGAGCCGCTGGGGCGAAGAAGCTCATGTTTGGGAGAAAACGGCCGCTGTGCCGCGCCCAGCGTGTAGTAATCAAAGCCGTAGCCGCCGATGACCAGAACGACGGCCAGGGCCAGCATCCAGGCGAGAAAGACACGCGTTCGATGGCCCCTCTCGGGGTCCTCACGCGCGAGAATGGCGGAGCGAACATCTGCGGAAGCGCTCATGGTTTGTTCTCCAGGTTTTCCACTTGAATGGTGGCTTTGAATCTTTTGTAGCCTGTAAACCGGTGGGTGTTACGCCAGTGTTGGCGGAGAGTTTCCACATCGATAACAGCAGAGACGGGCATCCAGTAAGACTCATCGGGATCCTGAAAATGGATCGCCGAGTAGTGAATTTCACTGCGCATGGCCTGGAGCCCCAAGTCGCTGAGACTGGAGTCCATGACAGCGAGCAGCTTAGTGACAGCGCCACTTTGCGGCTCGATCCAGATGGTCCCCGAAAGCGGAATGGGATAATTTTTGCCGCGGAGCTGCATAGCCGCGGGAGAGGAAGCTCCGAGCACGGGCTTGAAATTGATACGAACGTAAGTGGCGCCGTCCACAGATTCATTGCCGCCGGGCTCGAAAATGTAGCTGGCCTCATACGTGGGATGAATGATGAGCAGCATGCTGGTGAAGCCGTTGGTAATGAGCAGCGAGCGGGCGGAGTCGCGGAAGGCGGCTTTGCGAGTGTCGCGCGATTCGACGAGCTTGAGCGAGCCGGAGTTCGCGTTGGCCCGCATCTGGTAGTCGAAGACAGAGTCTTCGCGATAGTCGGGCTTGCCGTTCTTGCCGACCACTGCCTGGGTTACGTTTTCCGTGCAGACGACATTGGAGGCTTGCTCGAAGTATTTTTCGACGAGTTTGCGGGCGCGCACTAAAGCTTCCATCGCCGGCGATAGGGTAGAGGGAGGGGCTTCCGCGAGGGGCGGTGCGGGATTCGCGGTTTGCGCGGGTAAACTTGTGCAGAAGAAGAAAGGCGCGGAGGCAAGTACGCAAAGACGCGCCCAATTTCGGAACAGGTGCTTCGCGGAGGCGGGCGGGAAAGTGGAATGAAGGATTCTCATTTGCGGAACCCTCCAATGCGGTACCCGAAGACGGAAGACCACTGGGTATAGCTTAGACTTGTGCCGTGGTACCAGCCGTAATTGCCTTCCAGGAAGTAACGCGGCCCGACGTTCAAGTCCACGACGCCATTAACGAAGTTGGAGTTGGTGTTGGTGGACAGGGCGGTATTGAAAATCTGGTGGCCCCCATAAAGCTGGAGGCGGAAATTGTCGGTGAGGCTTTTCGAGAGCGAAAACGATTCGTATTTGCCGCTTCCGAATGCGCTATCGAATTTCGAGTAGTGGAGGTCCAAGAGCAAGCCGGTGTTCCAGAGACGGCCGAAGGAGAGACCGTAAGCCTGGTTGAGCGAGCTCTTTTTATCCGTGGTGGTATTGCTTTTTCCGAGGCTCGCGAACAGGCCGATGTGTTTTGGCAGCGCGAATCTCACGTCGCCGCTGAATCCCTGGAAGAGGTATTGATCCAGCAAACCGGTTCCCAGCAAGCGCGGATCGAATGTCGGCAGCGAGCGGAAATAATTGTGATTCACGCCGAAACCCAACAGCTTGATGGGCTGGAAGTGAAGCGATGAATAGCTCTGAGAGACTGCCGTGGGGTTGCTGCCGCCATTGACCAACGGAGAGGTCCGGGCCGCATCCGCCTGTAGCGAATTGTAAAAAGACACGTATTGTTTCCACGACCAAGTGTTTTCAAAAAAGGCGAATTGCCGAGCCACCTTCCACTGAATGCTGGTGATCGCTATTCCCATGGTGCTGAATAGCCGGAAATGGTCGAAGCTGCCATGCTCCAGGTTCACGAAAGCTCCTGCGATGTGCTGGTTCGGGTTGTAACTCCAAGAAGAGGGATCCGGCGTTGAGCCGGCGAAAAAACCAAGAGTGGCTTTCGTAGTGATCTTCCTGCCGAAGTAGCCGCCATCAATGGTGCTCAAGCTCGGCGCCCAGGGCAGAAATAACCGGCCGACTCCCAGCGTCACCGGAGAATAGGGGCTCTGGTAGGTAAATCCAATGCGATAGGTGCGGTTGACCAAGTCCGTCAGCGTCTGAGTTCCCGAACCGGGAAGCGTGGTGTTGCTGGTACCGAAATTCCCGCGCCACGAACCCACAAAATTCCAGTATGTCCCGCCAATATTCCGCATATTGGCATCAATCACTAATTCTATTTGGCGGGAGGTGAATCCCCCGGATTCGTTCGTACCGCCGTAATCGAAGCCGATGCGTCCCTGTGAACGCTGCATCGGAGTGAGGCGCGTCCCTTGCGCTTCCCGAGTTTCCCGGATCTCTTCGTCCAGCGGATCGCCATAAGTAAATGTCATGAGGATGGGAAACTTGTCCTCATCGGCTGCCAATTCCGCCTGCTGCCGCCCGCGGACACTCTCTGGGGTGAGAAACGCCGCTTGCCCGACCTTCACTTCTCCATCTGCTTTTACCACGTCGCACACGGCTGAGGAGTCGGAGACTGAGGAAACCACCAGTTCGGCTACGTGCTCGTAGCCTCGGTATTGAATTCCTTCCGCGATCACGCCGTCTGGCGGGGCCTCCACCACGGAAAGTTTCATGCCTTCCTGCAAATCCGCGTTCCGGCCCGCTTCGAGGTACACCGTCTTGTCACCAACATATTTGACCCTGAATACCGTAGGCTTCTTGCTGTCTTGTTCGAGACGGTTCGTAGGAGCGGGTGTCGGACCTTCTGGGGCCTGCGCTAGAATCGCCGGGGAACAGCAGGCACAAAGCGTAGCGGCCAGAAAGACTACCCCAGCCGGGCGAGTGAAACGACCCTCTGGAAACAGCCCTAACTTTCTGTTCCAATCTGACACGTAAATCATTCCCCCAATGCTCGTGTTCACCGGCTTGGCCGGCTTCTTGCGCTTCCCCGACTGACTACTTGCAGAAGCTTGCGGAGCGTCAGCCCGTCTGCATCAACCCTTATGGCAGGCGTAGCAAGTTGTTGCGCCGTATACGTAGCGTCCGCCCAGGCTTGGGTGCGACATGCCCGGCTGGTGCGCGGTTGGTTGCGTATGGCAGTTGATGCACGAAAATATCGCGTAGTTCGTCGGATTCAAGTGGCAGTCCGAACACACTGAACCGTGGTGCGGAATCCGGAAGTAGGTATGGTTGAATACCGCCCCCAGCCAGGCGGTGGTCACGTAGGTCGTATGGCAGCTTATGCATGTCGTCGGGTATGACGCGGACACGTGATTCGGAACATTGGCGCCATAGTTCTGCGCGTTTGTGAAGTAGGACTGGTGGCAGCCGTAGCAATCCGTGGTCGGGTAGCCTGTCGTGTAGTTGCCGCCCAAGTGGCAGTCCGTACACGCATTGACCATCGCCCCAATCGCGCCGGTAACGGTCGTGCGTGGTGGCAGCATATGCGGACCCTGAAGGGGGAAGCCCGTGGTGCTGTGATCGAACTTTCCATCGGTCCAAAGAACCGTGTCGTGGCACGTCGAACACATGGAGGTCGAAAACCCCGCGGTAATGTGGTTTGGCACACTTCCGCCGATTGTCGTGGTGCTCTGCCACGCCGTTTGGTGGCAGCCGTAGCAATCCGTGTTCGCGGCAGTAAAGGTATAGTTGTTTCCCACGTGACAATCCGTGCAGGCCATGACCTTGCCCGCCGGCGCCAGTTGATGCGAGCCCGTCAACGCCCACCCCGTAGCGGCGTGATCGAAGATCGCTGTGGTCCACGTAACGGTGTTATGGCAGGTAGAGCAATTGGCCGCTGCGAATGGCGCTCCGGCACTGGAGTGCACTGGATTGTTGGTTTGCTGCCAGGTCGTCAAGTGGCACTGCGAATTCCCGCAGTCCGTGGGGGCGATCTGCAGATTGTAGTTATTGTTGATGTGGCAGGAAGTGCAGCCGGGTACCTTGCCGCCATTGGCCACAAGCGCGTGTGAATTTGTGAGCGGAAAGCCGAACGCCGTGTGGTCGAACTTGCCGTCCGTCCACTGCGTGATCGGGTGACAAGTCGCGCACGCCGATGCCGTCGTCGGGAAGCCAGACGCAACGTGGTTCGGCACAGCGCCGCCAAACGACGGAGTGCTGTTCCAGGCTGCCTGATGGCAGCCGTAGCAATCCGTGTTCGCGGCGGTGAAGGTGTAGTTGTTGCCCATGTGGCAGTCTGTGCAGGCCACAACTTTGCCCGCCGGCGCCAGTTGGTGTGAGCCCGTCAGCGCCCAGCCGGTAGCTGCGTGATTGAACACTACGTTGGTCCACAGCGTCGGGTTGTGGCAGGTAGAGCAATTGGCCGCGGCAAACGAGACTCCTGCGGCGGAGTGCACTGGATTATTGGTCTGCTGCCAGGTGGTCAGGTGGCATTGCGAATTCCCGCAGTCCGTCGGGCTGATCTGCAAATTGTAATTGTTGTTGATGTGGCAGTCCGTGCAGGCGGTCACCTTGCCGGCGGGCGCCAGTTGGTGCGAGTTCGTCAGCGGAAAACCTGTTGTGGTGTGGTCGAAAGTTGCCGTCAGCCAGGAAACCGTATTATGGCAAGTGGAGCACGTCGCAACCGGAAACACCGTGGCCGCCGCCGAATGCTTGGGGTTTGTCGTTTGCTGCCACGTTGTCAGATGGCATCCGGCATTCCCGCAGTCTGTCGCCGCGATGTGCAAATTGAAGTTGCTGCCTACGTGACAACTTAAGCAGGGAACATTCGCGTGCCCGTTCGTGAGCGGGAAGCTGATGGGAGGCGCAGAGTGGTTCACGGTGGCGCCCAGCCAACTGTCGAACGAGTGACAGTCCGCGCAGGTTTGCGGGAACTGGCCCGCCACGTGGTCCGGGCTCTTGGCCTGCTGAAAGTCGCGCATATGGCAGGAGTTGCACGCCGTTGACAGCCCCTGATACTGGCCCACCGCTGCGCTCTTGTGGCAATCCTCGCACTGCACGGCCGCATGCGCTCCCAGCAGCGGAAAACGATTCTGGTGATCTTTCACTTGCTGGACGGCGATATTCCAGCCTTGAACGGTGTGGCACTGCGCGCAGTCCGTGCCCATTTTTCGCTGGTGGACGTCGGCATGACAATCCTCACAATTTTTCCCCACGTCGGTGAAGACAGGTTTCGAATGGCACAGGGTGCACTGGACTTTAGTGTGCATGCCACGAAGCGGATACTTGGTTTTATTGTGGTCAAATTCCGGTACCGCACGAATCGGACGCCAACCGGCAGCGGTGTGACAATTCTCACAAGGGATCGAAAGGGATCCGTGCGGACTCCGCGTCGTCTCTCGTTGAGGAAGCGGAGCGGAAGAGTTAGCCGGCCACAAGAGAAGGAGCCAGCTCAGAAATTGAAAGAAGACTGGCGTAGCTGCCTCCAGAGATATCGCTCGCTCGACACCTCTCCGTCGTCATAGATAGAAGTGCAATGGGCTGTTGCGCCTAGTGTGGGATGAGCCCGGTGCTGCCACAACTGTACGACTGAACAGTTGTGGTTCAGGAGACTTCGTGTACTCCAGGACTAAGTTCGATACGGCGCTGGCCTGGCTCAGAGAGGTTTGACGTTTGGCCCGTGGCAGTCCGAACATTTCGAGGGTGCTTGCGCATAGATGATCACCGGAGTCCCTTCGACCAGGCGGGTTTGCGTGTGGCATTGGTTGCAGGCCACTTTTGCATGTTCCCCTCGCAAGGGAAAGCGCGTCCGGGTATCGTGATTAAGAGTCGACGGAACCCAGCGCTGGGCATTGTGGCAGTCGGCACAGGGAGTCTTTCCAGTCTTCGTAAATTGGCCGGCATGGGCGTCTTTGTGACAGTCCTCGCAAATCTGGGACGTACCCTTGAACTGCACCTCCTTAGCTCCGACAGGTATCTTGTGACAGGCCCCGCATCTCACCGCGCGATGTGCTCCGACCAGTGGAAACTTGGTTTTTGAATGATCGAAGCCATTGACCTCGGTCCAAGAGCGCGTATTGTGGCAGGCTTCACAGCCGAGCAGCGTTCCGTTGGCGCGGCGCTGCGCCATCCGCTCCTTGAATTCACCGTGATGTGGATCGGCATGGCACGCGGTGCAGCTTATGTCCACGAAGCGAAAGGGCATGATCTTATCCGTGCGCCCCGCTGACCCCGCTTTATGGCAGTCATTGCACGGAACAGCGGCGTGGGCGCCGGTAAGCGCGAATTTCGTGTTGCGATGTTTGGCAATGGTGAAGGTGGAGCGATGGAAATCCACAACGGTGTGGCAATCCTCACAGCGATTGAGATAGGGCGCGGCCGCGAATTGACCGTCGTGAGCGTCCTTATGGCAGTCCGTGCAGGCGGCGAATTTTACCTTGTAAAGGGTGTCTTTGCCCGCGGGTAGATGGCATTTGGCGCAGTCGACGGTGACGTGTTTGCCACGGAGCGGGTACTTCGAGGAGTCGTGTTCCTTCGCACCGAAGAGCGATGGCTTCCAGCCGTCCACCGTGTGACACTCTGCGCATTCGCCCTTCTTGGGCCGTGATTCGAACTGGCCTTTGTGCGGATCGGGCTTGTGGCAGTCAGCGCAGTTTGCGAACGGCAAAGGCTTCTTGAAGTCGCCGTTCAAATGGCATTCGGCGCAACCAACAGTCAGGTGCTTGCCCAGCAGAGGATATTTGGTTTTCGAATGGTCAAAAACGAAAGCGGGCAGCAGCTTTTTCCAGCCGGCAGTCGTATGACAATCCTCGCAACGCTGCTTGAAAGAACCCTTGTGGGGATCGGCGTGACAGTCGATGCAGGCTGCAAACTTCATGTCTTTGTAGCGCGCGGGCCCGCCAGGCACGTCGGGCTTATGGCACTTCTCGCAAGCAACCCGAATGTGCTGGCCGGTTAAGGGATAGCGGGTCTTGGAGTGATCAAACTGCTTGGCCGCTTTCCAATCGGTGAAATTGTGGCAGCGCTGACAGTCATTCCCGAGCTGGCCCTTGTGCGGATCCTTGTGGCATGCAACGCAATCCTGCGACAAGCCAAAAAAAGACTTGGACAGATCCTTCATTTTAATAAGAGCGCGTTGGTCTGGAACCATGTACGCGGGCATGTGACATTTCTCACATGCCACCGGCGCGTGTTTTCCCTCGAGGGTATAGCCGGTGAGGCGGTGATCAAACTGTTTTTGGGATGGCTCCCAGTGAATCAGCTGGAACTCTTCGCCGTTGTGCTCGAGGTGGCAACGAACGCAGTCCTTGCCATTGGGGTTGGGCATCTGGAGACGGGCGTGATAACCGTGGCTGGCGGCGATGCGCTGAGCGACTTCCTTGTGACAGTCGAGGCACTTGAAGGTCGGCGAGCTTGTGCCAAATTGATGGCAACTCGCGCATTGCGATGTGCCCGTTAGCGATTGGTGCGCCTTCGAGAGCGGGCCGGGAGAGATTTGCGCTTGTGTAATTCCCGCTGAGAGGAGAGCGACAAAAAAGAGAAAGAGAACATTTCGCAGCCGAGTTGATCCGCTCCTTTTGCTGATGTCATATCTGGCAGCAGGTTCGCAGAAGACCAAGGGGCTCTCCGTCTCAGCGCTCTTAGGCAAGAATCTGCGGGCTCGGTGGTTTGAAAATAGCACGGCCGAAACGTGCGTGGGTCTCAAAGCTGGGAATTGTGTCTAGTCTGAAAAGGCGGGGGCCATTCCTCAGTTTTGCATCACGGCTTAGCTCGCGAAATTCTCGGCGAGATCCCCGCATGCGGAATTTCGGCGGAGGAGATTGCGGTGAAATGAGTCCGCATAACGGAGACAAGGGAGTTCTCAAGATTGTTGTTGGAGTCTAACTCCCAGTATTCCTTCTGGGCCGCAAACTGATCCACGCTTCGGCCATAGCCTCGAAAGCTCCCTCGAACAATCGTCCGCGAGTAGCCATCCGGTAGTTGTACGGTATTCACGTGGACCCGAACCGTTCCGCCGGTCCATTCCACCCTCTTCTTATTTGAATCTTCCGTGGTATCACGCAAGAATTCGTCTTTATCTAGCTCCAGAGAGAACGTCCACGAGTCTTCAGTCAGCCCGCTCTCGCTAATTTTCCACTGCCGAGTTCGCGCATACGATTGGAGATATTCCTGAATGTCGAGCGCGGAAAAAGCCAATTCAATGCACGCCCCGGTTTCCTGATGCCCCTTCTTCGTGGAGCCCTTGGGACGGTCCTTCTTTCTCTGCGAACCAGAATCGCTCCAAGAATCAGCGCACGGCCTGACAACAGGTTTGGCCGCAGTACTTTGCTGGGCCGAACCTGCCGACAACCACATGAGTGCGCCAAACAGAAGAAAACTCATCCTGGAACGTAGTGTACCCAAGAACTGTCCGCGGAACATCTCTGCTTTCAAGGAATCCCAACATCGAGAAATTGACGAAGACAAAAAAAGCGAGCTACGTCTTTTGGAATGTTGGTGGGCCCGCCAGAATTTGAACCTAGGACCAACGGATTATGAGTTCTAGAAAACCTGGCCCGCACTGATTTGCGATGAAGCACTATCAATCGCTATGGCGTTGATTCTATGCCTCGTTACGAGCGGTCGAACGCCTCATCGCTCTGCTACCAGTTGATACGCTTTTTGATTGAGTGTGGGCAAAGAATTGGGCATGGTTCCCAAGGGCGAACCTGCGACCTGCCGA
>Ga0207107_1041_pt1 | contig 31933 bp, 42 predicted proteins | sample Alteio_BWMinHeat_75_FD_153555 | JGI IMG/M metagenome (GOLD analysis project Ga0207107, IMG submission 153555) | Enriched cells from forest soil in Barre Woods Harvard Forest LTER site, Petersham, Massachusetts, United States -... | ecosystem: Environmental > Terrestrial > Soil > Temperate forest >... | reverse complement strand
GGGGACAAGATTGATCTCGGCTCCTGAGCCGTTTTTTCATTTTTAACTTCTCACTTTTATGGGTATCCGCACTTACAGACCTTATACTTCGAGCATCCGGCACAAGGCCTCGTCGACCTTCGACGAAGTGACCAAGGACAAGCCGGAGAAAAGCCTCACCCAGGCGCTCCGCAAAACCGGTGGACGCAACAGCCACGGTCGTTTGACGATGCGCCATCGCGGTGGCGGTCACAAGCAGCGCTATCGCATCATTGATTTCAAGCGCAACAAACTGGATGTGAAGGCGAAAGTGGTCGGCATCGAATACGATCCGAACCGTTCCGCCCGCATCGCCCTCCTCGTGTATGAGGACGGAGAGAAGCGCTACATTCTCGCCCCGATCGGTCTTGAAGTGGACCGCGAAGTGATGGCGGGCCCGAACGCGCTTCCCGAAGTGGGCAACGCGCTTCCCCTGCGCAACGTTCCGATGGGCATGCCGATCCACAATGTGGAAATGGCCAGAGGCCGCGGCGGCCAGCTCGTGCGCAGCGCAGGAATGTCGGCGATCTTGATGGCGAAGGAAGGCGACTACGGCAACGTGAAGCTTCCCTCCGGCGAAATCCGCCTCATTCATCTGGATTGCTATGCCACGCTCGGCCAGGTCGGCAACATCGACCACGAGAAGATCGCCTATGGCAAGGCCGGCAAATCCCGTCACATGGGATGGCGTCCTCACGTGCGCGGCGTGGCGATGAATCCGGTTGACCACCCGATGGGCGGCGGCCAGGGCAAGAGCAAGGGCGGCGGCGGATGGCATCATCCCGTGTCGCCGTGGGGCCAGCTCGCGAAGGGACTCAAGACCCGCCGCAAGTACAAGCCTTCGGACAAACACATTTTGCAACGGAGGAAGAAGTAAGAAGATAGGAGATAGAATTTTGAAATCTCCGCTCTGAACTTTAACTTCCCATTTTAGAAAACAAACCATTCTAACTTCTATCTTCTCAATTCTAACTCCTTAAATTTGTATGGCTCGCTCACTTAAAAAAGGACCTTTTGCGGACGATCACCTGGTGAAAAAGGTGATGAAGATGGCCTCGACCGGAGGCAAGAAGCCGATCAAGACCTGGTCGCGCCGATCGATGGTGCTGCCGGAGTTCGTGGGACACACGTTCCTAGTGCACAACGGCAAGATTTTTAACACGGTGTTCGTGACGGAAAACATGGTGGGACATCGTTTGGGAGAGTTTTCTCCGACGCGTACGTTCAAGAAACACGGCGCTCACACGGAGAAGGCGGCCGCCAAATAATTTCGAAGATGGCGCCCTTTCTTATGGGAAGAGGTTGCTGTCGCGGAATCGGGGCGGTGGGGATTTGGATTTTTTGTTCTTTGTTAGCGTCCGCCCTTGCGGCGGACGTGGAAACGCAGGAGTTGAAGCTCACGCTCGACGCGCTCCGCAAGGAGAACGCCGGGCTGCGCCAGGCGGACGCCGCACGACAGCGCGAATTCGCCTCGGTGACGAATGAGCTCGCGCGCGTGCAGGCGCGGCTGGGCAATCCGCATGCCGGATTGATCGCCGACGACGACGAGGCGCGGACAGCGATGGAGTGGCGAAGCTTTTTGCAGAGTGCGCTGAAGGTCCTCGGTGACGCGGACCGCGAGGTGCAGGATTTGCGAAAGCGGCTGCGACTGCTGATTTATTCGACTCAGGAAACGTTTCGCACCGCCGAGAAGGTGGACCCTGCGAAGCGCGCGCTGCTCGAAGGCGAGCTGAGGCAAAGCCGGAAGCTGCTGACGGGGACGGAAGACCCGAAGGCGTTTGCGACGGAGCCGGAGCCGGTGGCGTTCAACCATATCAAGATTGTGGGCGTGCGACTCGATCTCGGAGTGGTGGCGCTGGCGGTGGGGCAGCAGGATGGCGCCCGGGTGGGCATGCCGTTCGTGGTGATGCGGGGAGACGCGACGGTGGCGGTGATCACGCTCGTGGAAGTGCGCGAGAAGATCTCGATGGCGCTGATCGAGCGGATGGAAGCGGAGAAGCCGGTGCGTGAGGACGACACGGCCTCCCTGCGGAAGATTTAGGATAACAAAGAAAAACGATTTTATGAAAGTTCAAGCAATTACACGACATGTGCGGATTTCGCCTCGCAAAGTGATGGAGGTGACCCGTGAGATTCAAGGTTTGCCTGCGACGCGGGCATTGGACCTGGTGCAGGTCATGCCTTTGAAGGCCGCCCGCTTGGTGACCAAGACCCTGAAGTCCGCCATCGCCAACGCCGAGAACAACAACAGCCTTTCCCGCGAGTCGCTGAAAGTGAAGGAAGCGGTCGTCGGAGCAGGGGTGACGCTCAAGCGTGGCTCCTCCCGTGCGCGCGGTTCCTCCAATCTGATTCGTAAAAGGACGAGTCACATCAAAATCATCTTGAGCGACGAGTAAAAACAACGTATCATCCTCCACCTTTTCCCTCGAACTTATGGGCCAAAAATGCAATCCGATCGGACTCAGACTCGCCGTCAATAAAGACTGGCGCTCGAAGTGGTATGCCCCCAACAAGGAATACCGCTTCTTCCTGCACGAAGATCTCAAGATCCGCGACTTCCTCAAGAAGAAGCTTGAACAGGCCGCCGTGCCGCGCATCGACATCGAACGCGCCGCGCAGCGCATCCGCGTGACCATTTTTACGGCGCGCCCCGGCATCGTGATCGGTCGCAAGGGCACCGAAATCGAGAAGCTGAAGGAAGACATCAGCAAGCTCACGACGGTGAAGGAAATTTACGTGGAAATTCAGGAAGTGAAGCAGCCTGAGACGAACGCCCAGCTCGTCGCGGAAAACGTGGCCCTCCAGATGGAGCGCCGCATCAGTTTCCGCCGCGCGATGAAGAAGGCGATTCAGACGACGATGAATTTTGGCGCCGAAGGGGTGAAGATCCGCTGCGCCGGCCGCCTGGGTGGCGCGGAGCTCGCGCGCACGGAAGGTTACCGCGAAGGAAAGGTGCCGCTGCAGACGCTGCGCGCGGACATCGATTACGGATTTGCCGAAGCGCTCACGGTCTACGGAAAGATCGGAGTGAAGGTTTGGATTTATAAGGGACAAAAACTTGTTGAAAACAAGAAAGCGCCCACTGCGACTCCCATAGCCGCCTAACGATTTGGAGATATTTTTATGCCGATGATGCCAGCCAGAGTGAAGTACCGCCGCATGCACCGCGGAAGCCGCAAAGGCTTCGCGTCGCGCGCTGCGAAGATCGATTTCGGCACCTATGGCCTGCAGGCGCTCGAGCGCGCGTGGGTCACCACGATCCAGATCGAGGCCGCGCGCGTGGCGCTCACCCGCCAGATGAAGCGCAAGGGCAAGGTGTGGATCCGGATCTTCCCGCAGAAATCGGTCTCGAAGAAGCCGCTCGAAACCCGAATGGGCAAGGGCAAGGGCGCTCCCGACACGTGGGTGGCCGTGGTTCTGCCTGGAACGGTACTTTTTGAAATGGATGGCGTTCCCGAAAACACGGCGCGCGAATCGTTCGCGCTCGCGGCGGCCAAGCTGCCGATCCGCACGCGTTTCATTGGACGTCACACACTTGCCGCCTAACCGCCATGAAATTCACCGAACTTAAATCTTTGACCGCGCCGGAACTCGAAGCCAAGGGACGCGATCTTCGCCAGGAGATGTTCAATCTCCGCCTGCGCCAGACCGCCGGCCAGCTTGAGAAGCCGAGCCGCCTCCATGAGCTGCGCCGCACGATCGCGCGCATCGAAACGCTCCTCAATCAACCGAAATCCGAAGCAAAGACCGCCACGAAATCCGAACCGAAATCCGCAGCGAAACCGAAACGCAAAACCGCGAAAGTCGCGAAAACCGCCTAAGCCATGACTGAATCCAAAACACAAGCAGCCCTCGGAAAGCGCAAGGAGCGGATCGGCCACGTCGTTTCCGACAAGATGGACAAGACGATCGTCGTTCGCGTGGACCGCCGCGTGCGTCATGCCCGTTTCGAAAAGGTGCTCACGCTCGCGAGCCGATTTTACGCCCACGATGAAAAGAACGAAGCCAAGGTGGGCGACCGCGTGCGCATCGAGGAGACGCGTCCGCTGAGCCGCCTGAAACGCTGGCGTCTGGTGGAAGTGATTGAGAAGGGCGCGGAGAAGCGCTCGCTCAGCGCCGAAATTGAGGAAAGCAAGCCCGCCACGAAAGTCGCGGCAGCCTAGGAATTTTTAGAAAGATCATTTTATGTTGCAGGTACGATCCATAGTTGATGTGGCCGATAACACGGGAGCCCGCCGGGCTTCAGTGATCGGCGTCATTGGTCGCCCGACCCTCTTCGCCCGAATCGGCGATGTGGTGAAGGCGAACGTGAAGGAAGCTGATCCGGATGGCACGGTGAAGAAAAGCGCCGTTGTGGACGCCGTGGTTGTCCGCACCCGCCAGCCGATCCGCCGTTCCGACGGTTCCGTGCTGCGCTTCGACCGCAACGCCATCGTGATCATCGACAAGCAGATGAATCCCGTCGGCACCCGTATTTTCGGACCCGTCGCGCGCGAATTGCGCGAGAAGAACTTCATGAAAATTGTATCGCTGGCTCCCGAGGTGATTTGATGAAACTGCACGTGAAAAAAAATGATGTGGTGGTGGTGCTGAGCGGCAATGATCGCGGCAAGCGCGGCAAGATTATTTCCGTCAACCCCCAGAAACAGCGCGTGTCGGTCGAGGGCGTGCGCATGATCAAGAAGGCGTTGCGCAAGAGCCAGGACCGTCCGCAGGGCGGCTTCCAGGAGCGCGAAGGCACCATTCACGTCTCGAACGTGATGCTCGCCGAAACTTTCGACAAGCGCCAAGGCGCCGCCAAAAAGAAATAACGGATTTGTGCCATGAGTGAACTTCAGAAAACATATAAAGAGAAGCTCGTCCCGCAGTTGGTTGCCAACGGGCGCTACAAGAACCCGATGGAAGTCCCGCGGATGGTGAAGGTCGTGCTGAACACCAGCGTCGGCTCCTCCGGGGACCGCCAGGCCGTGGACGACGCGCTGCGCGAGATGACGATCGTGACCGGCCAGAAGCCGATCATCACGAAGGCGAAGAAGAGCATCTCAAACTTCAAGCTCCGCAAGGACCAGGAAATCGGATGCAAGGTGACGCTGCGTGGAAGGAAGATGTTCGAGTTCCTCGAACGCTTCTTCAACACGGCGCTTCCCCGCGTGCGCGATTTTCGCGGCGCGCCCCTGCGCGCGTTTGACGGCCGCGGCGCCTATACCCTGGGCGTGGACGACCAGACCATTTTTCCGGAGATCGAGTTGGACAAGATCAAGCGCAAGCTGGGCATGGACGTGACGTTCGTGACCACCGGACGCAACGTCGAGCAGACGAAGGAACTTTTGAAGCTCCTCGGGATGCCCTTTGCGGCGGAAAAGGAAAAAAAATCCTAAGAGATATTTATGGCTAAACTTTGTTTGATGAACAAGCAGTTGCGCAAGCCGAAGTTCAAGGTGCGCGGCTATACCCGTTGCAAGAATTGCGGCCGCAGGCGCGCGTTTATTCGCCGCTTCGACATGTGCCGTATTTGTTTCCGTGAGCTGGCGCTGAACGGAAAAGTCCCGGGTGTGACGAAAGCGAGCTGGTAATATGAGTACGAACGATCCCATTGCTGACATGTTGACCCGTCTGCGCAACGCGCAGGCGACCGGAACCTCCGATTTGCAGATCCCGCATTCCCGCATGAAGGCGGACATCGCCCGCGTGTTGAAGCGCGAGGGCTATATTGAAGATTTTAAGGTGCAGAAGGATGGCGGAAAGACGAACATCCAGGTGGTGCTCAGGGGCGAGCGCGGAAATCGGGCGGTTGCCGGATTGAAGCGCATCAGCACCTCGGGCCGCCGCAAATACGTCAGCGTGCGCGATATTCCGCGCGTGCTCGGCGGAATGGGAATCTGTATTCTTTCGACTTCGGATGGAATTATGACCGGGCAGGAAGCCCGCAAGAAAAACAAGGGAGGCGAAGTGCTTTGCCACGTGTGGTAAGCCCCGCTGATCGTTCACTGGAAATTTTGTATGTCGCGCATTGGAAAAAAACCGATTGAGATCCCGGCCAAGGTAAAAGTGGCTGTGGAGGGACGCCACGTGAAAGTGGAAGGTCCGAAGGGCAGACTGGACTGGGAACTTCCCGCAAAGGTCGTCGCCAAAGTGGACGGCACCCGCGTGTCGATTTCGTCCACGGACGACGCCCGCGACGCGAAGGCCAAGCACGGCCTGGCCCGCAGCCTCGTGCACAACATGGTTGTTGGCGTGAGCGACGGCTTCCAGAAGAAGCTCGAGATTCAGGGCGTCGGTTTCAAGGCCGCCGTTCAGGGCAAGAACCTGAACCTCAGCCTCGGCTTCTCGCATCCCATTTTGTTTCCGATCCCCGCCGACATCAAAATCGCGGTGACGGAAAACACGCAGATCCAGATCGACGGCCCGGACAAGCAGAAGGTCGGCGAAGTGGCCGCATCGATCCGCCGCTACTATCCGCCGGAGCCGTATAAAGGCAAAGGCATCCGTTACGCGGGCGAACATGTCCGTCGTAAGGAAGGTAAAACCGTTCAATAATTTTAAGTATGGCTGAGACCAAACAAACATTGCGCGCGCGCCGTCACTGGCGTGTCCGCTCGAAGATCCAGGGCACCCAACAACGCCCCCGCATGAGCGTTTGCTTTTCGGGACGCAACATTCACGTGCAGTTCGTGGATGATCTCAATGGGGTGACGCTGGCTGCGGTTTCGACCGTCGAGGAAAATCTGCGCAAGAAAAAGAATCAGGCGAACGTCGCCTCCGCGGTTCAGGTGGGCAAACTTGCCGCCGAACGCGCGATCGCGAAAAACATTAAGGCCGTGGTCTTTGACCGCGGCGGCTCGCGATATCACGGAAAAGTGAAGGCGCTGGCGGACGCGGCCCGCGAAGCCGGACTTGTATTTTGATTAACAGTTAGGAAATTTTGTGGCCATTCAAACACCCAACGAAGCTGAAGCAACGAAACCCGCTCCTTCTCCGGAAGCAGCGCCCACTCCCGCGCCCGCCGCGCCTGCGCCTGCCGCGCATTCCGGCCATTCCGGGTATTCAGGAGGGCACTCGGGGGGACCCATGCGCCGCAACCGCGGTCCCCGCATGGATCGTTCCGACAAGCCGAAGAGCGACCTCATGGAAAAAGTGGTTTTCGTGAATCGTTGCGCCAAGGTGGTGAAGGGTGGACGCCGTTTCAGTTTCAGCGCGCTCATCGTGGTGGGCGATCAGAAGGGCAAGGTTGGCTACGGTTTCGGAAAAGCCAATGAAGTGGCCGATGCGATCAAAAAGGGCACCGAAATGGCCCGTCGCAGCATGGTCACGATTTGCATGCAGGCCGCAACGATTCCGCACGAGGTGGAAGGTCGTTTCGGCGGCGGACGCGTGATTTTAAAACCCGCGAGCCCTGGAACGGGTCTCATTGCGGGCGGCGGCGTGCGCGCGGTGGTGGAAGCCGCGGGCATTCGCGATCTGCTCTCGAAATCGCTCGGCTCCAGCAACATGGCCAATGTGGTGAAGGCCACTCTCGATGGATTGAGCCAGCTCCGCCTGCGCCATGAAATCATGCAGCGCCGTGGACTCAAGAGTGAAGCCCCCGTCAAAAGCTGATTTTTCCAACTCTTAACGATCCATTTTATGCGACTTCATCAACTTAAACCCAACAAGGGCTCCAAGCATCGCGTCAAGCGCCTGGGCTGCGGCGAAGGCTCCGGCCATGGCAAAACAAGCTGCCGCGGCGGCAAAGGCCAGACGGCCCGTTCGGGAAGTTCGATCCGCCACGGTTTCGAAGGCGGCCAGACCCCTCTCTATCGCCGTCTTCCGAAGCGCGGTTTCAACAACACGCGTTTCAAGCGCAAGGTCGCGGTGGTGAATCTTGGCGATCTCAATGATTTTTCCGATGGCGCGAGCATCAATGTGGACTCTCTCCGCGAAAAAGGCCTGATCAACGGGCGCTTCGACGCGGTGAAGATCCTCGGCACGGGCGAGCTCAAGAAGAAGCTCAACGTGCAGGCGCATCTTTTCAGCGCGTCGGCCAAGTCGAAAATCGAGTCCGCCGGCGGCAAGACGGAACTGATCGCCTTGAAAAAGGTGGAAGTCGCGAGCAAGTAGCAAGTAACCGTGTGGTTGAGCTTGCCCCTTGTGATCCATTGAATGTAAGTTGGCGGTCTTTCCCATGATCAGCGCCTTTACCAATGCCTTCAAGATCCCGGAGCTGAAGAAGCGCCTGATCTTCACGCTTTGGATCGTGGTGCTGACGCGCATTGGCGCCGCCATTCCGGTGCCTGGCGTCGATGCCAACGTGCTCGCGGATATTTTCCGCAACATGGAGAAAACACACGGCGGCAGCTTCATGGCGCTGCTCAATATTTTTAGCGGCGGCGCGATCGAGCACCTGGCGATTTTCTCGCTCACGGTGATGCCCTACATCAGCGCCTCGATCATCATGCAGCTGCTCACGGCGGTCATCCCGCAGCTGAGCAAAATCGCGCGCGAAGAGGGCGGACGTCAGAAGATCACGCAATACACGCGTTATTTCACCGTCGCGATCGCGCTCTTCCAAAGTTTCGTCATGGCCAAGGGCTTCGAGCATCCGGACACTCTGCGCCGCGTTTCCGGTTTTACGGGACTCAACGTATCGCCCGTGGTTGATCCGGGTCTCTTCTTCGAGTTGACCACGATGTTCACGCTCACGTGCGGTACGATCCTCATGATGTGGCTGGGCGAGCAGATCACGGAGCGCGGCATCGGCAACGGCATCTCGATGCTCATTGCCACGAACATTCTGGCCCGTTTCCCAGGCGCCGTCATCAACGCGGTGAGGCTTTTCTTCCCGCCGGCGGGACAGGAGGCTCAATACAATCTTTTTCATGCGGTGCTTTTCATTGGAATGTTCCTGAGCGTGATCGCCGCGGTGATTCTCATCACCCAGGCGCAGCGAAGAATCACGGTCCAATATGCCCAGCGCATGGTGGGACGGAAGGTTTATGCCGGCGGCCAGACCTACATGCCGCTCAAGGCGAATTATTCGGGTGTGATGCCGATCATTTTCGCGTCGGCCATTTTGATGCTGCCACAATTTTTCTTTGGCTGGTTCCATGTCGAATGGCTCAACCGCATTCTGGATTATCTCAACCGCGGCTCGTGGGTTTACATGGGCGTCTATTCGGTGCTGATTTTCGGATTCAGCTTTTTCTGGGTGGCCACGATGTTCAATCCGATCCAGATCGCCGATGATTTGAAAAAGCATGGCGGATACGTCCCCGGCGTGCGTCCCGGCAAACCGACGGCGGACTTTCTGGAATTCACGATGACGCGCATCACGTTTGCCGGCGCGATCTTCCTGATCGTCGTGGCGATCCTGCCGACGGTCCTTCACAATCTTCTCAATCTCGATTTTACCACCACGAGTTTCTTCGGCGGCACGAGCCTGCTGATCGTGGTCGGCGTGCTCCTCGATACTCTGCGCCAGATCGAGACTCATCTCATCACGCGCAACTACGAAGGATTCCTGAAAAAAGGCCGCATGCGTGGGCGCATCTGAGGGTGCGTCGACTTGCGGGAGGAATGGTTTTCACTTGGAACCTGCGGCCGTCCAGAAACATTTGGTCCTGCTTGGCCCTCCGGGCTCCGGGAAGGGCACTGCCGCGGGCTGGCTTTGCAACCGTCTGAAAGTCACGCGCGTTTCCATGGGCGACGTGTTGCGCGCGGAAGTAAAAAATAATCCGGTCGTGTGGGATTGTCTCGAACAAGGGCAGCTCGTGCCCGACGATGTGGTGCTCTCGCTCGTGCACAAATGGCTCAAACAACACGCGCATGAAGGTTTTGTGCTCGATGGTTTTCCACGGACGCTCGTCCAGGCGCGGTTGCTCGATGAATCGCTCGCGCGAGAAAAGGAACGCATTCATACCGTTCTTTATTTGAATTCCACGCAGGGAAAAGCGGAGGAGCGCATTCGCGGACGCCTCGTCTGTCGCGATTGCGGACGTAATTTTCATTCGAAAAACCGCCCACCCGCCAAGGAGGGCAAGTGCGACGATTGCGGCGGTCCGTTGCTCTGCCGCATGGACGACGATGTGTCGACGCTGCGCAAGCGCTGGGATGTTTATCATCGCGAAACCGAAGGCCTCGTGAATTATTATCGCGAGCGCGGAATTTTGCGGGAAATTCCCGCCGATGGCAGTGCGGATGAACTTTTTTCCGGGCTGGAAAAAGAGTTGGTGTGGCAGGCTCCTGAAAAACTATGATGCGTGGCGCGAAGAGCTCTTTTGGCCGAATCCAAGGCGGTGAGGCAGGAAAATCCCCGAAGCGGGCTTTGACTGCCGAGCCAACGATGGAGTCGGCCAAAAGAGCTGACGTCCGAAGGGTTGCCCGCCTTTTGGTCATCGACGGCGTTGCGCTCGCGCCGCGAGATCGCTGCGGATATCGCAGCGACTCGCACGCCTTGCCGATGACCAAAATTCGCGGCAACGCCACATATCATAATTTTTCAGCAGCCTGCTAATGAGCATTCCCATCAAGAACGCCCAGGAGATCGCCGAGATGCGCAAGAGCTGTGCGCTTGCGGCGACGCTGTTGCAGGAGGTGGCGGGCTTCATCGAGCCGGGTAAAACCATCCGCCAGATCGATGAATACGCTGGAAAACGGATCCAGGAAGCGGGCGCGCGAAGTCCTTTTCTCGGGTACAAAGGCTTTCCCGGTCACACCTGCATTTCGGTGAATGAGGAAGTCGTGCACGGCACGCCGCGTGATCGCAAGGTGCAATATGGCGACGTGGTGAGCCTCGATTTGGGCGTCATTTACGGAGGGTGGGTGGGGGACACAGCGATGAGCGTGGCGGTGGGCGAAATCGCCCCGGAAGTGCGCAAGTTGTTGGAAGTGACGGAGCAGGCCCTTCATTTGGGGATTGACAAGGCCCGGCCCGGTAACCGATTATCTGATGTTTCACACGCGGTGGAGTCCTTTGTTCGCAGCAATGGATTTTCCGTCGTGCGTGAGTTTGTCGGGCACGGAGTGGGAAGGACTCTTCACGAGGAACCTCAAATCCCAAACTACGGCCCGCCCGGCAATGGTCCCAGGCTGAAGCCCGGAATGACCTTGGCAATTGAGCCGATGGTCAATCTGGGAGACGCCCGGGTAAAGGTACTAGCCGACGGTTGGACTGTGGTGACGGCGGATGGGAAACCCTCCGCTCATTTCGAGCACACGGTCCTGATCACGGAAAAAGGACCCGAAATTTTGACGGTGCCCGAGGGGGTATCGTCGCGAAAAGTGAAATAAGAAACATGGCAGCTCAGTCGCCCTGGATAGGGTGACGAAGTTGCCGCAACTGGAATAACGTGGGAAACGAAGAACCGATTCGCGTGGAAGGCACGGTGGTGGAGTTGCTACCCAACACCATGTTCCGTGTGGCTCTGCCGAACGGTCACAAAGTATTGGCACATATCTCGGGAAAGATGAGGTTGCATTTTATCCGCATCCTTCCGGGCGACAAAGTGATGCTCGAGATGTCGCCATACGACCTTTCCAAGGGTCGCATCACCTTCAGACAAAAATAAATTTATGAAAGTAAGAGCTTCCGTGAAAAGATTGTGCGAACGCTGCAAAGTGGTTCGCCGCAAAGGTGTGATCCGCGTCATTTGCACGGATCCCCGTCACAAACAACGCCAGGGTTGATTTTATGCCACGTCTACTTGGAGTCGATATTCCCGAAAACAAGCGCATCGAAGCGTCGCTTCCGTACATTTACGGAATCGGTCCCGCCCGCGCGCGCGACATTCTTACCAAGGCCGAGATTGATCCCAGTCTGCGCGCCAACAAGCTCACGCCGGAGCAGTTGAACCGCATCGGCCAGATCATCGCGGAAAACAAATACGTGGTCGAAGGCGACCTCCGCCGCGAGATCCAGCAGAACATCCGCCGCCTCATGGCGATCGGATCGTACCGCGGCATCCGCCACAAGCGCGGCCTCCCCGTCCGTGGCCAGCGCACCGGCACCAACGCGCGCACGCGCAAGGGCCCGCGCAAGACCGTCGGCGTTGTCCGCAGCAAGGACGCCAAAACCGGCAAAGTGTAATCCATTTTAACCCCACTCTTTATGGCAGAAGAAAAATCCAACAAGCCGGCTGAAAAAGCGCCGGAAAAAGCCGCGGCCGAAAAAGCGCCGGCAGACAAGGCCCCCAAGGCCAAGAAAACCAAGGCCGGAGAAGCCGCTGCTCCCGCAGCCGTCGCCGCTCCCGTGGTGAATCCCCTCGATCCGCTCGCCGAGGAACCGAAGGCCAAGATCATCAAGGCCAAGGGCTCCAAGAACATTCTCAATGGCGTCGCCCACATCCGCGCCACGTTCAACAACACGAACGTGACGATCACCGACCAGCGCGGCAACGTCATCGCGTGGTCTACCTCCGGCAAGGCCGGCTTCAAGGGCTCGCGCAAGAGCACCGCGTACGCCGCGCAGATGGCCGCCCAGGATTGCGGCCGCCAGGCGATGTCGCACGGTTTGAAGGAAGTGGAAGTTCTCGTCAGTGGCCCCGGACTCGGCCGCGAATCCGCCGTCCGCGCCCTGCAGGCGATCGGACTCGAAGTCAGTGCCATCCGCGACGTGACGCCCATGCCGCACAACGGCTGTCGTCCGCGCAAAGCCCGGAGAGTGTAATTTTATGGGACGCTATACTGGACCTCGTCAAAAAGTCAGCCGCCGCCACAACGCGCAGCTGTTCGGACCTTCCAAATATTTCGAGCGGAAGAATTATCCTCCGGGCATGCATGGCCCGAAGGCCCGCCGCAAGCTGTCGGAATACGGCATCGCCCTTTCCGAGAAGCAGAAGCTGCGCTACATGTACGGCCTCTATGAGAAGCAGTTCCGCCATGTGTACACCAAGGCGCTGCGCAAACGCGGTGTCACCGGCGAGACGCTCCTCCAGCTCCTCGAGACCCGCCTCGACAATATTTCGTTCCGCCTCGGATTCGCGACCTCCCGCGCCTTCGCGCGTCAGCTCGTGGTGCATGGTCACATCAAGGTGAACGGCCGCAAGGTTTCTTCGCCTTCAGCCAATTTGAAGGCTGGCGACGTGATCGAAGTGCGCGAGTCGCCCAAGACGAAGGCGATCGTGCAGAAAAATCTCGAGACCAACCAAATGCTCACCGTGCCGGACTGGCTTTCGTTGAGCAAAGAAGGCCTCAAAGGCGAAGTGAAACGGATCCCGACGCGCGAGGAAATCGCGCCGATCGTGAATGAGCGTCTCATCGTCGAGCTTTACTCGAGGTAATTGATTTTAAAAAAAATCCGCCGTGCGACGTCCACGCGGCGGAGGATGAACCCCTGGACGGAAAAAACGAATACATGAGCCCCGAAATTTCGGAGCTAGATTAAAATCGTTAGAAAAGAAAGTTTATGGCAATCCAATTAGGTCGTTTCGAAATGCCCTCGCGTCTGATTCGCGAGGACAACAGTGCAACCAATACGTACGCGAAGTTCACCGCCGAACCCTTCGAGGGCGGCTACGGACACACGCTCGGCAACTCGCTCCGCCGCACGCTGCTCTCCTCGATCGAGGGCGCGGCCATCACCGCGGTGAAGATTGAAGGTGCCTCGCACGAATTCACCTCCATCCCCGGAGTCGTGGAAGACGTGACGGACATCGTGTTGAACCTGAAGAAAGTGCTTTTGAAGATGCACGACCGCGGTCCCCGCACCGTGCTTCTCAGCGTGAACAAGGAAGGCGAAGTGACCGCCGGCGACATCAAGGCCGACCAGAACCTCGAAATCGTCAATCCCGACTTCCTGATCTGCACGCTCGACAAGAAAATGAAATTTGAAGCGGAGCTCGAAATCCGCGTCGGCCGCGGCTTCTGCCCGTCCGAGGAAAACAAGAAGAAGGACCAGCCCATCGGCATCATTCCGATCGACTCGATCTTCTCGCCCGTGAAGAAGGTCCGCTACGCCGTGGAAAACACCCGCGTCGGCCAGCGTACCGACTACGACAAGCTGGTGATGGAGATCTGGACGGATGGACGCGTGACGCCCGACGAGGCGCTTCTGCATTCCTCCGCCATCATGCGCCACCACCTCGATGTGTTCGTCAATTACGACAAGGACACCGTCGAATTCGAAGAGGCGAAGCAGGAAGTGAACGAGGAACAGGCCCGTCTGCGCAAGCTGCTCAACATGAGCGTCAACGAGATCGAACTTTCGGTCCGCGCGGCGAACTGCCTCAACAACGCCAATATCATCACCGTCGGCCAGCTCGCTCAGAAGACCGAGCAGGAAATGCTCAAGTACCGCAACTTCGGCAAGAAGTCGCTCAACGAAATCAAGGAGAAGCTCCAGTCGTTGGGATTGTCGCTCGGCATGAAGTTCGAATCCGGCTTGATGGAATCCTTCAAGGAGGACTTTTCGGCCGCTGCCGCCACCAAAGCTTAATCTCAATCCGGGAAGCCTCCCGTTCGCGGGAGGCTTTCAGGGAGGACACTTATGAGACATCGTGTTAAAACTTTAAAATTGGGCCGCAAGTCGCAGCATCGTCATCTGATGCTGGCGAACCTTGTGTGCAGCCTCATCGAACGCGGACGCGTGGAAACCACCGTCCAGAAAGCCAAGGCGGCTCGCTCCATCGCGGATAAGATGGTGACGCTCGGCAAGAAGGGGACGCTGCATCATCGCCGTCACGCCTTGTCGATCCTTCGTCAGGAGAAGATTGTTCGTAAGCTCTTTTCCGAAGTGGCACCCCGCAGCGCACAGCGCAACGGCGGCTACACCCGCATCATCCGCTCGGGCTATCGCATCGGCGACGCCGGGCAGAAGGCATTCCTGGAGTTTGTGGACCAGGCTGTTCCCGTGGAATCCACGGAAAAGCCCGCTGACGCGAAAGCGGAAGCCGCAGAGGCCAAGCCTGCAAAGAAAGCCGCAGCCAAGAAGAGCGCTCCCAAAGCCAAGAAAGCAGAGAAGTAAGATAGCTCTTTAGACAAAATTCAAAACCCCCTGCCTCCGAAAGGAGGCAGGGGGTTTTTATTAGGGGCTGTTATATTGGAGGCAAAAACGCATTTGACGAAAGACGTCTTTGTGGTAGATTGCATCCTAGTCGCCATTCGTTCTCAAATGTCTCCTAAAATGAAAAATATTTATGACTCAAACGAGGTCTTTCAAAAAGTGAGTTTTCTTTGTTTTGATTCAAAATACAAACGTTTGTATTTAAATACAAACGTTTGGATTTTTGTATTATTGAGATGGCTGGCGGGGATGGTTTTTCTCTCTTTATCCGATGTCACGGGATTTGCGTACGAGTCGCCTTCCAACATTCCTTTCAAAGTGGTGCATAAACCCAATCATCGGGCCAAGCGGGCTGCCACCACTCTTAAGGAGCCTGTGGAGATGCCCTTTTACATTTTCAACAATGCCATTTCGCCTCCGGTGAGAAACTTTTGTCCCTCTGGATACATGGGTGATGTGGTCGATATCGCCATCGTGGGCGGCTACGACAATGTCCGGCAGCAGGATTATGCGCCTCTCAAGGTTTGTTACATGGCCAGAGGCGAAAAGGGGTGGATGGGAATGATGTGGCAGAATCCGAACGACAACTGGGGAAATCTCGACGGAGGTTACAATCTTTCCAAGGCCACCAAGCTGACTTTCTGGGCCATGGGCGTCAATGGAGATGAAGTGGTTGAATTTAAAATTGGGGGAGCCCTCGGCAACTATCCGGATTCCATTTCCCGGTCGACCGGAAGGCTTCGATTGACCAATGCCTGGAAGCAATACGTGATCGATCTTGCCGGCAACGATCTCTGCTACGTCAGCGCGGCTTTTGGTTTCTTTTGTGACAAAGCATCGAATCCCAACGGATGTGTCTTTTATTTGGACGACATCAAATTTGAATGATGACGCACCCATTCTCAAAAGTGGATTTCAGGATGAACAGGCACCTTGTCATCGATGCTGCGCTCTTCGTTTTGCTGAGCATCAGTCTGACAATTCCCTGCTACCGATGTGTCCAAAAGAAAGTCGGCAACTCATCGGAAATAGCCAGAGTTTCGATGGAAACGGTTAAAATTTCGACAGAAAAGGTTTCTCCCAACAATCCAGAGAAGCTTTCGACGGAGGTTTCTTTCGACAAGCAACAGATCCGCGAGGAAATTCGCGCGTTTCTGAAGTCCCGAACACAGCCGAATGGACTCGTTGCCAGTTTCGCCAACACATCGCCTTATACCTCTTCCGGAGATGGCGGGACCTATCATTTTTACAAACGCTCGCATGGGAAAGTGGGGTATTTGGACGATCAGGCGTTTACCTACGATCTGGCGCTTGCCGCCATAGGGCTCATCCTTGAAGGTCGGGTTCAGGAGGCGGACAGGATTCTGAGCCCTCTCGAAGAGGAGTTTTACCTCGATAAGAATGGATCTTCCGGACTTTTCAATTCGTATCTGGTTACCAGCAACATCCCATTGCAGGATTTGACGCTTGGAATTGATGGGGATCGTATTCACGCCGGTCCGACACTGTGGATCGCGATTGCGGCCTTGAATCACATCAAGATCACAAGATCCACCCGCTATCTGGAATTCCTCTTGGACATTCTGATCTGGTGCCGGACCAAATTGAATTATTATCACTTTGCGGATGGGCAACGTGGCGGCATTTCGATGGGAGTGGGATGGGGGCCGGACTGGTCGCAGATTTTCTGTACCGAACATAATGTCGATTATTTTTCCGTTCTGCAGATGACGCATGACCTCTATCGCGAAGCTTCCCCTGAGGTCAGGGATATCTTCCGGGAGAAGGGAATCGATGATGTGTGGCTCCAGGACGAAATGGGGCATGTTGGGCGCTGGCTTCGCGAAGTGACTTTCGATCCCAAGGACTATGTTTTCAGGGCGGGCTATGCATTGGGACACATCGATCCGATGCGGGTCATCGATGGAACAAGTTGGGGGATCGCTGGCGTTGGCCCGGAAAACCTTCAGGCGCTCGGAATTGATCCCGAGAAGTTGATGGAAAGTACGGAGAAATTGATTATGGCGTCCTACACGTTGCCCAATGGAAAGGTCATCCGTGGTTTTGATCTTACCGACCCCGAGGGCTATGCGCCCCATCGTGCGCCCCTGGTGTGGTTCGAAGCCACGGGACAGCAGATCATTGCCTATCGCGAGCTCGGAAGATATTTCGAGCGAAAAGGAAATCCGGAGAAAGCCGAAAAGTATAAGGCCAAAGCGACGGAATTCCTCAAGTACATGAACGACTTCAAGGAAGCGTATCATCTCAAAGGATGCCTGCCCTATATGTCGATCAATCCGGACGTCTATCAGGTGGTGAAGACCATGAAGGATGACTGGGAATTACCCAGGGCAAAATACGCCGATGTCTGGGTCGGTTGCATCTCCTCGACGATGTGGATGCTCTATGGAGTCGATGATTATTACAACCCCATGAAATGGAGGATGAATTAATCCCATGAAAATTACCCTGCTGATTCATATGTTCTGCGCGGTCTTCGCGATGGAGGCCTCCGCTGGTGATGCGTATCGGGATTTCAAACCTCCTTTCTATGTGTTCGATGATTACCAATCCCCGAAAAATCATGGAGCGCCGTCCGGATGGATGGGGGATTTTCGGGATCTGATCATGGATGCGAATTGTCGGGAGAACCCGCATCATGGCACGACCTGCATCAAGATCACTTATTTGGCGAAAGGGTCGAAGTGCGCGAACTGGGCGGGGGTGATGTGGCAATTTCCGCCGAACAACTGGGGAGAGTATGACGCCGGACTGAATCTCACGGGCGCTAAAAAACTGACTTTCTGGGCGAGAGGAGAGGAGGGCGGGGAAGTCATCGATGCCTTCAGATTTGGGGGCATCGGAGGCGCCTATCCGGATTCAAGCACCGATGGGATTTCCAACATCACTTTGAATCCGGAGTGGACCAAATACGAAATCGATTTGTCCGGCGTCGATCTCCACTACATGACCGGATTGTTCTGCTGGGTGGCGTGCCGCGCCGCCAATCCCGATGGATTTGTCATCTATCTTGATGACATCCGATACGAGTAACGCATATGAAATTTCATAAGGATTCTGTATTAAAGGAAGAGGATTTATCTCTCATGGACGCAAAATCGACGGACATTTCTCGCGCCACGCTTCGTGAAATTGCGCGCCGCGTGGATATGGACATTTCAACAGTGTCCCGCGCCCTGAGTGGAAGTCCCCGCGTCGCGCGGAAAACCAAGGAGGAGATTCTCTCCGTCGCCAAACAGATGGATTATTTTCCCAATTCGATGGCGCGCGGCCTTGTGAGCCGGAAAAGCGAGACGATTGGCCTGATTTTACCGCAAATATTTTCTCTTCAGGGGCCATTTTTCTCCCAGATTCTGGGCAGCATCGAGCAGACCGCCGTTCAAAACGGATACAACCTTCTTATTGCCTCGGAAAAGACGGGAGACCGTCAATTTCCTTTCAACCTGCTCCGGGCCCGTCGCATTGATGGCCTTCTCATTCACAACGATCTTCAACAAATTCCGCATCTCGCCGAACTCAAAAGAGAGAAAAGTCCATTCGTCCTAGTGAATCGTCAGGACCCAGACGCCCAAACCCATTGGGTTTCCACAGATGACGTTCATGGCGCGGAACTCGCCACCAAGCATTTGATGGATCTTGGGCATCGCCGCATCGGCGTCGTCGCGGGAAGTCTTCAAACGGCTTCCTCCACGGGACGGCTCGAGGGCTATTGGGCCGCTTTGAAGGAGCAGGGGTTGGCTTATGAAGAGGGGCTCGTGCAGGAGGGATTGTTCGAGCGGGGAATTGAAACCGGATGGCGCGGCGCGGAAAAACTTTTCGCCATGAAAAAGCCGCCCACCGCGATTTTTGCGTTCAGCGACGAGCTTGCGGTGGGAGTGATGCAGGCGGCGAGAGAACGCGGCCTGCAGATTCCGAAGGATGTGGCGCTCGTGGGTTACGACAACATTGAATATAGCGCGCATCTGCATCCCGCATTGACGACGGTCTCGCAGGATCCTCGCGCGATCGGAGCGACGTCGTGCCAGATGTTGATCGACCTTTTGCGCGGAAAATCTGTGGAAGAGCGTCAGGTGCGGATCCCTGTGAAGTTGATCGTTCGCGATTCGTGCGGCAGCAAGCGCAAAGGAGAGCATTCATGATCTTCGCTGCCACGTCCGAAACCCCTTCCGTTGTTCCGCTGGTCCGCGATTCCAATCGCTTTCTCTACGTCCGGATTCGGGATCTTCTCCTGGCGCAACTGGAAGAGTTGAAACCCGGCGACAAATTTCCTTCCGAACTTTATCTTCACCGGACCTACAAGGTGCATCGCGAAACGATCCGCCGCGCCTTGAAGGATTTGATCGACCAGGGGTTGATTTATCGCGTCCCGGCGTGCGGGACGTTCGTGGCAAACCCGGGCGGCGCCGGTCTCGATCAGGTTCGGATGGGAAGGGGAACGGCGCAGATCGCGTGGATCATCCGCACGCGTCAGGGGTTGGTTGTCGAGCCCTTTCATGCCGAGATGTTCGAGACAGCGAGCCTGGAATGGCGGCCCCTGCGATATGGTCTCACTCTTTTTTCCGTGAACGAGGATGATGATTTTCCCAAAAAACTTTCAAAGCTGCATTCCCAGGAATTCGCGGGAATCATGCTGGTCGGAAATTTCGAACGGGAGCAGGTGAAGTCCGTCCTGGAGCTGGATGTTCCCACGGTTTTGATCGATCACGCGATTCCGGATCTGCCGGTCGACAGCGTGGTGCCGGATCACGAAGGTGGAGCGCGCGAAGCGGTCCGGTTTTTGATTGCACAGGGACACCGCCGCATTGGCTGCATTCGAATGGGGGATTTGGCTGCGGTGCACGAGCGATTTCAAGGTTATCAGCAGGCGCTTGCAGAAAGTGGAATTCCCGTCGATATGACGCTGGTGGTGGACGGAGGGGTTGAAAAGGCGATGGCACGATGGTTGCAGGCTCCGGACGGCCCTCCCACGGCTGTTTTTTGTCTCAACGACGATCTGGCGCTCCGGGCCATCCATTGCATCCGGCAAATGGGGTTGAAAGTGCCGGAGACGATTTCGGTCGTGGGATTCGATGACCTGAATTGGGCGGTTCACTGCGTGCCACCGCTGACCACCGTCCGCATCCCGCGCGGTGATCTGATTCGTTCGGCCATACGTCTGTTGACGCAGCGAATGAAGCGGGAAAGGACGAGTCACTGCAAAACGGTGCTTTCCACCACTCTGATTTCGCGGGCTTCCGTTGCTCTTTTCCCTTTGTCCAAGGGAGTATAAGCCCAGTTTATAGCCCCTTTGGGCGTGCAAAAATGTCCATTGACTGGTGACATGGGCGCAGTATATTTACGCAAACGTTTGCATACTAGAACCGTACTGAATCCCTCCGAATCCCTCGTATGAAAGCCCCCTTTTCTCCTTCAAATCGTGACTGTTCAGCGTGCAATCGTTTGCACATTTCCGTCTTCGTTTTCGTCTTTTTGAGTGTTTGCCTGCTTCGGGCGGCCGAGGAGCCGTTGAAAGTCATCGTCAAGGAAACGCCGGTGCGCGCGATCACGCCGCCTGTTGCGCAGACGATGCCTTTTTATATTTTCAACAACGCGATTGTGCCTCCCGTGCGCAATTTTGCCGCCTCCGGCTACATGGGGGACATTCCCGACATCAAGGTGGTCGGTGGGTATAAGAACCTGCATCAGGAGAATTGTCCCACGATCAAGATCACCTATTTGGCGTCGGGACCGATGGGCTGGTCCGGCGTTTACTGGCAGAATCCGCCGAACAACTGGGGCGCGCTGGATGGCGGATACAATCTTTCGAACGCGAAGAAGCTTTCGTTTTGGGCGCGTGGCGACAAGGGCGGGGAAGTGGTGGAGTTTCGGATCGGCGGAACGTTGAACAATTTCCCAGACACGGCCAATCTTTCCACTGGCGATTTGCGGCTCACGAATGCGTGGACCCAATACGTGATCGATCTCACGGGCGCGGATCTCCGCTATGTCAGCGCCGGTTTCGGCTTCATCATGAAGCAGGAGACGAATCCGCAAATGTTCACCTTTTATCTCGATGACATCAAATATGAGTGACCGTTGCCGTCACCTCGCAATCGTGTTCCTTTTTCTGCTCCCCGTCGCCCTGCCGGCTTTCGGTGAGGCAAAGGCCGATCCGAAGGATCTTTCAACCCGGCTGAGCTTTGACGCCCGCGGGGTTGAAAAAGACATTGGCAAGTTTGTGGCCGCGCGTTCGGCGCCCAATGGTCTCGTGCCCAGTTTTTTGAACTCCGCGCCAAGCCTCTTTTCGGAGTCAGACGGGCAATTTCATCAGCGTATTTACGGCAAGATGGGCTATGTCGACGACCAGGCGTTCACCTACGACCTCGCGCTTTACACGATTGGCCTGCTGCTCAATGGCGAGACGGAACAGGCCGAGAAGATTTTGAACGCGCTTGAAAAGGACTTTTATCTTCCGAAAAACGGCTCGTATGGCTTGTTCAATGCCTATGTCGTGACGAGCAAGATTCCGCGTGGCGACATGGAAATGGGGGGCGATGGCGACCGCATTCACGCGGGGCCGACGTTGTGGGTGGCGCTCGCGGCGTTGAACCATATGAAGCTTCAGCGAAACACGCGTTACCTGGAGTTCGTCCTGGATATCATGCACTGGTGCCGCACGGAATTGACCTATTATCGTTTTCCGGACGGCGAGCGCGGCGCGATTTCAATGGGAATGGGGTGGGGGCCGCCCTGGTTCAAGATTTTTTCCACCGAGCACAACATCGACTATTTCTCCGTCCTTCAGATGCTGCGTCAGATTTATGACGAATCACCGGAGAACGTCCGGAAGATTTTTGCCAACCGCAACATCGACCCGGCATGGCTCGACGACGAGATGAAGCACGTGGGCCGGTGGTTGCGCGAAGTGGCCTACAACAAGGAGAAGGGCTGTTTTCAGGCCGGCGTGAACATGAATGGTCCGGATCCGACAAAGATTCTGGATGGCACGAGCTGGGGCCTTGGCGGTGTGGGGCCCGAGAATTACGCGGCGTGGGGCATCGATCTTGAAGATTTGATCAATCACACCGAAAAATATTTTCTGGCGACGTACAAGCTTCCCAATGGCAGGGCGGTGGAGGGATTTGATATCACGGACATGGAAGGATACCGGCGCAACCGCAAACCGCTCGTGTGGTTTGAGGGGACAGGCCAGCAGATCATCGCCTATCGCGAACTCGCGAAATATTACGAATCGCGAAACGAAAAGGAAAAAGCCCGCCGCGCCAATGAGAAGGCGGTCCAGTTCACCGAGGACATGCATGCTTTTTCAGAATTTTACGGCTTGAGAGGCGGCCTCCCGTACATGGCGATCGCGCCGAAGCAGACGGAAATCGTGAAGACCCTTTTTTGGGAATGGGAAATTCCTCGCGGCAAATCCACCGACATCTGGGTGGGATCCGCCTCGTCGACGATGTGGTACCTCTATTGCGTTCACAATTTTTACAACCCGATGAAGTGGAAAGACTAAATTGAAACCGATCCTGTCCATCGCAGTCCTGGTTTTTCTGGCGGCGCAAAGCGCGCCGGCGCAGATCGTGGTGAAACGACCGTTTTTCAATCTTAACTCCACCAACCGGCCTCCTTTTCATGTTTATTCGGACTATCAGGTGCCGGAGAACCATGGCGCGCCGTCGGGCTGGATTGGTGATTACCGCGATATCCTCATGGATGCCAATTGTCCGGAAAATCCCCACTCCGGAAAGACGTGCATCAAGGTGACTTACACCGCCCAATCGTCCAAATACGCCGATTGGGCCGGGTTCTTCTGGCAGAACCCTCCCAACAACAATGGGGACATCGACGGCGGCATCAATCTGACCGGGGCAAAAAAACTTACCTTTTGGGCGCGCGGCGCGAAAGGGGATGAGATGATCGACGCGTTCAAGATGGGCGGGACATTGGGCGCTTATCCGGACACCGACACCGTTGGCCTTTACAACATCCAGCTCGAAACGAAGTGGACTCTTTATGAAATCGACCTTTCCCATGTCGACACCTCCTATATTTCCGGTTTCTTCGCCGTTATCTGGAAGCGATTCCTGAATCCGAAGGGATTCGTCATCTATCTCGACGACATTAAAATTGAATAGCCTATGAACCTACCCACACCTGTTCCTTCCCCCGTTTTGCGTTCCGGCGCTTTTCGGCCGACGCTGAAAGAAATCGCGAGTATTGCGAAGGTCGACATTTCCACGGTTTCACGCGCGATCAACGACAGTCCTCTCATCACTCGAGAGACCAAGGCCACGGTCCTGGCGATTGCGGAGAGGATGAATTATTTCCCGAACTCGCTGGCGCGGGGATTGGTCAACCAGAAGAGCGAAACGCTTGGGATCATTCTCCCCACGATTTCCTTTTTGCAGGGGCCTTTTTTCTCGCAACTGCTGGCCGGGTTGGAACAAGCCAGCATTGAGAGCGGCTACAACATCCTCATCGCTTCGGCGACACACCGCGACCGCGACAAACATTTTCCCTTCAACCTCACGCGCGCCCGGCGCATCGATGGCATGTTGATCATGAACGAGCAGCACAAGATTGGAAATCTCCCGGCTCTCAAGAAGGAAAAGTTTCCCTTCGTCTTCATGAACCGCGATATCGATGATTCCGAGGTCTATTGCGTCGCCATGGACAACGTGCAGGGAGGACGGCTGGCAACTCAACATCTGCTCGATTTGGGGCATACGCGCATTGGTTTTGTGACCGGCAACGCCGACATGGCGGTGACGCAGGCCCGCCGGGAGGGGATTCGCCAGGCACTGGAAGCGCACGGGATGATTTTGGATGAAGAAATGGTGGTGGAAGGTTTGTTTGAGAATGGCATCGATACTGGAGCTCAATGCGCCATGCGCCTCTTGAAAGCCAAACGTCGTCCCACCGCGATTTTCGCATTCAGCGACGAACTGGCGATCGGTGTGATGCAGACCGCGCGCAACCTCGGAATGCGCATGCCGGAGGATCTTGCGATCGTGGGTTACGACAACATTGAGTATGGCGCCCACTTGAATCCGCCACTGACGACGATTTCGCAGGATCCATTCGCCATCGGAGCGACCTCCTGCCGGATGTTGATCGAGATGTTGAATGGAAAGATGCCGGAAAATCGTCACGTCAAAATTCCGGTCAAGCTGGTGGTGCGCAATTCAAGCGGACAACCCTCACGCGAATGAGTGATTTCATGCAAACGTTTGCGCGACGGGCGATGGTGCTTCTCCTGGGCACGGGGCTTTGGATGACCGCGTCCGGCGAGGAAACCAAGCCGGCGGCGGAGGATCAGCCCAGTTACATTTTAATCAAGCCTCTTCCGGGCGGGACGGGAAACCTCAGTTCGGCCCAACAGACGAGCAAGGCGTGGAACCTGTTGCTTGCCGAAAAATACGACGAAGCGATCGCGTCCGCGGAGGAATGTATTCAAAGGTTCGACGAGCGCGCCATCAAACAGCAGCAGAAGCTCAAGGATTTCCTTCCGAAAGTGGAAGCGCCCAAGCCCTGGGCCCTCAACGACGTCGCGACCTGTCTTTTCATCAAGGGGCGCGCGTTGCGGCTGCAGGGGAAGAATGACGAAGCGAAGGTCGTTTTTGGAAAGATCATTGCCGATTACGGTTTCGCGCAATGTTGGGATCCCCGCGGCTGGTATTGGAAGGTCGCGCCGGGGGCAAAAGACGAGATCGATTGCATCGACCTCGGCCTGGATTATGGCGATTACACCTCAACGACGCTGGCCACCAAGGCGTGGGACGCCCTGGGAAACAAGCAATATTGGGAAGTCGAATTTTACGCGAACAAATGCATCGATCTTTTCGCCGACCAGGCGGTGGAGATGCAGAAAAAACTCAACGGCTTCGCCCCGCACGATGAAGCGGCCAAATATTGGGCGCTCAACGACGTCGCCACATGCCTTTTTATCAAGGGAAAGGCGTTTGAAGAGCAGGGGAAATGGAAGGAAGCGAAACATTGCATGAAAGATGTCATGGACCACTATTCCTTCGCCCAATGCTTCGACCCGCGGAATGCGTCGTATTGGGAGGTGGCCAAGGGCGCGCGAGATCGAATCGTCGCCATGACGCGCAATCTGCAGCAGCAAAATGCGTCCAACCCTTCCGTCAGTTCCGTCAAGAATCAGTAACCCCGCCTTCGCGGTCTGTGACGGCTGCTACGGGAATTATTCCGCAGCCGGCTCTTCGACGTCCTGGCCCAATTCGTAAACCGTGAAACGCTTGATCACGATATTCTCGCCGAGTTCCGCGATTTTCGAAGTGAGATGGTCCTTGATCGTCACGTCGCTGTTTTTGATGAACGCCTGTTCCATCAGGCAGACGGTGGAGTAAAACTTCTCGATCTTGCCGTCGACGATCTTTTCCACGATGTTCGCAGGTTTGTCCTTCACCTGCGCGCGCGCGATGTCGCGTTCCTTTGCCAGGGAGTCGGCCGGAACCTGTTCGCGCGTGATGCAAAGTGGTTTGGCGGCGGCGATGTGCAGGGCGACGTCCTTCACGAATTCGCGGAATTGATCGGTCTTCGCCACGAAGTCGGTTTCGCAATTCACCTCGACGAGCACGCCCATCTTGCCGCCCATGTGAATGTAGGAGGCAATGACGCCTTCCTTGGCCACGCGGCTCGACTTTTTCGCGGCGGTCGCGATGCCGCGCTTGCGGAGCACGACTTCGGCGGCTTCCATGTCGCCCTTCGCCTCTTCAAGGGCCTTTTTGCAGTCCATCATGCCGGCGTTGGTTTTGTCGCGCAACTGCTGCACCATCTTCGCGGTGATTGTCGGGGTGGCTGTCATGGTCATAGGAAATGAAACGTTGAATGTGAAATGAAGGGCGCCGGCGGGCAGGTCGCACGCCGGACGCACAGGAAGCAAAGATGATTAGTCCGAGACGGCGGCGAGATCGGATTCCTCGGTCGTCACGCCGGGAACGAGCTCGGCTTTCTCAACGACTTCCTGATCCTCAGTCTGCTGGACCTGCTGCGGGTGCAGGCGTTCGAAATGCATGCGCGCCTGCGACAATTCCTCTCCGAAGTGATTCAAAAGGGTGCGGATGGCGCGGAGACCGTCGTCATTGCTCGGAATGACATGCATCACCTTGTCCGGATCGGCATTGGTGTCGACCAGCGCCACGATCGGGATTTTGAGGCGGTTGGCTTCGGCGACCGCGATCTTTTCCTGGGTGATATCGATGATGAAAAGAGCTGCGGGCGGCTTGTTCATCGTCAGGATGCCATCGAGATTCTTGTGAAGGCGCGCGGCTTCACGGCGAAGGCTGGAGACTTCCTTCTTGCCGAGCTGCTTCATGATGCCTTCCTTTTCCAGCTTCTCGATTTCGCGCAGGCGTTTCACGCTGCGGCGGATGGTGGTGAGATTGGTGAGGGTGCCGCCCAGCCAGCGCTCGGTCACGCAGTGCATGTGGCATTTTTCGGCCACTTCGCGCACGATTTCCTTGGCCTGCTTCTTGGTGCCGACGAAAAGCATTTCGCCGCCGTTGAGCAGGATGCCGCGCAGGAATTCGACCGCTTCCGCGATCTTCTTCTGGGTCTTCGAGACGTCGATGACGTGGACTCCATTGCGCGAGTCAAAAATGTAGGGGCGCATCTTGGGGTTCCAGCGTTCGGTCTGGTGACCGAAGTGGACGCCCGCTTCCATCAATTCTGTAACTGAGAGTTCTGCCATAATCTTTCTTTTGTTCACATCCCGGATTCCGGGACACGGCTGCACCGTTAAGGTTGGATTTTATTGTGGCCCCTTCGGGACCGTTCGTTCTCCCAAAAATGGGAGCCCATAAGAGTAGCTGAAGGGTGGGGGCAATCAAGCCCAAACTCCTTGAAATCACTTGTGTCCGTCCGATTACCCGCTTAAAAGTCCTTCTGTCGAATAAGGAGATTTCATGCGTCTTTTGATTCTTTTCATGGCGTTTTTCGGGCTTGTGGCGCAGGGAGCGCAGACGCGCGAGGAGTTTGAAGCGCAGCTCCATTATCAGCAGGGCGACGTCGTGCTGAAAGACGGCCTGGCGACGATCCATGTGCCGCCGGAATTTCGCTATCTCAAACCCGATCAGGCCGATCTCATCCTCGTCCAGGCATGGGGTAATCCGCCGGGGACAAAAACGCTGGGAATGCTGTTTCCCGCGGATGTCAGTCCTCTGACGAGTGAAGGCTGGGGCGTGGTCATCACGTATCAGGAGGATGGTTACGTGAAGGACGCGGACGCGGAGAAAATTGATTACAACGATCTGCTGCAAAAGATGAAGAAAGAGTCCGTCGAGGATAATGCCGAACGCAAGAAACAGGGTTATCAGCAGATCGATCTGGTGGGATGGGCGGAGCCTCCGCGCTACGATCCACCCAATCATAAGCTTTATTGGGCCAAGGAATTGAAGGTGGAAGGGGCGAAGGAAAACACGCTGAATTACAACATTCGCGTTCTCGGCCGTCGCGGCGTGCTGGTGTTGAACGCCATCGCGGGCATGAAACAACTGCCGGAAATCACCGAAAAAATGCAAAAGGTGATCACGTTCGTTGATTTCAACGAGGGACACCGCTATGCGGAATTCAAACCCGGCGTGGACCGCATCGCGGCCTATGGCATTGCGGGATTGATCGCGGGAACCGTCGCCGCCAAAACGGGGCTTTTCAAATATCTCATCGGTATCTTGATCGCCGCCAAAAAAGCGGTGGTCGCGGGCGTGATCGCCATCGGAGCGTTCTTCAAGAAACTCTTCGGACGCAAGACCGAGCGACAGCAGGACAGCGGAGTCAAAAGGGGCGGCGGTCTTTAGTCAGCCTGTCAGACAAATTCCAGTTTCGGAAAGGCGCGACCGAGAATGGGCGTGGAGGGAGTTTTCATCCAGTTCTCGAGCACCGTCGCATAGACGGAACGGAAGTCGATTTTGTATTTCAAGTCGCCCGCCTGGAGATCCTGAAGGTCCGGCGCCGCTCCGTAGAGACCGGGTTTGACGCGTTTGCCGAAGACGAACATCGGGCCGGCGGCGCCATGGTCGGTGCCGCCTGAGGCGTTTTCCGCGACGCGACGGCCGAATTCGGAGAAGCTGAACGCCAGAACCCGGTCGGCGTTGCGCTGCTGCTCGAGATCGGCATAAAACGCGTGCATTGCCTCCGCCAGCTCATTGAGAAGCTTGTTCTGGTCCCGCAGCTGGTTGGAATGTGTGTCGTAGCCGCTTTGCGAGACATAGAAGATCCGCGTGGGCAATTTGCCGGCGATCATTTGCGCGACGAGCTTGAGGCCATGGCCGATTTCCGTATCGGGATAATTGATGTTGGAATGATATTGCTTCGTCACCTCGCGGATCTTGTCCGAGGAGAGCTGCGCGTTCATCGCCGTGCGCTGCAAATAATCGATCGAACCGTGCGGCGCGTCCATGCCCCCCATGGAGGGCTGGTCGACTTTATTCAATTTCTTGAAATAAGACTCGGCGGACTTCATCGCCTCGCCGGTGGCTGCGCCGGTGTCGACCCAGCGATACATTTCAGGATCCTCGAAGGAAATGCCAAAGGGTGTTTTGGCGGAGAACGCCTGGGGTAAAATTTTTCCGATGTTGACGGCCGTGGTGGGATCGCAGCCCTGGCATTTATTGTCGAAATAACGTCCCAGCCATCCATATTTCTCCACCTTGTCGGCGTCGCTCGCCGTGTGCCAGATCTCCATCGAGCGGAAGTGGGAGCGATTGGGATTCGGATAGCCGACGCCTTCGACAATCGCCATTTTGCCTTCGTCAAAGAGCGCCTTGAATTTCGAAAGCTGCGGATGAAAGCCGAGCTGGCCGTTGATCGGGAGGATGTCCTTTGCCGGAATCGCAAGCTTGGGACGCGACTTGTAATAAATATCGTTCGTGTAGGGAATGATGGTGTTGAGTCCGTCGTTGCCGCCGCTCAGTTGAACCACGACCATGATGGGATCGTCGCCGGTGACGAGCGCGTCGGCGGACGTGAGCGGATTGTCGAGCGCCCAGACCGTGCGGGAAAGAAAGGAGGGAATGGTGCCCGCGACCGATGCGATCACGATCGAACGGCGGATGAATTCGCGACGGGTGAGAAGATTCGGTTTCATAGGCAGGTTCCTAAAAAATTCTGATACGTGACGTTGCTGCGAATTTTGGCCATTCGGCTAGGCGCGCGAGTCGCTGCGATATCCGCAGCGATCTCGTAGCGCGAGCGCAACGCCGCCGATGGCCAAAAGACGCGCAACCCTTGGGGCGGCGGCTCTTTTGGCCGACTCCATCGTTGGCTCGGCAGTCAAAGCCCACGGTCGGGGATTCTCCTGCCTCGCCGCCTTGGATTCGGCCAAAATAGCCTTTCGCGTCACGCATCATAATTTTTTAGGAGCCTGCTAACAGACCTGATATTGCGGCGTGCTCATCATCAGATGGATCACGCCGCGGATTTTTTGGTCGGCATTCGGATTGGCGGGACGGAATTGGTAGGAGCCGCCGATTTCATTGGTGTCGAGGTAACTCACAAACTGGCGGAACGTCTCGTCGTCGGGCTGATCATTCCAAAGATAGTTGCAAAAGAATTTCACCGTCTGGATCGACGTGCCAAGCTGGTCCCGATGGCAGATGGGGTCGATCTTCAACGGCTCCGAGTGCTGCTGCAGCATGCGCAACACCTCGGGTTTGACTTCCCCATTGGGCATGCGCTGTTTTTTCCCCAGCATCATTTCGGGTGGAACGCCGTGAACAAGATAGCTCGCGAAATTGTATCGGAGAAGAAGGCTCGCCGTGTTCACCCAGGTCAAGCCGCCGTCCCAGCCCTTGACGTTTGGCGGATTGAAGGGTTCCTGACCCATGAGGCGCAGCACGTTGAGGATCAACTTCGCGAACTGTTCGGTTTCATGAAAATCCTTTTTCAACAAGTGGAAGGAACCGATGACGAGCTGGATCGGGCTTTTGATCTGCGTGCGCACCGCGCGGTCGGAGTAAAAGGCGCGGCACGAGAACATTTTCCAAAGCAGGGGACGCAGTTCGTAATGGGCGTCGCGCAATAATTGGGCCAGACTCTCCACGAGTTCGTCCTCCGCGTTTTCATAGGCGAAAAAGCTCCAGAGTTTGCGGACGATGAAGCGGGCACAGGCGGGCTGGTCGAAGATGGTCTTGACGATGTCGGCCCCGTCCCAGTTGCCTTCGCGTCCCATGAAGGTTTTGGGGCCGTTGTCATGCTGGCGGGGTTGAAATTCGAAGCTCATCTCCCTTCGGTTGTATCCCCATCCGGTGAACGCGCGGGCGGATTCCTTGATGTCCTGTTCTGTGTAGTTGCCCTCGCCGAGTGTGAAGAGCTCCATCAGCTCGCGCGCATAATTTTCGTTCGGATGCTCCTTGTGGTTCGAATTGTTGTCGAGCCACAGGATCATCGCGGGGTCCTGGCTGATCTCGAGGACCATCTGCCGGAAATTGCCACGGGCATGACGGCGCAGGGTTTCATTTTGCAGCCACATGAGGTAGGGGTTTTTGACCTTGTCGCGGGCGGTGGCGAAATGTCCGTGCCAGAAGAGCGTGAGTTTTTCCTGCAAGGGGCGCGTGGTGGAAAGCATGCGGCGGGGCCACCACATTTCGAGATCCATCATCTTTTCGCGAACTTCCTTGAGCTTGGCCTTTTTCTCCTCCTCGGTGAGACCTTTTCGAGGCACAAAATCCTCGTCAGCCATCAGGGCGCACTCGGGTTTGGGCCATTCCTCAGGAGTGGATTCGTAATCCAGGATCCTCTGAAGTGAAACGTCGGGACCGTCTTTTAAGAGGCGCTGAATTTCTTCGGGCTGCGCGCTAAAACCCGTGCGGTTCAGAAGATGGGCGGCGGCGCGTTCATCCCAGGGACCAGGAAAGGGAGCCAGAAGTTCAGATACGGCTTCAGACATGGGAAGTTCCTAGGAGATCCAACACCGCGAGAAGACAAAGGTTCTTTCCAATATACGACTTGGAAAGGGATTGGCAACGGAATCAGGAGGACTTTCCGGCGTATTTGCCGTTCTTTCCGTTTCGCTCTTTCGGGACAATGGGGGCCACCTTGAGAAAGACGGACCGTTCGCCCACCACGTGCCGCAATTCATGAATGAGGCCTTCGTTGGGCAGCACGTGAAATTCGGATCCCGTATTCATATAAACCACTTCGCCATTGGTCTGTTCCATGCAAAGAAGGACGGGGAGCTTGCCCGGATGCTTCTGGAGGACTGCGCGCACCTGTTCCAGATGCTCCACGCCGCAGCGGTTGTTGGGGAAATGGAGATGCACGGCTTTGGTAAAACGCTGCGGGGCTTCATCGAGCGGAAAAACCTCCGAAGCCACGAGTTTGGGCGTGTCTTCGCGCAGATCGACGCGACCGCAAATCAGCACGGCGCGCTCGGGTCCAATCGCGTTTTTCGATTTTTCAAACGAGTCCGAGTAGACCAGCTCTTCACCGTCGTCAGCGAGAAACAGATCCGCTTCGGCCTCGCCGCCATCAAAAACGTCGGCACCGGCGCCGTCGACAATATCATCCTCGAGCGCGCGAAAAACGGCCCGTACAAAAGCCTCTTCGATTTTTGTTCCCGCCTCGACAGCAGGCTCGTGAACAAGCGCGTCCTCGAAAGCCTCGTGAAATCCGGCGCGTTCGATTTCACGGGCCTGACGCGCCGCCATAACTTCGAACTGATCGACCGCGCCCTTTCCCTCGGCTCGACCCTGCAGCATGACCGCGCCCGCGGCCAGGGCGGCCTCTTCGGCGACGACAGCGCCTCGCAGCAGGTGGAAACCGAAACCGGCGCGAAACTTCCCGAATGGCATCAAAATGAGCTGCTCGCCTATGAAAAGGAACTGCTCGGATTTTATGTGTCCGGACATCCGCTCACGCAATACGTCCCGACGTTGAAACTTTTCGAACTCAAGTCCACGACGCATT
>Ga0207107_1045_pt1 | contig 32241 bp, 27 predicted proteins | sample Alteio_BWMinHeat_75_FD_153555 | JGI IMG/M metagenome (GOLD analysis project Ga0207107, IMG submission 153555) | Enriched cells from forest soil in Barre Woods Harvard Forest LTER site, Petersham, Massachusetts, United States -... | ecosystem: Environmental > Terrestrial > Soil > Temperate forest >... | reverse complement strand
ATTCCTGGATCCACGCAGTTAGGCCGCAAGTTTACGAGTTCCGATGAAAATACCGAAACGGAGAGAAATTCCAAGTCTGGCTGGCAGAGGGCAGTCAATTCGAACCGGTAGTTCCCTTTGTATTACAAAGTGCACCTTGCGATTCACTCGGGAGAATATTGCAACTAGTCTAGGCCGTTTGAGGAATGGAACCAGAGAGAGGGCAACTAGAAGCAGTGAATTCCCTCCAATTTGGCCGGGGGAAAGCGGTTTCTGCCAGAACGACAGGAACAGAGAAAAAACCTAAGACTGGCTGGCGGAGGGGGTGGGATTCGAACCCACGAGACCCTTTCGGGCCTAACGGTTTTCAAGACCGCCGGTTTCAACCGCTCACCCACCCCTCCGGCTGCCTTGAGTTTAACAGGCGAACCCCCACCCTTCCATATTTGAAGGGTGGGGTATTCGGCAAACGGATTTAGTCGGCGTGTTTGGGGACTTTGCTCTCGAGCAGATCCACCAGCGGCTGGCCCGCACCGGGCGTCTTCACGGCGTTACCACGCACGATATCGCGCGCGGGGATCGCCTTGCCGTAGATGCGCTCATTTGCGTCCTTGTCCGTATGCAGCGTTGCTCCTTCGAGTGAAACACCTGCGAATAATCCCTTGGCGCGGGCGTAGGTGTACACATCGGCGCCGCCCACGGAGCTGGACTGCGCGGTCGCCCCCGGTCCTGCCGCGGCGGTGGCGTCTGTCCCCAGCTTCGTTTTGTCCGCGAGGACCGCGTTCACACCCTTTTCGGTGGTCACCAGAAGGACGAAGTCGGTGGACGTAGCGCCCAATTGAATGCCGACGCTGGCGCCGCCGATGCTGTACATTGCCGGTGCGGACCACTTGCCGTTGAACTTGTCTCCCGTGCGGCAACTCATAGCACCGCGCCCGCCGCTGCCGCCAATGCCGACCCCAACCTTTTTGACATTGGGCAGCACGATGATGCAATCGGCCTGCGCCAGGATGTTGGACGGAATGTTGCCTCCGTTGACCATATCCAAAAGTACGGTCGCGGCATTCTTGAGCGTTTCTTCATCTTTCTTTTCGTCGGCGCCGAAAGCAGGCAGGAGGAACAGCACTGCCAGCAGCCCGGTAAGAAGGAAGGACAATCCTGCTCGAACCAGCGGATAACCTGTATTTCGCAATCTTGCTTCAATCATGTGTTCTCGACCTTTCATGCTGTGGAGTGGGCGGTGGTCTGCCGTGAGGCTGGCCTAGTGTCATGCAAACGATAAGCTCTAGCAGGGCTGCAAGTCAAACCCGAAAATCTCCGGGGCGGCACGGCTCCGATGCACGGGCAATCGCGGCCTTCCTGCATCCATTTCTTGCCGGTTGCGGGCTCAGAAAAGTTATGATGGTAAAGTCCAGAAATAATTGCCGGAATTCCACAATGAATTCACGCCTTATTTCAAATAGGCATTTGGCCGCCGCGATGTTGGCGGGGCTCGCGCTGCGAATATATTTCATCGCGCATCGCCCATTCTATTCCGGCGACACTCATTTCTACGAGGAACTCGCGCGCAACTGGCTTGATCACGGAGTTTACGGCCTTTTCATCAATGGCCAGTTGACGCCCGTGGACATGCGCATGCCGGGATACCCTGCGTTTCTTGCCGCCATCTATGCAGTGCTGGGACGATCGAGAACAGCGGTCCTGTTCGTTCAGGCCGCTGTTGACTTGATGACATGCTACATCGTCGCGATGATCGCGGCACGGCTGGCCCCTGCTGCGAAGCGGGCTGTGGTGGCCACCGCTGCGTTGTGGTTGGCGGCACTGTGCCCATTCACGGCAGGCTACACCGCGGCGGTGCTTACGGAAACTCTCGCGGCGTTTCTGACCGCGCTGGCGTTCTACGCCCTCTTGCGAGCGCTCACCGAGCCCGCCATCGAACCCGCGAGCACGGATGCCGGCAGCGCGACGCTGCTTCCGTTCGTTCGCCGGGTCTTGCTGGCCGGAGTGCTCACGGGCCTCGGAACTTTGGTGCGCCCGGAAACGCCACTGCTCTTGGCAGCAGCGGGCCTAGTCTTGTGCATTCGCTGGCGCCACCCCGCAGATTGGCCGAAGCTGGCGTTGGCAGGGACGTGGATGGCCCTCGGCCTGTTGTTGCCGTTGTTGCCATGGGCAGCGCGGAACGCGCGCACGCTGGGACGCACTGAATTTTTAGCGCCCCAATACGCCGAATCGCGGGGCGATTTTATTCCTCGCGGCTTCTATGCCTGGACCGGCACGTGGATGGTGCGCCCGCGCGACGCCTACTTCGTCCCCTGGAAGCTTGGCAACGAGCCCATTCGCGGAGAAACGCTGCCCAGCTCCGCTTTCGATTCCAATTCCGAACGCGCCTGCGTGGAAATGCTTTTGAGCCGTTACAACGACGGATTGAAGATGTCGCCGGTGCTTGACCATGAATTCGCTGATCTCGCCCGCGAGCGAACGGCGCGACGGCCATGGCGCACATTTCTTTTCATCCCACTGGCCCGCTCAGCGGCCTTGTGGTTTACGCCACACATCGAACTGCTCCCTTACTCCGGCGAGCTCTGGCCACCCCGCGACCGCTGGCGAAGCAATCGGATGGATTTTGGCGTGACGCTCGCGCTGGGGATTCTTAACATCATTCTGATTGGGCTGGCCCTCCGGGGCGCATGGCGCTGTGGCAGCAAGCCCGGTTTTGCGCTTGCGCTCGCATTCCTCACAATCCGCACGGCTTTTCTCACGCAAAGACATACCATCGAGCCGCGCTACATGATCGTTTGTTTTCCAATCTTGTTGGCTTTGGGCGCTCAAGCGTGGGCGATTGCGCGACCATACCCTTCACCGGCTAAACGCCCGTCCTTGCTGCTTTCCGATGAAGCTTCTTAGCCCATCGGTCGACAGATGCCGCTGCGGCCCAGCTCTGCTTGAATCGCATGCAGGCTGTCCCTCATCCCAGAAATAGTGCGGAGACTCTCTTGAGGACTGCGTTGCCTGCTATTCTCGGACTTGGTCTCGCGGCAGCGGTCGGGACAATTTCGGTCCCAGATAAGAAAGGGATTGCACTGATGATGCGCAAACTTGTTGTGGCAGCCGCCATTTCAAGCGCCACCCTGGCTGGCTTCGGAATCGGAACCGCATATGTGAATGCCCAGAGCGGCGCAGCAGAGGAATTGCCCGCCTACCACGCCAATCCACCCAGCGCACCCTTGCCGACGACCCTAAACCCGAAACTATTTCCCGACGCGCAAACCCAGAGCGTCTACGCACTGGCAGCCAAAGAAAAGGATGTGCTCTATCAGCAGCCATGCTATTGCCGCTGTGACAAGCACGTCGGCCACAAGAGCCTGCTCGATTGCTATGTGGACCGCCACGCCTCCGTCTGCGACGTCTGCAAGAAAGAGGCCGTGTACGCTTATCAGCAATCCAAGCAGGGCAAGACCCCCGCTCAAATCCGCGCCGCCATCATTCACGGAAAATGGAAGGACGCGGACCTCTCGCAGTACGGCACATCCGCTGCCTCGAAATGAAAGCAAGTTGGCCCACCCGCGCCTGTTCACGTCTCGCTACCCTATGACGCAATCGTTTGGAGGATTCTCAGGTCGCTTGCCGAGAGGACTGCGAATAGTCTGGCTTAGTGAACGGGGCGGGAGGATGGCCGCGCGGGCCAGTCTTGCGGTGCGAATTCAACGCCCCAGAAGTGGGGGCTGGGCGAGAGAAACTCTACTCCGATACGCGTGCCCTTCTCCGATGTGTCGCCGACATATACCACCCGGCATTCCTGCTCTTCCTCGGTTACCGGATTGATGAGAGCGATGTCCGCGCCCAACTCCAGCGCCTCGTGCAGGTAGAGCAGACCACCATGCGCGTTGATCACAATGGTTTGGCTGTTTTCACGGAACTTCCTCCCATCCGTGTTTTTGCCCGTCGCGCGCACAGGTATCCGTGTGAAGACTCTGGAGCTGCGCCGCTGGTTGCTTTCCTGCGTTTCCGGCATGGTCATAAGTTATCGTGCAACGCGCCGGACCGCGAGTCAACGAAATGAGCAGAGGACGTGCCCAAAAACACAGTCAGCAATTAGCTTGCTGAAATTGAGTAAGGTTACTTAAAATAGCTCGTTTGTTTCATTGCTGCGGAACATTGATGACATTCCCACTCCGTCCGGGCGGAGAGTTAACCAAATCTAATTCTGGGGGGCAGGAGTTCCGAATGAACCTGATCAATTACATCGAGTCCAACCGCGAGGAACACCTGAACGAGCTGAAAGAATTCTTGCGCATTCCCAGCGTCAGCACAAAAAGTGAACACAAGCCAGATATCGAGCGCGCAGCCCAATGGGTGGCCGACAAGTTGCGCACCGCGGGACTGGAAAAAATCGAAATCGTTCCCACCAAGATGCATCCGCTTGTGTACGGGGAATCCATGAATGCGCCTGGAAAGCCCACGATCCTTTTTTACGGTCACTATGATGTGCAGCCCGCCGAGCCGCTCGACCTTTGGACAAGCCCGGCTTTCGAACCCACTGTGCGCGACGGCAACCTGTTTGGTCGCGGTACCGCCGATGACAAGGGTCAAGTGCACATCCATCTAAAAGCGCTCGAGGCTTTGAACAAAGCAGCCGGCAAACTCCCGCTCAACGTGAAAGTGATGATCGAGGGCGAGGAGGAAGTCGGCAGCGCCAACCTGTGGGATTTCGTTCAGAAAAACCGCGAACGGCTCAAAGCCGACGCACTGGTGGTCTCCGATACTTCGATGCTCGCGAAGGGAGTTCCTTCCATCACGTATGGCCTCCGCGGCCTCAATTATTATCAGGTGGAAATTGCCGGGCCGGCGCAGGACCTTCACTCCGGCGTCTTTGGCGGCGCCGTTCCCAATCCCATCACTATCTTCGCGGAGATGATCGCGAAACTCCACGACAAGAATTTCCGCGTCACCGTCCCTGGCTTTTACAACAACGTCGCCGCCCTTTCGAAACAGGAGCGCAAGGCGTTGAACTCTCTGCCCTGGAAGGAAAAGGAATTCCGCAAGACGGTGGGCGCTCCCGCACTTTGCGGCGAAAAGGGATTTTCAATCGTCGAGCAACTCTGGGTGCGTCCAACGCTGGAATTGAACGGCATTTGGGGCGGATACACTGGCGAGGGCGCAAAAACTGTAATTCCCGCGAAAGTCCACGCAAAACTTTCGACGCGCCTGGTTCCCAACCAGGACCCGGCGAAAATTGCCAAGTTGGTCGAGCGGCACATTCGCAAGCTGCTGCCGAAAACGGTGCATTGCAAATTTGAAGTGCTCAGCATGGGCAAGCCCTGGGTGGCGCCGTATTCGCATCCCATTTTTCAGAAAGCGATTCACGCGCTGGAATCCGGGTTTGGGAAAAAAGCAGTGTTCATCCGTGAAGGCGGCTCGATTCCCTTCGTCACGCAAATGCACGACACCTTCAAAGTTCCCTGCGTGCTGCTGGGCTTCGGGCTTCCCGATGAGAACGCGCATGCGCCGGACGAACACATCGCGCTCGAAAATTATTTCGGCGGGATCAAAGCGGTTGCCCTCTTCTATCAACAGCTCGCCGCACAGTAGCCAGCGCATGTCTGAAATCGAAGGTCGAGGAAAAGCCCGTTTTTCGGCCTTTTTTTGATGTTTTTACTTGCGTTCGTTTCCCAGTGCGGCTATAGTGCACGCGGTGTCCCGGACGCCGGGACCAACGCACGACCACTTCTGAGGAGGAATAAGAAATTCGATGGCAAATCCGCTGAGCAAGTCCAAAATCATTGCCCACTTAGCCGAAAAGGTTGGTACCAAGGATAAGCCGGTCTCCAAGAAACAAGCTGCGGCTTTCTTTGATGAGCTGTTCAACCTCGCTGTCAAAGAAGCGAAAAGGGTGGGAAAATTCGTAATCCCCGGCATCGGCCGCGCTGTGAAGGCGCACCGCAAAGCCCGCATGGGCCGCAACCCGGCAACGGGCGAACCCATCCATATCAAGGCCAAGACCGTTGTGCGTTTGCGCGCAGCAAAAGCTTTCAAAGACGCCGTATTGAAGTAGCCCGGCCCGGCGCACAGATTCGCGCCAAAACCCTCAGGCATGCCCGGCGTGTATTTTGCTCCGGAGGCTTGGGGGTTTTGTCTTTTCGTCCATGCCGTATTTCAGCGGCATCTGCCCAACCTGCATGTATCAAGCGAGTTTCGGCCAATTTTGAGGGAAAAATGACCTCTCTGTACTGGGACGAGAATCTCGCCGGGGCCTACCGCAAGTTCCAGTTTGAGTTTCCGGAGAAGGCGCTCGCGGGAAAGACGGTCATCGTTGCCGGCGGCACAGGTGGCCTTGGAGCCGCAACAGTTGTGCGTCTGGCGCTCGAAGGCGCGCATCTGATTGTCGGCTACCGGAAGAATCCCGAGCGGGCTGGAAGACTTTCCGACGCCATTGAGAAGCAGTTCGGCAGAAAATTGGCGCTCGTTGGCGGCGATATCGCTGAAGTGGAAGTTCGTGGGAAATATTTGGAAGCAGCCGCAAAGATAGGCGCTCCGCTCGCGGGCGCGGCAATTTTTCCAGGCGATCCGGCGCGCGTAGCATGGCAGGATCTCGACCGCGAATCCTTGCTCGACTCGTTGGGGAAAAATTATGTGGGGCCGGTGCTGCTCGCGCGGGATCTGGGTGACGCGATGGAGAAAAGCTCGCAAGGCGGAAGCATCGTGCTCCTCGCCACCATGCAGGCGATCGCCGTATTTCCGTCGAGCTTGAACTACGCCTCGCCGAAGGCAGCGCTGGTGCATGCCGCCCGGATTCTGGCGCAGCATTGGGGCCGCGTGCGGGTCAATGTGATCGCACCCGGCGCGACGCTCGCCGGCATGGCCGCCGAGAGCATTCAGTCTGGAAAATATGATCGACACATCACCAGTGGGGCGATCCCGCGGTTCGGGCGCCCGGAAGACATCGCGCGCACGGTACGATTTTTTCTCGAGCCGGACAACTACGTCACCGGCCAGACTCTCGTTGTGGACGGCGGGTTGACGCTGCGGCGCGATCGCGGATGATCACTATCACAATCAAAAGCCATGCGTGAACATTCAGGCCTTTTAACCGATCTCTATGAACTCACCATGGCGGCGGGCTATCTGCATACCCGGTTTGAAGCCCGCGCCACTTTCGAGCTCTTCGTCCGCCACCTTCCGCCGCGGCGCAATTATCTGGTAGCCGCAGGACTCGAGCAGGCCCTGCAGTTCCTCGAAAATGTTCATTTCACCGCCGACGAAATCGCCTACCTCCACCGTCATCCCGTCTTCCGCAATATCCGAGACGAATTTTTCGACTATCTCGCGAAATTCAGGTTCACCGGCGACGTCTGGGCGATGCCCGAAGGCACGCTTTTGTTTCCCGGCGAGCCGATGCTGCGAGTGGTTGCGCCGATCATCGAAGGGCAGATTATGGAAACATATCTGCTCGCGACGCTCAGCTACCAGACCATGATCGCCAGCAAGGCGGCGCGGGTGGTCACCGCTGCACAAGGCCGGCAGATCGTCGAATTCGGCGCGCGCCGCGCGCATGGCAGCCAGGCAAGCCTTCTGGCCGCCCGCGCTGCTGCGATCGGAGGCGCGCAGGGCACTTCGAATGTTCTCGCCGGACAGCAGTTCGGCATGGAGACCTACGGAACGCAGGCGCATTCCTGGATCATGGCGCACGAGGACGAATTGGAAGCATTTCGTCATTTCCTGGATGCGTTTCCGGAGCACGCCGTCCTGCTGCTCGACACCTACGACGTGCGCAGCGCGGTTAAGAAAATTATCGGCATGGGACGCAAGCCTGCCGGCGTTAGGCTCGACAGTGGCGATCTGGCTAGAGACAGCCGCTGGGTGCGCCGCGAACTCGACCGCGCCGGTTGGAAGGACGTGAAAATATTTGCGTCGGGCGATTTGGACGAAACAAGAATTGCATCATTGCTTGGCAAGAAGGCGGCCATTGACGCATTCGGCGTGGGCACTGCGCTGGCCACGCCAGGGGACGCACCGCATCTGAATCTAGTTTACAAGCTTGTTGAGGTTGAGCGCGCCGGAAAAGTGCGTGAAGCGGCCAAGCTGAGCATGGCCAAGGTCACCTATCCCGGCCGTAAGCAGGTGTTCCGTTCTCAAACTCCCGCCTGCCAATATGCGGGCGACAAAATCGCACTCGATGGCGAGCTTGCGAACGGCAGCACGCCGTTGCTCATCGAAGTCATGCGCGGCGGTCGCCGCCTCACGCCCGTGGAATCGGTCAGCGCATTACGCGACCGTTGCATAGCCGGCCTTGCCTGCCTCCCGCAGCGCTACCGCCAGATCAACCGTACCGCCGTGTATCCCGTCCGCTACAGCAAGCGTCTCGAGACCCTCCTTGAAAAGGTTCGCCGCCGCATCCGCCGCTCTGCGCTAGAATAATTCGCGGACGCACGGGAGGCCTCCCGATTCATGGCATCGAACCGCACCATTTTCTGGGAAGTGGACACACAGGCCGATTTCATGCTCCCGGGCGGAAAACTATACGTCGGGGGCGCGGAAAAGATTATCCCGAATATCAAGCGGCTGGTGGACGTGGCGCGCCAGGGAAATGTGTTCCTTGTATCGGACGCTTGCCGCCATTCAAAGAACGATCCGGAATTCCAGACTTTTCCGCCGCATTGCATTCGTGGGACGCCGGGCGCGCGCATCATTCCCGAGGGTCTGGCGCAGACGTTCTACACCGTTCCGAACGACGAAAAATGCGACCTCCCGAGAAACCTGCTGAGTTTTCAGCAGATCATTCTCGAAAAACAGACGCTGGATGTTTTCGATAACCCGCACGCGAGCACGATCGTGGAGCGCCTCGGCAAGGATGCTGAGTATGTGGTGTTTGGCGTGGTCACCGAATACTGCGTGCGCTTGGCCGCGAAGGGGCTGCTGGCGCGAGGCCACAAAGTTTCGATTGTGAAAGACGCGATCGAAACGCTTAAACCGGAAGACGGGCGCCGCGCACTCGAAGAATTGAAATCCCTCGGCGCCCGGCTAATCTCGGCCGACGAAGCCATCGCATCGGTCGGCAAAAAACCATCTACGAGCGCGCAGGATTGAGCAAATCATGTCCGACGAACGCATCGAACATGCCTGGAAATTGCTGCAGGATGCCTACCAGGCGCAAATGGAGAGGGATTTCGATCGCGCCGTTGCGCTCTACAAGAATTCACTGGAAACTTATCCTACCGCTGAGGCGCACACTTTTCTCGGCTGGACCTATCACTTCCAGGGAAAAGTGGATGACGCCATCGCCGAGTGCAAGCGCGCCATCGAAGTGGACCCCGAGTTCGGAAACCCATACAACGATATCGGCGCTTACCTGATTGAGCTAGGGCGATTCGACGAAGCCATCCCCTGGCTTGAGCGGGCCACGAAAGCGCCGCGCTACGACCCGCGCCACTATCCCTATTTCAATCTGGGCCGCGCGTACGCCGCCAAAGGCATGCTCCAGCGCGCGCGTGAGTGTTTCAACGAATCGCTGCGCATTGAGCCCCGTTACACCCTGGCCCGCCAGGCCGTCGAAAATATTCGCCGCATGGTGAACTAAACTTACTGCGCACTCGTAGCCGTGGAAGTCGGCTTCACAAACCTGTCATACACCACCATCAAGATTGTGGACAAAATTCCCACACCCGCAATGGCCCACCACATGCGTTGCGGCTCACGCCCCGCCTGGCCAAAATAGTGCAGGAGATGCCCGCCCAACCATCCGGCGGCGAAGTATCCGACACCGATCGGAAGAAATGCATAACCCATGTAGAGTCCCTGCTGCCCCGGTGGCGCGATGCGTGAAATGTAATCGTAATATCGCGACACCTGCATCACTTCTCCAATCGCCACAAATATCAGAGTCACCACAAAGATCGGCATCGTCGGATGAAGCGCCGGCAATATCCAGGCAAGGCTAGTCACCAGAAAGCCCAGCGTCATGGTCAGGAACGCGGGCATCTTTTGCGTCAGGAATGCAATGACAATCTGGAGTGAAATCACAGTAATCGAATCGACGGAAAGAAGCAGATCAAAATTCGCGTTCGGGTCCACAAAGTGACGCAGAAACAGCGTCACGGAAACGTACTGCTGCCAGAAAATCGCAAAAAACCCCGAGAAAATCAGCAGAAACAATAAAAACCGCAGGTTAAGCAGTACCACAAATATGTTCTTCAGCGCGGCCCCCACGCTCGCCACTTTTTCCTCGCCCGATCGCGCCGGCTCGCGGAAAAAAAATAGCGTCACCCAGAACATCAGAAAAACGCTGAGCGCCGCCACGCGAAACACATTCGCGATCCCGAGCCCTAATTGCTTGCGCACAAGAAAAGCGATGATAGGCCCCAGCGCGCCCCCCACGTTCACCAGCGTGTAGTAAATCGAATACCCGATCGACCGCACATTTTCATTTGATGCTCGTGCTGTCGTCCCCGCAACGCATGGCTTCACCACTCCGGGCCCCATCGCCGGAATCATCAGGATCGCCAGCACCAGCCATTTGTCCCCCAGCGCGTGGCGCACCGGTTCCATCCACGGCGCCGCGAGCGAGCCCAGGAGAAAATAGCCCAAGGTCATCACCAGGTAGGCAAAGAGCAACGCGCGGCGAAAGCCGAATTTGTCCGCAAGCGTGCCGCCCAGGATGGGCAGAAAAAAAACCACTAGGCCAAACGTCCCCACCAGTGAGCTGGCCAATTCGTCCGAGAAATGAAGCTGCTCACTCAGATAAACAGCGAGCACGGCCGTGGTGCCGTAGTAAGCGATACGCTCGAAAATTTCCGTGAAATTTGCCACCCAGAAGGCAGGCTCGAACCCGGTGCGGATTTCCTCGAAGCGTTGTGCGAATGCCACTCGTTAGTCTCCCCGCGGAGCGCCCCGGCCCGGAAACATCACTGCGGCCGGCGGCGATTGTAACGGATGCTGCCCGCAAGCGCTCCCGAATTCTGCGCCGGATTTTCGCCGCCCCACACTCTGGCGCGTGTGTTAACATCGAGTGTTTGGCGGCGCGTGACGGGGCCGCCTGTATCCGATGCCCATCGCAACGATGAAAGCTTTGCGCAAGATGCGCCCGCAGCGTGGCGCGCAAATCGAATCCGTTCCCGTTCCAGCGCTCGGCCCCACGCAAGTCCTCGTTCGCGTCCGTTATGCCTCGATCTGCGGCACGGATCTCCACATCTACGGCTGGGACCGGTGGTCGGCCTCGCGCATCCATCCCCCCCTCACTTTCGGCCACGAATTCTGTGGCCTCGTCGAAAAAGTGGGCGACGAGGTCACTTCCGTCCGCGCGGGAGATTTCGTTAGCGCCGAAATGCACTTGAATTGCGGGCATTGCCGCCCCTGCCGCATGGGCCAGCCGCATGTTTGCCAGAATGTGAAAATTCTTGGGATCGATGCCGACGGCTGCTTTGCGGAATTCGTGCGCATCCCCGTGAAAAATATTTGGAAGATTGACCCGGCGATTCCGGAGCACTACGCCGCGATCATGGACCCGCTCGGCAATGCCGTGCACTCCGTCCTCGCGGGAGAAATCGCTGGCCTCAACGTGGTGGTTACGGGTGCCGGACCAATCGGGCTGATGGCTATTGCGGTGGCGCGCGCTTCCGGCTGCGCCTCGCTCTTTGCCACTGAAGTGAATCCGCACCGCCGTGAACTGGCCAAGGAAATGGGTGCGGACGAGACTCTCGACCCGGCGCGTGGCGATGTGGTTGCGCGCGTGCTGGAAGCCACCGATGGCGCGGGCGCGGACGTTCTGCTCGAAATGAGCGGCAATCCCGCCGCAATCCAGCAGGGGTTTCGCATGCTTCGCCCGGGTGGCCGAGCTTCGCTGCTGGGAATCCCGAAAGATGTGGTGACGCTCGACCTGGTGAACGATGTGATTTTCAAAGGCGCGACGGTTCAGGGAATTTACGGCCGGCGAATGTTTGAGACCTGGGTGCAAATGACGGAATTCCTGAAGCATGGAAAGCTCAATCTCGAACCGCTGTTCCGCGAGCGCATGCCGCTCGAAAAATTCGACGACGCTTTTTCACTGCTCGAGTCAGGCCAGGCCGGAAAGGTATTGCTGTATCCCAACGGTTCACCGAAGTAGCGCGCCATTCAATTATTCTACTGATCCGGGGGAATCATGAGCACCACTGCCACGCGCCCACAGCTCCAATTTCTGCACGAGGCGCTCGAAGATCTGAAATCGAAGCACCAGTATTTTCACCTCCGGATTCTTGAAGGCGAGCAGAAGCCCATCGCCACCTTCGACGGCAAGGAAGTCATCAACCTCAGCTCGAATAATTATCTCGGCCTCACCACCCACCCGAAACTGCGCCGGGCGGCGATTGAAGCGATCCGCAAATATGGTGTCGGCTCCGGCGCTGTCCGCACCATCACCGGCACGATGAAGATTCACATGGATCTCGAAGAGCAGATCGCCCGCTTCAAGCAAGTGGAAGCCTGCGTGGTCTTTCAATCCGGCTTCACGGCGAATGCCGGCACCGTCTCGGCCCTGCTGGGAAAAGACGACCTGATCATCTCCGACGAGTTGAATCACGCTTCCATCATCGATGGCTGCCGTCTCTCTCGCGCCACCATCAAAGTCTTCAAGCACAAAGACGTGGCCGATTGCGAGCGCGTGCTGAAGGAAACCGAAAACTGGAACGGCAAAAAACTTCTCATCACCGACGGCGTATTCTCCATGGATGGCGACATCGCCGACCTCCCTTCGCTCTGCAGCCTCGCGGAAAAGTACAATTGCATAATGATGGTTGACGATGCGCACTCTTCCGGCGTCCTCGGCGCCCGCGGCCGCGGCACCGTCGATCATCACAATTGCCACGGGCGCGTGGACATCCAGGTGGGGACACTTAGCAAGGCCATCGGCGCGCTGGGCGGCTACGTTTGCGGCTCGCGCGAGCTGATTGAATTCCTTTACCACCGTGCCCGCCCGTTCCTATTCTCGACTTCGCATCCGCCTTCCGTCGCCGCCACCTGCCAGGCCGCCTTCGACGTGCTCGATTCGGAAGCCGGCGAACGCCTCATCAAAAAGTTGTGGTCCAACACGAAGTTTTTCAAGCGCAAACTGAAGAAGCTCGGCTTCAACACCGGCAAGAGCGAAACGCCCATCACGCCCATCATGGTCGGCGACGCCGCGAAAGCCTCCGAGTTCTCGCGCGACCTTTTTTCTGCCGGCGTTCTCGCCATGGCCATTGGGTACCCGACAGTCCCGGAAGGGAAGGCGCGCCTGCGCACCATCATTACTGCGACGCACAAACGCGCCGACCTTGAGCGCGCCGCCGAAATCTTCGGCGACGTTGGCAAGAAACTGGGAATCGTGTGAAGTTCGCCATTCATCGCTCCCTGAACGCTCCTCCGGAGCCCCCACAGGCCGGTGGAAACTTGTGCCGTTTTCGTTACTTTTTTGACCAGTACTCGCCGGTTTTAAAAGTACCATTCTTCCTGTAATCGCCTGATCCAGCAGCCTTTGCAGACTGGAACCCCATTTGCCCAATCTCTTGGGAACTGAGGGAGGGATGCGTCTGCCGGATCGAGTGAGAATCGCGAACGGCGTACCCCGCAACTTCATTTGGAGGTCTCTTATGAAACGGTATGGGATTCTTTCTCTGACGATTCTTGCGCTCGCCATCTCCACTGGTGCGCAGGGTACGTCGGGCAATCAGCCGGCCGCGTCGGCACAAGCACAGACCAACGCGAACGCGTCGGCCACTGCTTCCGCGTCAGCCTCGCAGCAGAAACAGGAGACGTCGCCGAAGCAAGGCTCGGCGCAATCGGCGGCCTCTGGTTCAGGGTCCGCTTCGAATTCTTCCGGAGCTTCCGCCAAGGCTGGCGACTCGTCGCTGAATCTCGCGCACGACACCGCTATCCAGGCCACGCTGCTCACCGCCGTTGACGCGCGGCACAGCAAGCCGGGTGATCAGGTGATCGCGCGCACCACGCAAGATGTGAAGCAGGACGGCCACGTGGTTCTTCGCAAGGGCACGAAGCTCATGGGCCACGTCACTGAAGCGGAGGCTCGTTCCAAGTCGAATGCCGAATCGTCGGTAGGAGTTGTATTCGATAACGCAGTAATGAAGGGAGGCCAGCAGGCTCCTATCCACCTGGGAGTTCAGGCGCTCGCTGCTGCTGCCAATCAGACCTCCACTTCCATGAGCAATGACGGCCCAATGCTCGCTTCCGGCGGTTCAGCGGCCGGGTCCGGTAGAGCTGCCGGCGGCGGCCTCCTCGGAGGCACCGGCGGAGCAGTTGGCGGCGCCACCAGTGGCGCGGGAATGGTTGCCGGAAATGCCGGGCAGACCGCCAATGGCGCTGTGGGAGCAACCACTCGAACAGCCACTTCAGCGGCCGGCGGTGCGGCTGGCAGCACAGGTGGTCTGAACGCGGCCGGTCAGCTCACCTCCGACAGCCGAGGCGTGTTTGGTCTGGAAGGGCTGAATCTCAATGCCGCAGCCGGCAATGCAACGCAAGGCTCAGTTGTAAGTTCCACGAGCCGTAACGTCCATCTGGATAGTGGCACACAGATGGTTTTGCAGGTCGTGAAGCAATAGCGGGTACAGTAGCCTTCCCCTGCGAGTCAGACTGCGCGACGCCGTTAAACCCGGCGTCGCGCGGTCGCTCCATCGCCTCTGCCGGTCAACTCATACTCTCTGTCAACCTGCTGGCAAATTCCCTGGTCCTGCGGTTATGCCTCTCTGAGCACTCTAACGAGTGAATTAGCTCAGTTCGGAGTAAACTGTGCCGCAGGGAGAAACGCTCATGCGTCGCTTGGGAACGATTTGGACTATCGCCATCCTCGCCTCCATCCTTTGCATGCCCGGTTGCGGAAAATCTCATGGCCCGTTGGTTGGCGGGAACAACAATGCTCAGATCAGCCTTACCATCCACGATTCTCCCCCCGCAGGCATCACGGTTCTCTCGTTGCAAGTCACCATTAAGAGCGCGCTGCTCCAGCCCGGCAACGTCTCCATCTCGCTTCCGGAAACGGCCGAGCTCACCCAGCTTCAATCGGATACCACCATCCTCAGTTCGCTGCAGATTCCTTCCGGCACTTATACGAGCCTGGTCCTCGACATCGAAAACCCCTCGATGACTTTCATCAACAACACTGGCGGCCCGATCACGCCCCAGCCGGGCCAAACCTGTGCCATCAACGCTGTCTGTCAAATCTTTCCGACAGTGCCGAACGGCAACATCGTCCCGTTCAGCACCGCGCCGGTATTTCCCCTGGTGTTGGCTCCCAACGAAGAAGCAGGCCTGGAGCTGGATTTCAACCTTGCCGACTTGGTTCAAGGGGATTTTTCTCTCAATTATTTCACCACCGGCGCGCTCAGCCTCACGCAACTGGCTTCCGTGCAGGGTGCCGCTGAGATTCGCAGGGCGCGTCATGTTCTTGGCGCCGTGAACTCCGTCCAGGCGAATTTCTTTTCGCTCACCACGCCCACCGCCGTGAAGCTCGGCGTGACCACCGACGGCAACACAAAATTCAGTTTCCCCGCCACTTGCCTGGCCGGCAATTTCTCCTGCGTGAAAGTGGGTCAGGTCGTCGAAGCGGACATCAGCCTGGAAGGCAACGGTACTCTACTCGCAAAAGAAGTGGACTTCGAAGCGGATGTGAACGTGGAAGAAATTTCGGGTCTGGTCGTCGTGCTGGGCGCAGGCAGTCCACCCACGAACTTCCAGATGCTTGCTCGTCAGGCCTCGCCAGCCGCGTCGGTTGTCGTTGGTTCGCTCCTGACAATAACCATCGGCTCCCCCACTACTTTCACCGTGGACAACCACTCCTTCGTGCTGCCCGCTGGGCTCACTTTCACCGGTGCTGCCGGTCTCTTGGTTGGTCAGGAGGTGCTCGCTGACGTCACCATCAAGCAAGTCCCCAATCCTTCCACCACCACGAGTTCCATCGCGCTGCGCCGATCGCAAGTGACCGCGCTTGTCTCCACTGCGCCCACGGTCGGCGGCAGTTCATTTGTCCTTAATCCTCTGCCGAGCTTGTTTCAAACCGCGCTGCCCGTCAACATCCTCAGCTTGCAGGCAGAAACCACGGCGCAAACCAGCTTCGAGAATCTCACCCCCGACGCAATCGCTGGCGTGACCCTGGGCGAAAACGTTTCCGTCGGCGGTTTCCTTTTCAACACCCAGCCGGCCCCGGGCACCTTCACGATTGCGGTTGACGCCGTCCGCGGCCAGCCCATCCCCGGCCCGTGATTCAGAGCGCCAACAGTACTTGCGCCGGTCAGGAATCTTTGCGCGCCCCCACAAAACGAAAGCGGCTCGGCGGACCGCTGTAGCGGACCGCCGAGCCGCTTGATGCTTTCTCCGAAGCGAACTTTCTTTGGCTCAGAACATGAATTTCACGGCGAACTGGATGCTCCTCTGTCCGCCCCCACCCAAGACGGGGTTGCCTATGCCTACGTCATTCGTAGCGGTAATAGGCAGGAACCCCACGCTACGCCCCGTAACGGGGTCGATCCCTGTCGGGAAAGCAGCGCTCCGATTTGGGGCCATGTCCGCGAAGAACGCGGGCATCAACGGGTTGGCGAAGTTCGGATGATTTGTCAAATTGAAGAAATCGGCGCGGAACAGGACCTTGAATCGCTCGTTAATGCTGGTCAATTTCGAAACCGTAAAATCAAAATTGCGATAATCCGGCCCGAGCAGTGCGTTGCGTCCTAGATTTCCGAAGTGCCGCCCGATGGAAAACTTGCCGTTAGGGAGGCCTGTCACCGGATCCACGAGAGGCGTTCCGGGGGTGGCGCAGGAATCTGCGAAACCATCCTGGGGCGAGCCGGCCCAATTAAAGTCACAAGGAACTGCGAATGAATTACCGTTTAGAAACTGCGAGGGGTTGCTGCGGTTGTACTGGATCGGCCCAACTACATCGGGCCGATCGAAGAACTCGCCGCTTCCACTATAGTCGTCAACGGCATTGTTGTTGATACTGAAGGGGTGGCCGCTCATCAGCGTAAGAATGCCGCTGACAGACCATCCTTCGCCCATCCTTCCCAGCGCCTCCCATTTCCGAAATTCATACGTTGACGACCACACAAATCGCTGGCGAACATCGAAGTTCGACGGCCCTTTGTCGAGTGCAGGCCTGGTGTTGTCGTTCGGCATCGCCGCATTTGGGACGTAATCCTGGCTGTCGCTTGCCGTATCAATTGAATGGGACCAGGTGTAGGCAATCGAGTTCGTAAACCCGTGCCAGCCCCGTTGGGTGAGAGATGCCTGGAGGGAGTTATAGTTCGAAGTAGCTGAAGATTCGAGCTGGTTCACGATAAACGGCGGGAAGGGCTCGAGCGCACTCATGTTTGTCGTGAAGCCTTGGACGGGAGCGCCAGGGCACTGTGCTGACCCGCGAGCATTCGGGTCCGCGGTCGTCCCACAGAACGAGTCGATGGCTGAAATCTGAGCCTGTGTTGGCTGGTTGATATCGCGGACACGCAAGAGTTTTCGCCCCGCAGATCCCACGTATCCAACCTGAAGGACCGTGTTGCGGAAGACCTCTTGCTGAACGTTCAGATTGTAATTGTACATATACGGTGTGCGTAGATTTTTCTGTACCGTCGAAACATCTGAGGTTACGTCCCTCACAAAGATGGGTTGGTCAGGGGCAAGCGGCACCGCGGGGTTTGCGGGCTTCAGCAGCATTTCGGCCGTTGCGCCACCCACCGGGTTGTACGCCAACCCGGCATTGAACGTGTTCAAGTAGATCTGGCCCGTAAATGCGTCCTGAGAATAAGCGTCGTAAAAAACGCCGAAGCCTGCGCGGATTACCGTCTTGCCCTTGCCGAATGGATCCCAGGCAGCGCTCAGCCGGGGGGCAAAATTATTCAGGTCCTTGTTGTAGAGTGGATCCCTGGGAATCAGTCCGAATTGTGGCTGCGTCGGATCATAGGCGGTAAGGAGGCCGTGGTCCGCGTGAATCACGCCGAAATAGTCCCATCGCAAGCCCAGGTTAATTGTCAGACGGCTCGTGAGGTGTATAGAATCTTGCACGTAGAGGCCGTGATTGTTCTGCCGTGCCTTGCGATTCGTATCTCCCACAATCTGCCGGCTGGAAAAAAGGACCGTGCTCGCAGGAGTCCCCGATAAAAAGTCGGAAAGTTGGTTGAAGACTAGGACGCCCCGGGCGCTGAAGTCGTTGAATGAGTCCACCGCCGTTCGCCGGAATTCATAGCCGAACTTCACGTCATGTTTCCCGATTTTCCAGGAATAGTTGTCAAACGCTTGCCAGTTCGTGTCTACACGGTTGCGCGGATTCGAAAACGGAGAGGAACCCAGAAACGAAAACTGGCCGAAGCGAATCGTCGGCAGCCCGAAATCCTGAGGATTCGTGATGCCCGTATTCATGTGCATTGTCGTTTCCGGATTTCCGAAGACGCTGGCATCGTCGGCAAAGAACCCGTTGCGGTACCGGTTCCATCCGAAGCGTGCTTCGTTCACCTGGAGGGGCGAAACAGTCGTGACGTAACTTATGGAGACAAGCTGGGTGCGGATGGGCGATCGGGTATTGGTCGCCGGTAGGTTGTTGCCCCCGGCCAGCCCCAGCGGAAAACTCTGCGTGCTGTTCCCGAAAAAGTAGCGGCCGCTCAGTTGATTCTTCGTACTGAAGCTGTGATCAATCTTGACAATCATACTGTCCAAGTTGTTTGTGATGGGGTCCGGGTCAGCCGAGTTGGGAGCGCCGGCCGCCGCGCCGGCAATATTCGGAAGCGGCCAAACATTCTTCCCTCCGGAGCAGTGACCATTCGTATTGCATAGATTGAAGAGATTCAGAATGACAGGATTGATCACTCCCGCCGGTTGGTTGGTGACGCAGGCAAAAATCGTCGTCGTGCAGGCGCCGGGATTTCCGCCCGGAGGAAGGTTACTGGCAAAATCACTCAAAGATGGCACCACATTCAACGAAGTGATTGCGAGTCCCTCGCGCTGTCCTTCATACGCACCGTAGAAAAAGGTCTTGTCCTTGACGATCGGTCCGCCCAGAGAGCCTCCGAACTGGTTGTTGCGAAACGCATCTTTCGGATTGTTCGCAGAATTGAAAGCGTTTCTCGCATTCAGAACACTATTGCGGAAGTACTCGTACGCGCTCCCGTGGGGCTGGTTTGTCCCGCTCTTCGTCACGATGCTAACCACTGCTCCGGAGTTCCGCCCGTATTCCGCCTCAAAATTCGATAGCACCCTCAACTCGGATATCGCTTCCAATGGCAAAACTGTTCCCGGTGCCCCGAACACCCCGCCCTGATTGATGGCCGGGTCGTTGCGGTAGCCATCGTTCATGTCCGTTCCGTCGAGCAAGAAGTTGTCCGCGCGGCCGCGGCTTCCGTTCACACTGAAGAGGCCGAAGGAGCCCGGTGAATCCCCGGCACCGTTCGGTTCGCCCGCCGCTCCGGGAACCATGATGAGGAGCCTTGTGTAGTCGCGCCCGTTGATCGGCAGATCCTCCACCTGTTTGGTCACAAACGTCCCGCCCAAGGTGTCGGAAGTCGTCTCTATTTGAGGTAGCGTCTCGCCCTCCACAATTATCTGGGAGGTCACTGCACCCGGCTTCAGGCTCACATCCACGCGGCGCTCCGCTGCCAAATCCACCCTCACGCCTTTCGTCACCGACTTCTGGAAGCCTTGCATCTCCACAATCACGTCGTACTGCCCGATGGGCAACTCCGGAACCAGGTAGCCGCCGTCGGTGGTCGTGCTGGTGATGCGGTCTATTCCCGTGTCCACGTTGTGGACGGTCACGGTGGCATTGTTGATGGACGCTCCGCTCGTGTCCGTCACCGTCCCCAGAACTGACCCGCGAAACGTTTGCGCCGACGCGCTCGTCGCCCCCAGCGCCATCGCCAGGCCCATCACGAACAACATTGCGCACACGACTCCCCCGCGAACTCCCCACCGTCGAGATCGTTCCATGGTCTTCTCCTGTGATCGCTTGCAACACCGGGCAGGCGCACTAATCCCATCGCGTCCACAAATGGAATCCTTAAACCTTACGGACGACGCCCCCAGCGCCATCCCACACCCCCAAATTCACGTATACCTATAAGCCGCACCACGATACGGAGTCAAGAGAGCAGTTTGTCTCCTGGTTCTCACCGTGAGCACAGCACCTTCGCGCCCCCTGCCGCCGCAGGCGCCCGGCCCCGGTCTGATATACTCGCCTGCTTGCACGCCGCCCGTCGGCGTGCCCGTCCAATGCCCGCATCGCCTCCAAAGCGCCTCTTCCTCATCGACGCCATGGGCTACATCTTCCGCGCCTTCTACGCCCCCATGCCCATGCGTCTCCGCAGCGCTTCCGGCGTTCCCACCAATGTTCCCTACCTCTTTTCCAACATGATCCGTAAGCTCGTGAAAGACTGGCAGCCGGACTATCTTGGTGTCGCGTTCGACCTCGCCGCCCCCACCTTCCGCGACAAGCTCTTCGCCGCCTACAAAGCCCAGCGCCCGCCGATGCCCGAAGATCTCGCCGTGCAGCTCCCCTACGTCCGCCGCTATTGCGAAGCCATGCGCCTGCCCATTCTCGAATATCCCGGCTATGAGGCGGACGACGTGATCGGCTCGCTCGCACGCCAGGCCACCAAGAAAAACCTCGAAGTCATCATCGTCACCAGCGACAAAGACTTGATGCAGCTCGTCACGCCTCATGTCCGCATCCTCAATCCCGCCAAAGCCGACCTCGTCATCGACGAAAAAAAAGTCGAAGAGCTGATGGGCGTCCCGCCGAAAAAAGTTCCCGATGTGATGGCATTGATGGGCGACTCCATCGACAACATTCCCGGCGCGCGCGACCCCAACGATAAGCCGGCGCCCGGCGAGCGCCGCAAAGCCGGCATCGGCGAAGTCGGTGCGCGCCAATTGATCCAGCAATACGGAAGCGCCGAAGAAACTCTGAAGCACGCCGCCGAAGTGAAACGCTCGAGTTACCGCGAAGCGCTCGAAAAAAACGCCGAGTTCGTCAAGCTCAGCAAGCAGCTCGCGACGATTCCCACCGACGCGCCCGTTCCCCTCGTGCTGGACGCGCTCAAGATGGATGAGCCCGACCTCACCGCGCTGCGCGAACTCTACGCCGAGCTCGGCTTCACCTCGCTCCTCCGCGACCTAGCGCCCGCCGCAGGCGACAACGGCGAAAAAACCGATTACGCCGCGCTGGACTCACCCGCCGATCTCCGTGAGCTCCTCAAAAAAATTCCGCGCGGCCAGGAAGCCGCCGCCTGGCTCGCGCTCGATGCGCAAGACCCGGACGAAGAAGGTTTCGGCACCCAGGTCCTCGGCGTCGAAGTCTCAACCAAGCCCTCCACCGCGCGCACCGCCGCAAACGACGTCGAGAATAAATCCCTCGCCTCGATGAAAGACTGGCTCGCAAACTCCGGCCACCCGAAAGTGGTCCACGATCCAAAACTTTTTCATCTCCTCGCCGCGCCCGATTCCGCAGGCGATCCCAAAGCTGTCGCCGGAATTCGCCACGCCACCATGCTCTATTCCTACCTGCTGCGGCCCACCACTTCGAATCATGCCTTCGCCGAAGTCGTCCTGCGCCATCTGAATCGCACGCTTTCGGGCGCGCCCGGCGAGCGCGCCGATTTTCTGCTGCGCCTCGCGCCGGTGCTCCGCGCCGAAATCGAAAAACAGGGCCTCGCGAAAATCTACGAGACGATCGATCTGCCGCTCGCCCCTGTGCTCGCGCGCATGGAAGCGGCCGGCGTTCGCGTGGACCCCAAGGAGCTCGACAAAATTTCCGCGAAGATGCAGCACGAAATCAGCGCGCTCGAGAAAAGCATCTACAAGCTCGCCGGCTTCGAATTCAATCCCAATTCCCCGCAGCAGCTCGCCGAAGTTCTCTTCGACAAATTGAATTTGCAGCCTCCGCGCCGCAGCCGCGCCAAGGCGCGTTCCACCGCCGCCGACGTGCTCGAAGAGCTCGCTCTCGTCCACGAGCTGCCGAAAAAAGTCCTCGACTACCGCGAGCTCGCCAAACTCAAATCCACCTACGCCGACGTCCTCCCGCGGCTCATTCATCCCGCGTCCGGCCGCCTCCACACGCGCTTCAGCCAGACCGGCACGGCCACCGGCCGCCTCAGCTCCTCAAATCCGAATTTGCAGAATATTCCGGTGCGGTCCGAGCTCGGCCGCGAAATCCGCGCCGCATTCGTCGCCGCGCCCGGCGATCAACTTCTCTCCGCCGATTACTCGCAAATCGAATTGCGCATCCTCGCGCATCTCTCGGAGGATCCGGTCCTCACGGAAGCTTTCCGCCGCGGCGAAGACATCCACTCGCGCACCGCCCAGGAAGTTTTCGGCGTGGCGCCCTTCGCGCAGACGCCCGAGCACCGCCGCGTCGCCAAAGTCATCAATTTCGGCGTCATCTACGGCCTCTCCGCGTTCGGCCTCGCGCAGCAGCTCGGCATCGACCAGAAAGAAGCCGCAAAATTCATCGCCGCCTATTTCGAGCGTTACCGCGGCGTCAAAGAATTTCTCGACCGCCAGATCGCCGAAACGCGCCAGCTCGGCTTCACGACCACGCTTTTCGGCCGCGTCCGCCCCATCCCGGAGATCAGTTCCCCGCAGCCCAACCTGCGCAGCTTTGCCGAGCGCACCGCCATGAACACGCCCATGCAGGGCGCCGCCGCCGATCTCATCAAGCTCGCCATGATCGAGCTCGACCGCCGCCTCGCCGCCGGCTTCGAATCGAAAATGATCCTGCAGGTCCACGACGAATTGCTCTTCGAAGGTCCGCAAAAAGAAATCCCCCGCCTGACCAAGCTCGTAAAAGAAGTCATGGAAGGCGTCCACGCCCTCCGCGTCCCAGTCCTCGTCGACACCAAGGTCGGCTCCAACTGGCGTGACATGAAGTAGAGCGCCGCTTCTTACACTTTTGACATTGATACCACAATGTGGTATATACCTCTATGTGGTATTCATCGAATCAAAGGCATTTACGCGGCGGCTCTATGAGCTGGCCGCAGACGCTGCTGATTCGGTCCTCGCAGCCATCCAGAGCGGCCTCATCGATAATCCGCTCCGCGGAGACATGGTCAAAGGACTCGGAGGAATCCGAAAGGCGCGTGTCTCGAATCCGGCTCGCGGCAAGGGCAAGCGCGGAGGCTTTCGCTGCCTGTATCTCTACTTGCAGCGCCAGGAGCACATTCACTTGCTGTTCCTCCTCGACAAGGACGAACAGGAAGATCTCAATTCAGCTCAGCGCTCTTTCCTCCGCCAAATGGTCCACCACATTAAGGAGTGAAGAGAGAAAAAATGGCTAAGAAAATAAAAATGCAGATTTTCGATGATCTCCGCGAATCCCTCCAGGACGCGCTGGCCTTCGAGCGTGGCCGCCGCGCGGACCTTCGAATCACTGAAATTCCTCCCCCGCCCCGAAAACTGCGGCCCCGGGACATCCGCGCGATCCGCCGTTCGTTGAATGCCAGCCAGGTGCTTTTCGCGCGGTTCTTGAACGTAAGCGCGAATACAATTCGGAGCTGGGAACAGGGAATCCGCCGCCCGCAGGGCGCCGATCTAAAGCTCCTCTCGATTGCGAAGAGGAACCCGCAGGCCCTCCTAAAGGCATAGCCCGCCCTCCGCGCCCTTTCACCCTGAGAGCCCCACGGTGCGGGGCTCGAAGGGCGCGTCTCGGCGGTGCGCCTTGCCGCTCTCTCCCTCTGCTTGACACAATTCACCATTCGATCAACGATCCCCATTGATCAACATTAATCCTCAACCGTGCCCAAATCCTCTCCTAACCTAAATCCTCCCGCACCCGTCGCGCAACAATTGCCCGCGCCGGTCTTCGAAGACAAGAAACACCTCATCAAGATTTTCCAGGGCGACTGCCTCGATATCCTCGCCGCCCTGCCCGAAAACACTTTCGACCTCATCTTCGCCGACCCCCCCTACTTCCTCTCCAACAACGGCATCACCTGCCACGCCGGCCGCATGGTCAGCGTCAACAAAGGCAAATGGGACGTCTCCCGCGGCGCCGGCGCCAATCACGAATTCAACCGCGCCTGGCTCGCTGCCTGCCAGCGCGTCCTGAAACCCAACGGCTCCATCTGGGTCAGCGGCACCAGCCACGTCATCCATTCCGTCGGCTTCGCCATGCAGCAGCTCGATTTCAAGCTCTTGAACGACATCTCCTGGGTCAAGCCCAACCCGCCGCCCAATCTCTCCTGCCGCTATTTCACCCATACCACCGAAACCATCATCTGGGCCCAGTAACACATTGACCTCTAGGATTCTTTGAAGTTACCGCACCATCTGGTAGTATTCATCGGTCCCAGGATGAGCGCTGCCTCCCAGGTGTCCACCGTTGCCCGCCAGCGGATTGAGGCGGGGCCGTTTCTGAAATGGGCTGGTGGGAAGGGGCAAATCCTTCCGCAGATCGAGAAGTATTTTCCAAAGTCGTTTAAGAGATATTTTGAGCCGTTTGCAGGTAGCGCTGCCGTTTTCTTCCATCTCGCGCGTCAACGTGACTCTTTTCCCGCAATGTTGGTGGACCTGAACCAAGAGTTGATCAACTGTTTCGTTGTCGTGCGAGATCGCCTAGATGAGTTGGTTCCCATGCTCCGCCAGCACGAACAGAAACATAACGAAACCCACTACTACAAGGTCCGGTTAGTTCAGCCAGACTCGCTTGGGATGATCGACAGGGCGGCGCGATTCATATACCTGAACAAGACTTGCTATAACGGCTTGTATCGGGTTAACTCGCACGGAAAGTTCAACGTTCCGATTGGCTCTTATGTCAATCCAAAAATATTCGATGGAGAAAACCTTCGGGCTGTATCTACAACACTGAGTGATGTGTCCCTTGTATCAGGGCATTTCAGCGTTGTGCTCGGAAGTGCTAGGCGCGGCGACTTTATCTATTTTGATCCTCCATACTACACGGAGTCGAGTGGATTCACGGGCTACGCAGTTGCTGCTTCCGGTAAAGCGGACTTCAGCGCGATCGATCACATGATGCTTAAAAACGATGTCGACGAACTCGTCAAGCGCGGCTGTCACGTTGTGGTGAGCAATAGCGACACCAGGTTCATCAGGCGGCTCTATAAGGGCTATGAGCAACATGGCGTTGAGGCTCGACGGTTTATCAATTGCAATGGTTCGGGGCGCCAACCGGTCAAAGAGCTTGTCATCACCGGTCGATGAAAACAATCGAGACGAGAGACGTGCCTCAGGCAAATAGCCTGAACAAAGTCTGTGATTTGCTCGCGCTAGTTAGCGTAGGAATCGAAGACGCTGAGGACCTGATGAACGAGCTTGGACTCGTTCGGCGTGAGATCGAATATTACAAGCACGCTGCGCGAATCCTGGGGTTCGCCAAATTTGGGGAAGGACACTTCTCGATAACTGACGCTGGCGACGTCTTCCTTCGAGTAAAGACGCCCGTGGAAAAAGGGCAGCTACTTGCGGAGGCAATCCAAGGCGCAGTCGTGTTTGCTGACCTCTTCGTGCATTGCGGCAGCCGCCATCCAGGAAAAGCCCAAGTTGTCTCATTTCTTTTGGCTCGGACCGAATTGAACAAAACGACAGCTGCGAGGCGAGCTGACACAATCTTGGCGTGGCTCAAGACAATTGAGGAATCAGAAATCTGACAGTTAGGATATTTGGAGATGGCTGGCGGAGCTAAGGCGGTTTCGAACAGTCGGCAACTCGTTAAGCTCGTCCGCAGCCTTGCTCGGAAGCTCAAATTAGAGGCGAAGGTCGAATACAAGGTAGGGCGACGTCTTTGGGGCGCCGGAAGAAGGATCGATGTTGTTCTTCGGAATCCGCGCGATGGAAAAATACTTGGGATCGAATGTAAGGCTCAGAGAAAGAGCGGCACAACCGAAGAAAAGATACCAACCACCATTCAAGATATTAATGCGTGGCCGATCAACGGAATCGTCGTCTTTTCAGGTCTCGGTTTTACTGAGAACATGAAATCCTTTCTCATCTCAACGGGCAAGGCCGTGGAATTTAGCGATCTGGAGCCGTGGCTACGCCTTTACTTCGGATTGCCACTCACAGACTAGCCGGAGGTCGTGCGAGGGCCATGGCGACACAAAGCTGCAAGGACGGAAGGGTTGCCCCGCGCGAAGTTCTAGAGAATTTGCATGACTCGCAGGCAGGGACCGGACGGCACAAATGCGCCGTATGTGCATTTGCAGAGGGTTACAAATGGGGGCGCGAGCACTCGGACCTGCCCGGAGGGCGATCAGAAGAATGCCAAATTGGAATTCGGGCGAATTCAGATATGCTTGACCAACTCCCCGACTCGCAGGCAGGTGCAGGTCGCCACAAATGCGCCATCTGCGCTTACCATCGTGGATTCGAGCAGGCGAGGGCAGAGGTCGCCTCGCAAAGTTAGAGCCATTCCGTGTCAGGATATCGCTGGGCGACAGTTGCAATCCCGATTTGCTACGATGCCGAATCATTTCGGGCGTCGATAATCATCAGGGAAGGCACCCGTCGTAATTCTTCAGCCGCGGAAATTCCTCGCACATGTCGCGCCAGGTGAGCTCGTCCGCCTGCAGGTCGGTCAACCCCTCATCCACGTAGTAACAGAAAGCAAATACCCAACAACGATCTTCATAGGGAGTGAGTCTTGCCCGTCTTTTCGCTTTTTGCGATCCTCTCGTCATTTCGACACCGCCATCAAATCAGGTTTGATGTTGCAAGTACGGGGCCACGCGCGCAGAAAATAACCACAACCATTCCAACGCGGCGTCCTCAAATCATCTCCCCCACGCCGCGGAACAATCTAGGCGCCGCGAGCACAATCTCCTCGGACTAGTACCTCGCCGCCCTCCGGTATTTACCTGAGGGAGAGAACGCTAAACCTAGCCACGCGAATCACTTCCGCAAAACTCCTCTGCTCTGGCAATCGTCTTGCCCCATATATCTGCTCAAGTAAAAGGAGTCCGCCAATGAACGTGCAACATTACCTCACAAACGCAGGCGCCCACTTGTGGGCCAAAAAGGCCGAACCCGCCGGGAGAAAACCGGAATTTGAAAATCGCATCGAGTCTCGGTCGAAGGACGTCACCAGGCAGGTCAACGCCCTGGCTGAGTCCATCTTTCCTGGCTTGTGGAAAGACGGCGATCCGATCGACAAAGAGTTGAATGCGCTGCTTGTGATGGAGGCGAGATTGCGCTGGTTAGTTCGAGTGGCCAAATATTCCGAAGGCGCGAATAGAGAGGCCTTGTGGCTTGAGACCGAAAAAGTGCTTGTGCACCTCGAGAGGGCCGCTGAGGCTCTATCGCACTTCGAGGCCGCTTGATCTTGAAACGCAAGGGCGCGAGGCCCTAGGAGGCCGCCCATGTTTTTGCTTTCATTATTCAATACCTTGGTCCAGACGTTCGCGGCTCTGGTGATTTTTATCGCTGGCTATCTCGCGCTTCTATTTTGCGCGGTCGCGGGCATCGTCATCGCCCACTTCCTTTACAAGGGCGCTCGTCTTTTTTGGTCTCATGTCGTGACTCCTCACGCCTCCATTGACTCTGTTCTAGCCAAAGTCGCAGGCGCTGCGCGCATGGCTTGGTCACAGGCCGGCATCCTCGGCCACCATATTGCTACCGCCCGAAGGTCCAGCCTCTAAATCCTCAAGTCAGCATTAGCCCCAAGGAGGAAAATAAGATGAAAACCATCTATAGCTTATTGCTCGCCATGTTCTTGATTGTTTCTACGGCTTCGGCCGAATCCAGGGAAGCCAGGAAGCAGCAGGAACGTTTGCAAGACGCCGGAGCGGTGATGAGCGAAATCCTCAACATGCCCGACAGCATCCCTCATCACACCCTGGATAGGACCAAGTGTGTCGTGGTCGTCCCGTCGGTGCGCAAAGCGGCCTTCATTGTCGGCGCCAGCTATGGCCGCGGTGCCATGGTCTGCCGCACCGGCGAAGACTTCAGCGGCCCGTGGGGCGCGCCGTCAATGATGGCAGTCGAGGGCGCAAGTTTCGGCCTTCAGGCCGGAGCGGAAGCCACCGACTTCGTCTTCCTGATCATGAATGAGCGCGGAGCGACAAGCCTGCTGAAGAGCAAAGTGAAGCTGGGCGGCGATGCCGCCGCCGTAGCGGGGCCCGTGGGCCGCGACGCGCAAGCCGGAACCGATGCCTACATGCGCGCTGAGATCTTGACCTACTCCCGCGCACGCGGCGTCTTTGCCGGAGTCTCGCTCGACGGCTCCACGTTGCGTCCCGATAACGAAGCCAACGAGGACCTCTACGGCCAGCGAATCAAGGCTCGCGACATCGTCCTCGGCCCTGGACCGCAAGCTCCCGCGGCCGCGGACAGGCTCATCACATTGCTGGAGCAAGCTTCCCCGCGCCCAGCTAACGGATAACCCCAAGCCCATCGGAGAATAGTCTCAAGCGGGAGGAGGCTCCCCACTGAGACCGCTTCGATTCGGTACAGCGTCCCACCCCTTCAACTCTTGAAGGGGTCGGGACGCTCATGTATTTTATCCTCTCCGCCTGACGAATCCCTGCAACACACGCCGATCCGACAGCGCCGTAAGCGCGCCAGAAATTAGCCCAGCGCGTAAGCGCTGGGAAAGAGAGACTGGACATCTTTTTCTAACCGCAACACAAAACACGTTTCTGTTTCGCCTCCTATTTGCGGACCACTAGTCGCGGATCGCGGTTCACGGTCCACGACGGCACGCTGCAACATCAAATATGCTATGTTTTTACTTTCGCAGTGAAATCGAAGCGCGAGGTGAAGCGATGCCGGATCATCCGGAAGGATTTGTGAAGCTGGTGAAAGACGCGAAGACGCGCATCAAGGAAGAAGACTACCGCGAGATCAAGAAGAAGCTCGACGCCGGGGAGAAGATGATCGTCGTAGACACGCGCGAGGACAACGAGTGGGCCCGCGGCCACGTTCCCGGCGCGGTCCACTTGAGCAAAGGCGTGATTGAGCGCGATATCGAAAAAGCCATCCCTGACAAGGACGCCAAAATCGTCCTCTATTGCGGCGGCGGCTACCGTTCGGCCCTCGCTGCGGACAATCTGCAAAAGATGGGCTACCGCAACGTGATCTCGATGGACGGCGGCTGGCGCGGCTGGACCGAGTCCGGCTTCCCGGTGATCAAGGATTAGCGTGCCGGCGGGGAGGGAAGCGCGGGCCTCAACGCCCTCGCTATCAAGGGAGGTGCGGAGAAAAGGAGTACAGAGGAAAGACTCAAGGGGAGTTTGGCTGGGGCGGTTGGACTCGAACCAACACCGTCCTCATTAACAGTGAGGTGTCCTACCAATTGGACCACGCCCCAAACCGTTGCGGGACCACTGCCGTGAATCGGCGTGATGATGACTCAAATTCTAGCGGATTTCGGATTTGCTTGCTGGCACTTCGGAGGCGAATCCGCACCGGATGGTTGGGACATACCCCCGCCGTGTAATTTAGAGGGGTAGGTGGTTATAAGATTCGGCGGTGGGTAGCCGGGGGAGGAAGCCGGCCCAGCCCTCAATCCCCGAAGGGATTCTCGGCTTTCCTCCCCCAGACGCGATTCTATATCGCACGCGGGAAACCAAACTTAAGTGATTGAAAACAATAGCTATTGCAATGGCTCGCTGGGTAAAAAATCCTGACACCCAGTAAAAATTCCGACCTCGCATGCGCCAGGGCGCTTCGAAATTGATTCGCCTTTCGCCTCCGCTTGACGGCACCGAGCCCGCCTTGCTATGGTGAAGAGTTACGCTGGGCTCATTGTACCCAGTGTATGGGGAGCCCGCCTGTAGAAGGCGCTCCAACCAAACATGGGCCTAAAAAAGATCGTCATCCGGGGCGCCCGGCAGCACAACCTGAAAAACATCAGCCTGGAAATCCCGCGCAACACGCTGACGGTGATAACGGGGCTCTCCGGGTCGGGCAAATCCTCACTGGCGTTCGATACGCTATACGCCGAGGGCCAGCGCCGCTACGTGGAATCGCTCTCCGCCTACGCGCGCCAGTTCCTGGATCAGATGGAGCGGCCGGACGTGGATTCGGTCGAAGGGCTTTCTCCTTCGATCGCCATCGAGCAGAAAACCACCACGCGTTCGCCGCGTTCGACTGTTGGCACCATCACGGAAATTTACGATTACCTGCGCGTGGTGTACAGCGCCATCGGCACGCCGCATTGCCCGAAATGCGACAAGCCCATCACGCGGCAATCAACCGAGCAGATTGTGCAGGCGGTGATGGCGCGCAAACCAGACGATCGCATCATGGTGCTGGCGCCGGTGGTGCGCGGGCGAAAGGGCGAATACAAAAAAGAACTCGAGAAATATGCGAAGGAAGGCTACGTCCGCGCGCGCGTGGATGGCGAGCTGGTCAACCTCGACGAACCGATTCCGCTCGACCGGCGGAAAAATCACATCATCGAAATCGTTGTGGACCGGCTGCTGCTGAAAAATGGCATCGCGCAGCGCCTGGAGCAATCAGTCGGAACGGCTTTGAAGCTCACCGGCGGGCTGGTGACCATCGCGGTCGTTGGCGGTGAGGACTACGTGTACTCCGAAAAACTCGCCTGCCAGGACTGCGGCATTTCTGTCCCGCAACTCGAGCCGCGCTCGTTCAGTTTCAATTCGCCGTACGGCGCGTGCGCGGAGTGTCACGGACTTGGATCGAAGTACGATTTCGATCCCGCGAAAATAATTGTGGACTGGTCGAAGCCGTTGTTTGAGGGCGGCCTTGGGCCCGGCTCCGGCTCCACATTTTTGCAGCGCACCTTGCAATTGGCGGCCGTGGCGCACGGCTTTGATCTCGTTACGCCATTCGAAAAATTGCCGCGCAAAGTGCAGAATTTGATCCTGCACGGAAATCCTGCGAACGGCGGGTCCGCGAAGGGACTCAATTTCCAGGGAGTGCTCGCGCATCTCGAGAGCAGTCTCGAAGATTCGAAATCCGACAACTACCGTGAATGGCTGACGCAGTACATGTCGCCCGCCCCGTGCACCGCATGCAACGAGCGCCGCTTGCGCCCGGAAAGCCTGGCGGTAAAAATCGCAGGTTTTTCGATTGCAGATTTCACCGCGCTGCCGCTCATGGAGGCTCGCGCCGCGGTGGATACAATCCGCAAACATCTGACGCTGCGGCAGCGAAAAATCGCGGGACGTCCACTCGCTGAAATTGCGGAGCGTATTGATTTCCTGCTCGCAGTGGGACTTGGATATCTTACGCTCAACCGCTCTGCCGCAACGCTTTCGGGCGGCGAAGCGCAACGAATCCGGCTGGCCACGCAAATCGGCTCGCGTCTCCGCGGAGTCCTTTATGTTTTGGACGAGCCTTCCATCGGCTTGCACGCGCGCGACAATGGCCGGCTGCTCGCGACGCTGGAAACTTTGCGCGACCTGGGCAACACCGTGCTGGTGGTCGAACACGATGAAGAAACCATTCGCCGAGCCAATCACGTTGTTGACCTCGGCCCCGGGGCTGGGAAGGCCGGCGGATATCTGGTCGCCAGCGGCACGCCGGAAGAAATCGCCGCGAATCCTGCATCCCTCACCGGAAAATATCTCTCCGGCCAAGTGAAAATACCGGTCCCGGAACAACGGCACAGCCCGAATGGAAAATCGATCACGGTTGTCGGCGCACACGGCAATAATCTAAAAAATATTGATGTCACGTTTCCGCTCGGACTGCTCACCGTAGTTACCGGCGTCTCCGGCTCGGGAAAATCCACGCTGGTGAACGATATCCTTTACCGCGCGCTGGCCGCGAATCTCTATCGTGCGATGGAGAAGCCCGGAGCGCATCGTTCGATCACCGGAATCGACAATATTGACAAGGTGGTGCAGATTGATCAGGCGCCGATTGGGCGGACTCCGCGGTCGAATCCGGCGACATACACCGGCGTGTTCGCGCCCATCCGCGAGCTTTTCGCGCTGCTCCCAGAATCGCGCGAGCGCGGATACCGCCCGGGGCGATTCAGCTTCAACGTGAAGGGCGGCCGCTGCGAAGCATGCCAGGGCGACGGGCAGCGACGCATTGAGATGAATTTCCTGCCCGACGTGTATGTGACATGCGAGGTTTGCCGCGGCAGACGCTACAATGCCGAGACGCTGGCCGTGCGCTACAAGGGCTACTCGATTTCTGATCTGCTTGATTTGCCCATCGAAGAAGCGCTGAAGGTGATGGAAAATATTCCGGCGATCCAGCAGAAGCTGCAAACGCTGGTGGACGTCGGCCTCGGCTACGTGCAGCTCGGCCAATCGGCGACGACGCTTTCGGGCGGCGAAGCGCAGCGCACCAAACTCGCGCGCGAACTTTCGCGCCGCCAGACCGGCCGCACGC
>Ga0207107_1042_pt1 | contig 32530 bp, 18 predicted proteins | sample Alteio_BWMinHeat_75_FD_153555 | JGI IMG/M metagenome (GOLD analysis project Ga0207107, IMG submission 153555) | Enriched cells from forest soil in Barre Woods Harvard Forest LTER site, Petersham, Massachusetts, United States -... | ecosystem: Environmental > Terrestrial > Soil > Temperate forest >... | reverse complement strand
TGATTTAACACTAGAAGATGTGACGGGGTTAAAAAAATATGTCACCGCAAATTCATCTGATCTTGACATCTGTCGGTTCCTCAAAGTGATATCAACCATGAATATTTTCATATTCGACGACGAGTTTGTTGGTTGCAAAAAGTTTTTCCGTCATATTTTTGAGAACACTCACAGACCATATTTAGATACTATTATTGCAAATAGTGATAAGGTTTCTCCGAAAATCCTTCAAAAAATTTGTCATAAATGCGTAAAACATGATCAATCAACGGTTCTACGTGTAATTCTTGATAAATATTCCGATTCGTGCGATTACAATTCGTTGCTTGTTAAATGCGTCAAGTACAAACGTATTCATCTATTTGGTGAATTTATTGGGAAAATTTCTCCATCGGAAATTAACTATGAGAATTTGCTTACGTATTGCATCATTAATTATTCAGAGGAAATGATTGGTCACTTACGGAACACCACTTCAGCAACTGAAGAAGCATTTCAGGCCTTAAAAAATTCATTGTTGAAAAGAGCTTACAGAGATGACTATCGTGATAGCATTTCTTATTTATTAAAGGAGGGTGCGGATTTGATAATTCGTAACAAAATAACCTTAGGACAAATTTACAAGTGTGGAGATGACAATGTAATAAAAGAGATGTCATCAGATGTTGTCGTCTCGGGATTGTGTACGCCTTTACATATTTGTATGAACTTAACAAGACACATGACTACTATGGCTAAATTAAGTCGATCTGAAATCAAGGGCCTATTACATGTATTTTCTGATCCGGAATATCAAAATGAAATCAACCTGGTTGCTCGATGGATAGTAGCTGGTGGTGAATTGGAACTTTTGAAAATTATCGTTGCTACTCGTAATCTTGATCTGCATGCAGATAATGAGAAGTTATTGGAGATTGCCATTCATGAAAATGATACAGATATCGTGGAGTTCTTAATCGAACGAGGTTGTGATGTCAGTAATCCCAACATTCAAGCCATTTCGCCATACGCGGATAAGCATCTCATTACTGTCTTGAAAGAAGCTCACGCCAAGCTAGCGGTTCAAAATAATGATATAAAATGATATATTTTGTATTGATTTTCACTAATTATTACAAAAAATTGAAATAATTAATGTATTTTTAATAGCGGAACATTCTATATATTTATCATGTATGTTTTGGAATCAAAGATGTATAATATTAAGTCAAAAATTAGGTATTGATAATTCCAATGTCGATATATCCAATAAATATAAACGACGTATACCTAAAAAATATGACTTTCATTTCTATAGAGGAATCGTCTCAGGCCAATTTCAATATCGTCCTATTCCCATAATCAATAATACTGCAAAGAAAAACAGATTGAGAAAGAACTTACGTGCCAAAGAAAATAAACGGTACAAAATAGAATTGAAGAAGAACAAAAAATTAAAAACTAAAAGGAAACCTAAAGCATTTCTCGAAAAGAAACACGAAGGATTTCTGAAAGATAATAAACGGAAAGTCAAAGAGCTTGATATGTTCATTAGAACTCGAATTGTCAAATTATCGCCAAAAGATCATCAAAAAAGAACTTTATTGGAATGGATAACATCTTGTGACAAAATTTACAATGATTTAGTCCTTGAATTTAATTCTTTTCGGAATGATATACAGAATGAATATCCTGATTTGGGTATTGTAGAGATTGTTGAATTGATAAAAAAGAACGAAATATTTCCGATCAATCATCGGGAATTAAGAAACCAGTTCATTCATGAGTATACTAAAATTTTTCCAGATACTCCTTTTTGTATTATTAGTAATACTGTCAAAGAATTCGTTGCTTCATTGAAAAGTAACATGACCAAGGTCCTCAAAAGACAAATAGATAAATTCGAAATGGGGGAACGAGACTTAAATCGACCAAAACGAACAATCAATATCGATCACAAATATCTTAAGAAAAATGGTCCCTATCCTACCTTTTTAGGCAAACTAGCAATTCAAAACAATCGAGAAAAGAAATTCAAATGGTCAATGGTTACAAAGGATTTCAAAATAGTCTATCAGAAATTCGAAGGGAATTTCTATTTACATGCTCCAATTTTGGTTGAAAAGAAACCAGTACCAGCTCCACGAAAACAGGTTGTTGCAATAGATCCAGGAGAAAATAAATTTGTCACCGGATATTGTCCACAGAATTATTTTTATATCGGAACCAAGATTAGAGACCGAATAAGAAAGAGATTGAAAGCGATAGACACACTCAAGTCTAAAATAAGGCAAAAACCAAGAAGAAAATGGAAGTATCGAAAAGCTATACATAGGCATTACAAAAAAATGCACAATGACAGAGATGAATTACATTATAAATTGAACTTATTTCTAGTCCGGTCTTACGAAAGAATTTTGATACCAGAATTCAGTAGCAAGAAAGTATCCAAGAAAGAATTGGGGTTAAATCCATTAACCAAGCAAGTTTTCGGTCAAATGTCACATTACAAGATGAGACAAAGACTGAAAAATAAGTGTGAGGAGTATACATCCCAATACATAATAGCGGATGAATCTTACACGACCCAAACTTGCGGACATTGTGGATTTGTCGACAAGACTGCCATAGATCCAGTAACTCGAATGTACAAATGTACAATATGTGGGTTGGAAATAGATAGGGATCTAAACGGAGCGAGGGCCATTCTTATAAAGAATGGGGAATTAGTTTTTAGATAAATGAAAACGGGACGAGCGAACCGAGTCCCGGAGAGTCTTCTGAGATTCTCAAAATATGGATTGATAAAGTTGAATTATCTTTCGGGATGTATTTAATTATATCATTTTAAAGGTTCGGATACTCACCAGAAATTGACTCAGGAAAAGTTGGCTCAACAGCTCCAATCTAAAGAATCGTCTTGAATCTTAATCCAAGCTTTACCTTTTGTACAAAAGATAATGCTTAACTGAAAAAAAATTGATAATACAAACATACTGAAGCACATACATCAATCTGTTCAGACTTATGTTTTGTACTTTCACTAACACCATATGGCTCTTAAAATCGATCCTACGAATTTGTTATCTGTTGAACAATATTTGACTGTTGCTAGTCCTGACCTAATACAAGTCCGAGCAGAACACACAGCAGTTGTCCAAGCGTCTTTAGACTTAAAGAAAAAAATTCATGACACGACCGAAGCACACAAAAATGCTCTTCTGTTAAAACAGTCCGAGCAAGAAAAAGAACTAGTCGCCCTATCAGCTTCTGAAACAGAATTCAGTGCCAAAGAACGTGAGCTCCTGATCAAAACGACGATCTTGGAGTGTCAAGATAAAAAGTTCTACAAGATTATGAATGCCGCTGAAGAACATCATGATTACAAATATCATGATGGCTGGAACATTTTACAAGTTCCGTTTGACTCTAACCCTCGAAATTCTTGCTGTAAAGGAGGATTTTACGTAACCACTCTTCAATTCCTTATGAAGTTTTTGGGTTATGGAGTAACAGTTCGAGAAGTGAGCCTGCCATTTGGTCATCCTGCCTTTCAAATGATCAAAGACTCAGATGGCGATAAATGGAGATGTAATATACTTTATTTGGATCCAAAAAAGAAATACCCTCTCCAAGAAGTCGCAACATTTGAAATGTTAGCCGAACGAGGTTGTGATTTTAAAAATCGTAAAATTTTAAGTTGGGCTCTCCAAAAAGAATTGACTTATCCGATTATGATTTACTTGATCGAAAACGACCTTCTCAATGAATCCGAAGTGATGGATATTTGGATTGGTTACTCGATATCATTCGAAATGCAAATATTTGAAACTCTATCTTCTAAAAAAAGTGTTTTGCAAAAGATCCCCAAACAAGCCATCATGACACTTACTGATCAACTATTTCCGGATCACATGACTCAATTTAATTTGATCTTAACCAAATGTGATGGTCTTGTTACTCCACGAGACATTTTTGAACATTTCATCGAGAACAATTTCTACAACAAACTGCTAGCTTTATTAGAAACAAAAATATTTTATAATCTCACACCGGAAGATATAACCAAATTGAAGAAAGTTGTCAATGTACTAAATGACGATAACACGATCGTTAACTATCTTCGTTTGATGACATCCATGGGCCTTTTTATATTCGATAATGAGTTTTGTTGTAAACAATTTTTTAGAAATATCTTTGATCAAAAATATCAACCATATTTAGATTTTATTATTGCCAACAGTGACCAGGTTTCCATTCGGATCATTCAAAAGATGTGTCACAGATGCATAGGGCAAAATAAAACAGCTACTTTACGTGAATTCCTCAAGAAACCATTAATTTCGATTAATTATGTGCAGTTGTTGATAAAATGCATGAAATACGGTAACACACTCGGTTATTCACTCAATGAATTTATCGAAAAAATTCCCACATCCGAAATTGACTACGAGAAATTGTTCGTGACCGGCGTCATTCATCGTAAACAATCTATGATTGGTTTATTACGATGTGTTAGTCCAACAGCTGAAGTAGCATTTCAGATTCTAAAGAATTCGTTATTAAAAATAGCTCATATGCAGGGTATAACAGAACTCACTCGTTACCTGCTACAAGAAAAAGCAGATATCTCAATTTACAGACAAATTACCTTACAACAAATTAACGAGTGTTCGGACAAGGACGTCGCTAAAATAATGTTATCGCCTTTTGTTGGTATCGGGACTATTAATCTGGTCCAGATTTGCACTCAGTTAACTACAAAACGAGATCATACAATATTATTTAGTGCTGAAATTAGGGCATTATTAAAGTTGTTTTCAGATCCGGAGTATCACAATGAATTCGTTCGAGTAGCTCAATGGACCGTATTGTATAATGATCTGAACGCTTTGGAAATGATTGTTACTACTTTAAATATTGACCTACATGCAGATGGTGAAAAATTATTGGAACTGGCTATCAGTAATAATAATCAACGAATTGTAGAATTCTTGATTGAACGAGGTTGTAATCCCAATCATCCCAATATTCAAACGGTGACACGACAAGTCAATAATAAACAGCTTATTGCCACTTTGAAAGCAGCTCATGCCAAACTAGTCGCGGCCCACCAGAAATTACTGCAGGAAAAGTTGGCCCAAGAGTCTCTTGAGTCTCAACAGACAAAATCTTCTTGAATAAACTGATTTTTTTGATTCATCTAACGGATAAATCAAAAAAATTGAATCATTGGATTCATTAGCTATTATATTCTGTTCTAACCATCATTCCAAATGGATTTAATTTCGCCACGTTTTGAAACGAACATATCAACACCAAAAGGCATTGCTCTTATTGCTCTTGATGTTTTATTACCACGAGATATCCTTAAAATTATTCTTCTCAAAACAATTACGCATGAAATTCATCTCAAAATATTCAGGACAGTATGTAAAACTTTGCGTGAGGTTATCATTGAACTTTTAATGATGAACAAAATTACTATTCGATCATATTTTCCATCAGGCAAATGTACATGGGCTGCTGCTAGAGGATATTTAGAATTACTTAAATGGGCACGCGCCACTGATTGTAAATGGAATAGTTTGACATGTGCCATGGCTGCGAAAAATGGTCATGTGAAAATACTCAAATGGGCGCGTGCAAATGGTTGCCCGTGGGATCATAGAACATGTGAAAAGGCTGCTCTGAATGGACACCTGAAGGTGCTACAATGGGCACGTGAACATGGTTGCGAATGGAATAGTGATACTTGTTCTTGTGCTGCTAAAGGTGGTCATTTAGAAGTTCTTAAATGGGCTCGTGAAAATGGCTGCGAATGGGATAATCACACATGTAGAAATGCGGCTGCCGGGGGTCATTTAGAAGTACTCAAATGGGCTCGTGAACATGGGTGCAGACCGAAAATATTTGATTCATTCGATAACGCGTTCTGTAAACGAGCATCCTGGGACAGTTGGATTTGCGCAGATGCCGCTTTGAATGGGCATTTGGAAATTCTTAAATGGGCTCGTGAAAATGGTAAACGCGATCCCAGCGTGGACACTGGGAACGGTTTATCCGTCCCGGGTTGCGAGTGGAATAGTTGGACCTGTTCAAGTGCTGCTTCTGGAGGCCATTTAGAAGTTCTCAAATGGGTCCGTGAAAATGGTTGCGGATGGGATTATTGGACATGTGCAAGAGCTGCTTCTGGAGGCCATTTAGAAGTTCTTAAATGGGCTCACGAAAATGGTTGTGTGTGGAATGAAGAAACATGTGCTGGTGCCGCTTCAAATGGCCATTTAGAAGTTCTCAAATGGGCTCGAGAAAATGGTTGCGAATGGAATGAAGAAACATGCGAAGGTGCCGCTTCAAATGGCCATTTAGAAGTTCTCAAATGGGCAATAATAAATGGTTGTCCATACGATGACAACATATCAGTTTAGGTAGTGGAGTATTATCCAATTCTATTAAAATTATGAAAGTCATCATCCTCTCAAAAAATTGCAAGAAAAATCAGCTTGAGACCCAACATAAGTATAACTCTATCATACACATTGTCATCATATGAGTAAAACATCGGAAGCAACGCTCACCGATTTTAACCTGCCCGTAGAACTCGAAGAGTTCAAGGGACAAGGTAAAACATCGGAAGCAACGAAAGTTCCCAATCCCATTGAACCTTATTTGACCATTCCCGAAGCTGATGCTAAATTGGCCAAATTAAAAGCAGATCAGACCGCAGCGGAGACCCAAATCGCGGCGGCTCTGACTATTCGGGAAGAAGCCGACAAAAAACTAGCTGTCATTAACCAAGCCAAACGTGAACTCACCACAAAAATGATGCTCCTGGAATGTCAAGGGGTACAGTTCTATAAAATTACCAACAAAGATGAAGTTCACCGCGAATTCTCTTACAAAGATGGTTGGAATATTCTCACAGATCCATTCGAAGCTGATCCCACTAAATCCTGTTGTCGTGGAGGATTATATATTACCACTGGTGAGCATATTTTCAAATTTTTATCCTTCGGCGAAAATCTCCGAGAAGTGACCCTACCACTCGGAAAGGAAAATTTTCAGATCATCAAAGATGAATCCGAAGATAAATGGAGATGCAATATGCTCTACTTGGCGCCGGGATCTAAACATTCCCTTTATGATGTGGAGACATACAAAATGCTGGCTAAAAGAAATCCTGACCTTCTATGCAACAGTAATTTGTTCGATTGGACCTTCAATGACTCAAAAGCCCGTCATATTACTGTCTATCTCATTGAAAATGATTTCTTAGCCCCCGAAACGTACAACTATTGGTTGCTAAATAGAACTGCGGAAAAAGATTACGAAGGAATTATGTCGGCGCTTCTGTTAAATAAAAAACGGATGGCTGTGATACCTAATACCAGTCTATGCAGATTGGCCGTATCCACTTTTCTCACACAGAAGAATGTATTTAACATGATTCTCTCCAAATGTTCTGATCTTATCACGATCAATGATGTTTTGGATTATGCATTAACTGTACCAGATATACCCACGATACGCCAATTAATTGAACATGAACAAATTACGTTATCTGTGGATCAAATCGTCAAATTGAGAACTCTTGCCCATTCTTTAGTTTCATCATGTTATTCTTATGTTAATCTATTGATTTCATTGAATATTCATGTCCTAGATGAAATGTTTGACAACAAGCATTTCTTTAGACATATTTTTGATTCTGAGCCAGAAACCGTAAAAACATTGGAGTACATCATGCAAAATTTTGCTACGGAACATATTTCTGCTACCGTTCTCCAAAGATTTTGTCACAAATGTATCAAATCTGGTAATCCCCAATTAGAAACCATTTTGGCCACGGTGCCGCCTACCAAACTCAATTATGAACAGCTCATTATCAAGTGTTGCAAACATGGTCGAACAAATTGGAGAAATACTTTGGTACAAAGACATTTAAATGATGTTGACATAGAAGCACTATTCATCGGTTGCGTAACGTATTTAGACAACTTATTTCTACACATCCTCCGTCAAAAAAATCTGACTGCTTTCGATACGTACAAAAATTCTCTACTTCAATTGGCATACCACAGACATGATTCGAAAATGATCAACGACCTAATTAACTTCGGAGCAGATATACCCATTTATAAGACTATTACTATGAAACAAATTAGTGAGAGTCCAATAACTGAATCAATTGGATCTTTAATTAAATTATCTATGACGAATTCCGAAAACAATTTCTTGACACAAATATATGCTTATAGTCAATCACATCATGTTCGAAATTCTTTACTGATGACATTATTGAACCTAGCTAAAGATTCTATCTTTGATGATGATAAGCAAAATTTGTTAATGAAAGTAATTCAGGAAAGTGATACTACTTTTTTGAAGGAACGATTGGAACATTTTCGTAATTGGATAACTACACCAAAATTTTTGGTGAAGGCCGTAAAGGGAAAAAATTTGAGTATGGTGGAATTTTTAATTAAGCACGGGTGTGATGTCACTCATTCAGATATTACAACCGCGGCTAAGTACTTCGGATCGGATAAAATTAAGAAAATGATCAACCAAGCTGTCCAAGAACAGGCTCAGAAGAAGGTCCAACTTCAGGAAGAAATCACAGAGGATACCGAATTAGATATCCTATCTGATACTAATTTGGGATCCGAACCAGAGACCAAACCAGATACTAATTCGGAATCTGACCCAGAGGCTCTCGAAATCCTCTCTGACGATTCCGAGTAATAGAATTTCCAGTCAAATATTTCTACATTGTTAACGTATAAATATTTGATCGGATTATATTATAATACCTCATAGACATGCCTGGAGCAGTTCTACAAATAGTTGCTAATTCTGGGGCTACGGAAAATAAATGGTTAGATGCAGATCCTCAAATTACTTTTTTTAAAAAGGTTTATAGAAGGCACACGCCTTTTGCAACGGAATTAGTCCCAGTACCTATGGACAGTACCATGGACTTTGGCAGAAGCGGTGATGCTTTGTTATTACCTCATGGTGATCTTCTTTCGAGAATAATGTTTACCTGTGAAATACCGATGATCGCGACAGCATTCTTAAATCCCAAGGCGGCCGACATTAGTAAAGTCATTACGAGTTCTAATTTGTTTGATACTATTTTTTATCACCAACTTATCAAATTCACATCAATCACGGAACAAGTCGAGGTCGAGAGAATTATTGACACTATTGATAGTACTTTGAATTGTTACAGTTCGGAACTAACTATCCGAACAAATGTTTTGGCCGATTTGAAAACATTTAGTCTCTTCTTGGGTCCTGAGGAAATACCCAGTAAACTAGCTTATCAAGTACCAACGTTTGATCCCACACCAGGGCCTCCGCCTATACCTCCGATCCCTCCGACTCTGGCTCAGTTAGATGACGAAACTGGTTTGACTTTCAATTTTATCAAATTGAAAATGGACCTGGCCCAAATTTGGCTCAACCAGAAGAAGAAGTACTTTTTGATCTATGAATTACTCACCGAATTGTTCGTATCACAATACAATATCATTAATGGCATTCCCATCATAAACACCTCACTTTTCGCAAGTCTTATTATTAATGCATCGACTTTCTTTACTTATTTGCCCAATAGAGAAATCTTGCTCATGTTCTATATCAGAAACTTAAACTACACTCAAGTGACGGGTCAAACAAATAATAGTTTGATTCAAGCATTTGACATCAAGTTAACCAATTTGTACAACGACTTTATTACTAATTATCCCACTTATTTATTCTTTAATCAAATCTTTAGTGGCCAAACTTTATCTACTCAAGTCAATAATCCTGATTTTACAGTTAGTTATTTGGCCTTCGATACACATACTCTGTTGGAACAAGTATGTAGTTCATTCGATGACAACTATACCGACTTGCCTCTGGTTCAAGGTGTGTTTTATGATTATGGACCGAGTTTCTTTTACATTCTCAATGCTTACAATCTCATTATCAACATGATTATGAACATTGGGACGACAGTTCCCATCATTATAGCTAAGGCATTCGGATTTACCACTTTCACACCGACAACTCCCAATGTCTATACAGATGTGGTCGGAACAACTCTCACTGCAGATGTCTATCCAACCATCGTGGATCCCAATTATCAAGAGGTTTTTAATTACAGAGTGAGCAATCCTCAGCCACCATTCTTGGGGACGTTTTTGTTCCCCTCGACGGAACCTCCAAACGACGTGCAGATTTATCCAAGTGATTTCACCAATCAATATCTGAATATCTTTAATCAACAATCTACTTATTTGTTTAACTCAGTTACTCGAAACATGGATGCTTTGTATGAGATGTATCGACCCAGACTCTTCACCCAAACACAATTCTTGTACTTGTTCGATTCTCCACCCCTGGCTAATATTTATGGTTATCAGGTTCCGACTCAAGGATTTCAAGATCACAATGCGGTCAGAATTAATAACGTATTTAACCTAAACATTTGGTTTTTCTATTTTTTCACATATTTGGGCACCTTCAATGAAGTCAATTACAGCAATTATATTGTGGGTTATACTAATTACAATCTGAGTCCAAATGCTCTTCAGTTCCTAACCAGTATGATCACTTTACTGAAAATAGACATCGAATACTACATGACTGAAATTTCCTATATGCTGAACGATTTGTATGCCAAACCACCATCTACTTTTGCGGCAGACACCATGAAAACCTATGTCCCAAAAGCATATGCCAGCACTATTGATGGAGTGGATATTCGGAATGGATTATTAGGTACGACTATGTTATTCTATCGAAATCATACTCAAACCATTATGGAGATGTTTCAATACATGTTCTATTTTTGTGATACTATATCGGTTGCACAAATTAATACTTATTTATTGTTATCTATTGGACCTATTTCGCCAGCCGAAATGACCATTGTTCGAAGATTGAATAAATTGGTGTATTATCATATTTTGGGCTACTTTATGAATATTTACGACAGCATGAAATTTGAACCTCCCGCTAATTACTCTTTTAATGAGTTCAATGCCTTCAATAATGATAATCAAATCATCGGACAATATGTTTTGTATTTTCTCAAGAATATAAGTTTTCAACCTTATCCACAACCTTCCCAATCACAAGCTCCACTTTTTGTACAAGATGGACAGACTCTCATCATATCTGTCGATTATGTGGGTCAAATGGAATTCTATTTCGTGGCCGAAATGGTCAATATGAGAGCTTTGGAGAATTTTTATTACAATAGTATTTTCAATGATGATCTAATTTTGAGTCAAGTGGGTCAAAGTACCTTTGATTTGGTCAGTCTTCTTAGAACTCTTATTCTTAAAACGGATAATAATTTCACCATCGATCTGGCGGCTATCGCGAGGTTACCTGACCCGACTCGCAGTTATTATGACATTTTGTACCAACACAACGTCCGGTTGGGTCGACCAGATAACTTGTATTATGCCACTTTCAACTTGGACCGTTTTAATGGTCAATCTTACGTAAATACATCTTACCAATCCCGTGATTTCGGAATAGTGCCTAAACCGCCGGCCGTACTTCCGTTAGCTCCACCATTCCCCTTGCCTCCGACCGATCCGTACGGTATCAATCCAGATTATTACTACAATACTCCCATACCACCACCGCCACCACCATATCTCGTACCAATCACGTCAGTTCCTCTCCAAGTCTATTGGGTTAATACTGTTTCTAATCCATACAATACCAAAAATAATCAAACCACTGCCTATCAATTGTACGACATTGATTATTTTCGAATCCAGCATAAGGTCTTTCTAAATACCAGCATTGTCATTCCGCCCAATATTAGATTCATTGATGATTTTCAAATGTATTCCCTGAGACTGATTGCATTGACAAAGCAATATTTATTAGTCACATCTACTACTACTTTCAATCTTGCTACTGATTTTAATCTTTTATATTACATTTTTAGAACTATACCATTAATACGGGACAACATCAATCACGCCCTACTATACGAAACCTATCTACATGTTTACGATTTTGGACCCAGTCCTACTTTATTTGACATGTTGGCACAATATTTTTTGGGATTATTGGATGCGATTCATAATAATCTTCCGTTCCCAGTTTTAGCCATAGTTGAAATTTTGAATGCGTGTAACGAAATTTTTAACCGGTTCAATAGTGGAGAACATATTGAAATTGGTCCCCAGGCTCCGGTGTATACGGAAGAAGATTTAGCTGCGTGCAATCTGTACACCTACAATGTTATTCTGAATGCACCGATTGTCAACAACGACATTATTGACCGTATTAATATTGTGAAAATGAATTTCTTGTCGGAATACTTCTTTTATGTCAAGTTCGAAAGTTCTATTATCACCGTTAATGGGTTGGGTGCGGTTGGAGATAATTTCATATTCCAAAATTCCAGTCTCATCACTTACGACATCATGTCCCAAATCAACGTCAATAACGTAGATCTGACTGTTTTACAAAATGCGTCTCCACTCATTTACATCTATCCAGATGTGTATCCAGTTCAAGTTCAACAAATCATTAATCTATTCCCTCTGTTCGATAACTACAGTCAAACCGTCTTCCAACTCATCACTTCTTTTATGTCTCCGAACACCACTCCTAGGTTAACTGTGAATGATATTTACGATCTGATCAATATGACTTTTATGTCGACAGAGGAAATCTATTTGTATACGTTAGCGGACACCACACAGACCGTCTACACTTACTTGATATCTATTCTGGCTGTTTATCAACCCTTACTCATTAACAAACAATTACTTTTCAATGAAATAGATCAATATATTTTGACTATTCCACCAACTCAGCTAATGGTCACAGCAGATGTGGTGACAATTGCCAGTTTTGCTGCTAGTTTTGGTATCAATTACAATGATTATTTTAATTATATCACCACTGTCATACAACCTCAATTTAACGCGTCGACGGTTACTAGTATTGAAGGAGTCTATCCATACAACAGAGTAGTAGTTATCAATATTATTCTCAATAATGACTTGGATTATTTCTTTTTGAAATGGGTCAAAGGGGATCCTACCGTTATTCTGGGTGTAACTTTGTTCAAACCCTACATCATCAACAACATTTTCACTGCCACTTTCTTAGCTGCGAACCCTACTCTCAGACCATATTTCAATTTCATTCCTAACTCTATTTATCAATATATCTACACATTTCTAATATATGCTCAGACAAATGGGCTGACCGCGGCTACAATCACCAATCCGGTCTATGTGTACACCAAATTTAATTTAGATCGAGATCAAGGTATTGTCTCAGTACAATACGATTCTTTTAAATATTTGGGGAATATTTTGGAGTACTTTATGGATTATGTTTGGGATTGGACCATGACTGTATGCGACAGAGATCCGACGGTCATTATCAATGACTTCGGCTATACCGAGAGATTTAGTCTCAATGTCAACGCCATTCATTTGGCTAATCTAGCCGAAATAAATAACAAATTGGCACAACTAACTGCAGATCGGAATCTAGCCATCGAGGAGAATGCGGAAATAGCACAAGAAGCGGTCGATCAACTAAATGTAGATCAATATTTCAAAAATAAACAATTACAAGCAATTATAAATGCTCTCAAACAAGATAATCCAGATATAGTAATCACGGAATTGGCTAAGATCGGTGACAGGATACAATCGGAATCTGAAGCGGATACCGCGACCCCTCTCCAAACTATGCCGTCTACCTATCCAGTCAGTAATTACGATTATTATTTTGAGAAAATAGATGAACGAATTCAAATTATTAATTTTATAGAACAAGTTGCCCAACGAGGCATTGTTCTAGTTAATACTAATTCCGCCCAATTGATCAATTTAAGAAATCAATTGTACAATATCTTTTACAGAAATAAACTGGCAAAAAATGCTTGGATTCGAAAATTGGCTCATTTCCTTATTAAAGAAGTTCAATTCCGTATCGATGATCAGATCGGAGATGTACATCCCTCCGATTGGTTTGAAATCTTTCACGAACTCACCAAATCAGATGGGTCTGAATATGGTTATTCCAAGATGATTGGTCATAGAGAAGATCTGACTATTTTCGATGACAAATTAAAGAAATCGTATATCATCGTCATGCCTCTCATCTTTTATTTCAATCGAAACATCATTTCTGCCCTACCTCTAACCGCCAGTATTAATACTCAATATTTGTTACACATTACCTTAAGAAAATTAACAGAAGTAACTTACAAAGAACAGTTTGCAGATTTTATTAATCCGGGACTCCATGATCAAATTACATTTCAGAGCGCCGGCATCCAACCGTTCGTTCCCAAATTGTCCAATGTCTTTTTGATGGTAGAATATATTTATTTGACAACGGAAGAAAGGAAAGTATTTGTGAGTAATATGTTGGAATACTTAATTGAAGAGATTCAATACGATGTGGGTACCAATATCTCTGACGGAAATATGTTACCCGTTTATCAAATCAGTACTCAAACGTCAGCTGCCCCTATTGTCCCCATTGCTCAATCTCACTACGATCCTTATAAAGGCATTTATATAGATAGGGATGAATTGGATGCTCTTAACTTTGCGGTGGATTTGTTGCCCAGAAATGATTACGTATCGGAACCACATACAGATCGAACTGGAGTGACCAAATTAATGATGACATATAAACCTCTCCCGGGAATCGATCCATATGTTCACTTTAAGAAATTTTACAATACATTCAAGTTCGGGAACCCTACAGAATTTATGACAGTGTTGATCAAACCGGATTTTCATACACAACCAATTTTTAGATTGGATGAAAAGAGTTATTTTTACAATGAATTGCAATGGGATAATTATGGTTTGTATTCATATTTCGATTTGACTCCGATTTACAACGCCAAAGCTAACTATTATAACACCTTGGTAGCGGAATTCGATAACAACAACGACCCTATCTACGGATTTATCAATGTCATCAACACTCTCATTGCGCAATACACAGTGCCCCCTTTGCCAGCAGAACCAACCAATCCGATTGAGACTTGGATTAACAACAACTTGGCCTACTTTTTGGCCACGCTTCAGCGAATCAAAGAGGCTTATTTAGCCTATGGCGGAACCTTTATCGAATTTCAAAACATCATCAGATTAAAAGAAAACTTGGTCGCTCTCAATTTGAATTACAATGTATGGCAGCAAGAATTCCTTGTTCAACTGATTAACGACATTTTCGATATCTTGGACCAACCACATCCCACGATGGCACAAATTGTCGCCGCCTATACTGACATCATACCAGGATTTGATATCACAAACTTCACCATGACCAAAGACGAATTTAGATTAGGTATCATGGTTATGTTGTACGATTTGATTGTCTTGGACCAGATCACGGTTTCGGCTATTGATAATGCGATCAATAGTATCTATACCAATTACAATGAAGTGGAAATCAATTTTACCATTAACAATATATTGGCGGTTATCAATGTGGATAACCTGACATACAATGTTGTCAATATCGTCGGTTATTTTAGGGATTTGTATTTAGTGTCTGTTAGTCCGTTGCCAGCGCTTGTACTCATTATTACTACCATTAACAACGTCCTACAGAACTTGCCATCTAATGACACTATCATTTACAATAACAATCCTATTCTTTATTTGAAATACAAAGAAATTATTTACCAAATCATTCCTCTTATCGGCAACCCCGACACTCTAAACGATTACCTGACATTAATTCCGTTCTTTGTGGTCCTAGTTGTCAGTCTTAAAATGAATCAGACTTTTAACAATATCTTAGATACGAATCCAGTGGTCCTTATCAATTATCAACAAAATATGATACCCAACAAAAAAATTAATCCATTGCAAGCGGGCTTTCTTAGTTTCAATAGTTACAACATCATGCCAGAAAATACTACCGGAAACGTGTGGTCTGCTCTCGTACCGTACGCGTGTTTTCAACATACCCCTTCTACCGGTATCAATGTATATTCCTGGAGTATAGATCCGATTTCCAATCAACCGACAGGCGCAGTTAACATGAATCGGATAGATGAATTCACTGGGACGTTCTTGATACATCCTCTCATAGGCAATGCTTATTCTGCCACCATGGAATCGTTTGTGATGAGTGATAATATGGTCAGATATCTATCCGGTCTCGGAGGAAAGATGTGGAATTATGCCAGTAAGAAGATTGAATGAGTGAGGACCAAAAATGAAATTTTATTACAAAGGATTATAATAAAATTTGATGCCAGGAGGATTGATTCAATTAGTTGCCTACGGAGTACAAGACCTGTATCTCACTGGCGAACCTCAAATAACTTTTTTTAAAATCATTTATAGGAGACATACTAATTTTTCCGTAGAATCCGTCATACAGAATTTCTCGGATCCGGCTGATTTTGGACAAACCATATCGTGTACATTGTCTAGGGCCGGAGATCTAGTGGAACGAATCTTTTTGTATGTGCAACTACCAGCTATTCCGCAGTTCCTTAATTCGGACGGGAGTGTAGACCGATTTACGAAATTTGCCTGGGTGCGGAGTTTGGGTTTTGCTCTTATTCAAGAAATCACTATTGAAATCGGAGGCAAATTGATAGACAGACATTATGGGGAATGGTTGTATATTTGGTCACAAGTAACAAACAAACAGGACAAAGGCTTGGCCAAAATGATTGGAAATCTTCCGGAAATGTACGATTTCTCTAACGGAAAAAATGGATATGAGTTGTATATACCGCTAGCTTTTTGGTTTTGTCGATATACTGGAATGGCACTGCCACTCATAGCTTTGGCTTCTTCCGATGTTAAGATTAATATTATGTTTAGTCAGTTATCAGAATGTATTAGGATCGGGCCAACTTTTTCTATTCAAGTTTTGGATGACGTCGTGCCGTTCGAATCTGGTGATTATATCGTACAGACAATTGGAGGTCAAACGATTTATGGATATTTCATTGGTTATGATTACATTCAGAAAAATTTGTATTACATCAAGATCCAAAATCCTAGTGCGAGTAATAAAAACTTTCAATCATTACAAGAGCCCGCATCGTCTACGGGTATTATTGATAACGTGACCTATTCACATAATATTCCATATCGTATTTATAATGCACTAACCAATGAGTATTGTACTCCCACTCCGAATATTACTGAACTAGTAGTCAGTTCTGCCTTGCCATATAATCCCAAATTTGTCAATGCTTTTTTGTATGTCAATTATGTCTATCTAGATACTGACGAGAGACTGAAATTCGCCAGATCTAATCACGAATACTTAATAGAACAAATCCAATACAATCAATTACTCAATGTTCGAAGCCCGAATGTCAAACAAAATCTCACTTTGAATCATCCATGCAAAGCTCATTATTGGATAGCGCAATTGGGTAGCTTGACCGGACCCAGAACCATTAATGATTTGTTTAATTACACAACTTCTCCAGTCAGGTATCCAGAGGATGTGGGGGTGCGTTTCCCAAAAGAAAAATTCGTCGGAATAGATATCGTTCAATCCGCCCAACTCTTACTGAATGGTCGGCCTAGATTTTCGGTACGGGATTCGGAATATTTCAATTTGGGAGTGCCGTATCAAAATCATTACAGAGGGCCCGAGCCCGGAATTAACGTCTATTCATTTTGTCTCAACCCAGAAGATCATCAGCCTTCCGCTGCCTGTAACATGAGCAAGATAGATTATATAAATATGAATATGACTCTAGATAATTCCATCAATACTCAAAACACTTGTCAAATTAGATCTTATACTACCAATTACAATATTTTGAGAATTTTCTTTAATGTTGGTGGCCTGGCTTTTGTATAAGGTATGATTACGCCCAAAAAATTGATACATATAATTGACCAATTGTCACAACATAGTTCTGGTATTTTTATTTCTGAATTAATGACTGATATAATTCCAGATCAAGAACGATCAGGTTCGAAATTTCGAACAGAATGTACTCAATTAGCTATCCCAGAAGAAAAAAAACCTTTGTTTCTGGATGATTATTGGCAATGTTGTCGCTGTTATTTCCATAAGACAAGATACGAATTGACTTGCGGGATTACATTAATGATTCTACTCACAGTCTGTGGTCTTGTTCCGACGATTGTCGAACTTATTTTGGTATTTCATTCAAACTTCACTGATACGGAACGTATGATGTTGTATTGTGGGATTGTGCAATTGGGTGGGTCCATTTGTGGAGCTGGTGTCAATGGTAGTACGATGCGAGGGAAAAAATGCGGCTGCGATTCAACTGACTGTAATGTTTATTATAGTAACAAATGTAGCAATGTATTGCCTATTGGTTATATTGTAATGTATCCATGGATGATTACTATGATTATTTGGAGTGCAGTTAATTTAGGTTTATGTTTCGTCACAAGATCCAACAATATAATATCCAACATTCTGCTCGCTATACTTCTATCCAGTGTCTCTTTACTTGTTTCTATTGGATCATTTGTGATAGGATTGGCATACGATTGTACATGTGATTGTTGACAGATTCATCACATTTTTTTATAAATTTAATATATTTTGATTCAGTGTCGAATTAAAATATATTATATCAAAGACCTCTTCAAGGTCGGAGAACTATTTTTTCGTATTTCTTGTCCTTATCTTGGGCAGTTAATTCCTTGTTTGCCTTCTCATAGAGAGCCTTCACGATAGTGTTCATCATTTCTACCAAGTTAGTACCTCTCTTTTGATAAGCATGACCTAGATATTTGAGTTTCGCGGCGTGCTTTTCCAAGACTTTTTCCAATTCATTATCTTGCACTCTAAAGGCATTGATCATACCGTCAGATTCTTTGTATATTTCTACCTGGGTAGAATAAGTAACCAATTGTGTAAGGAATTCTTCTTCGACTTTCTTTAATTTTTCGAATTGGTCCTCCATTTTCTTATTCGAACCTTCAGTAAATTTAAATTCATGTTCATTCGAGATTTGATGCATGGAATCTTTAATCGCATCAAACCAAGCCTTGAAGACCTTGTAGCCAGACGCGCTTTTAAACTTCTCTACTTGATCCTTGATGAGATCACCTCCTCCAAACTGAGAACTGCCCATCATGCTAATGTTTTGTATCATGGAAGGATACATGTAAGAGAACTTGTTAAGCGGCGATTGAACACCACTTGGTGTCATAATGATGTTGGCGATGGCACTTTCTCCATTGATACCAGTCATATCATTAATGAGACTGGATTTCAATCTAGATAAACCACATGACAAATCGACAAGTCGTTCCTTAGCTGACTTGTATGGATTTCTCCAGTGATATTGGTTGAATTCTTTCGAAGGTTCAGGGTAACCTCCTTTACGGAGACCTTTGGAATCAGCTAATTCTGGATTAAGAGCTTGGGCATGGTGATTAACCCATTCTCTCATAACGGCAAGGAAGTTCAAAAAGTTGTGGGCCTTCGATGTGGTTGCGGTATTGGTTTTGCTTTCGAGCTTTTTGATTAACATATCGTAATCGCCGGCTGTTCCAAAATGCGCTTTTAATTTTTCATCAGTCTTCAATCGGGCTAACCAACTACCAATGGTTTCTACTTTATTCAAAGTTGTTCCGAGACTAGAGTCCGATTCCGGTATTCGATCAAATCCGAGTTTTTGCAAAAATCTCCAAGCAATAAGTGGTTCAACTTTCTCAATATATTGTTCTATTACAGTAGGAGCGAGATTAGTCATAAGGATGTCAGCATCATCGTTAAATAATTTGTTACAAGTAGTTGGCCAAGGTTCACCACTCTCTAAACAATCTCTGAAAAACTTCATACAGACATCGCTTGCAGCTCCTAACAACGCACATGTATCTTCTGGTTTTACCGCGACGACTTTACCGTCATTATCTTTAAGTACGAATTGTTTGTCATCGTCACGAGACCAGTGACCTTTCATTGCAGCAATTTCTGCTTGACCAAGTTTGTCATTGAATGCGATCCAATCACTAGGAACGCCACCAAATCCTACAGAGAGCTGTGCATTCAAAAGGTCCATGAGACTGCTACCAGATACACCGGTAGTGAAGGCTTTGACCAATGCAGCGACATTGATGGTAATAGGTCTTGCGAAAATTGTTTCTGTGATAGAGTCGCTTTTTCTATCATACATGTCTCCGAACAACTTACGTAATCCATTTATAAAATTTCCTCCTCCAAGTTCTGTTAATTCCTCTACAGTAAGAGTAACCGCATCATTAATTATAATGTTCACCGGTTTATCTGGTAAAATCGATAGAAAATCTGATTTGACTTTTAGGGAATAACGTTCCAAATCGCTTCCGGACAGTGTCATTGCAGTATTTAAGGCTACTGCGTCACCACTAGCAACTTCCACTAATGTGAAAAACTGCTCATAAAATTTTATGTCTTGTGATATGACATTCTTATAAAAGTGTGGAATACGATTCAATGGTGTTCCCGGACCGGCTCCTCCTGTTGGATTCGTTCCTGTGGGAGAAGTAATAACTGTAGCTAGTTGTTCCGTTTTTTGCGGAAAATCTAGTTTTGTTAGTGGTATTTGTTGTGGAGTTGTGGTTCCAGATGATTCTGCAGATTGACGGTTTTTTAGTTCAGTTAGCTTATCGGTCAATTCCTCTTCATCTATTAATAGATATGCTCTTTCTGGTGCTGGTGTGCCTGGTACTGAACCACTTACTGGGCCTTTATGGAGTGCTGCTAGTTTGTCATGTACCGCATCTAATTGGTTTTGTACTTCAAGTATTTGAGCATTCAGATCATCCATGTGTTTTGTAGTAGCTTCTCGTTCTTGTTTTCGCGTCAGTTCTCGGACATCACGACGTTGCTGGCGTTCCTGTTCGGCCTGTCTTAGTGCAGCCTCTTCTTGTTTTCGCGTCAGTTCTCGGACATCACGACGTTGCTGGCGTGCCTGTTCGGCCTGTCTTAGTGCAGCCTCTTGTGCCGATACATCACTTTGGCGCTTCGTTCTTTCCATCGTTCGTAATTCCTCTGGCTTTTTTCCGAGATCTATGACTCGAAGAGCCTCCGTAATTGCAGCGGCTTGTTGAATAAATATTGGTTGTAAGGAATTTGAATGTGCACTTACTTTGAATTCATCGTAATTGTTATTTTTTTTTAATTTACCAACAAAATCTTTAAGCCCTGAACTCAAAATACGCTCGACGTCGCCATAAGACAATTCTGTTCCTGCCATGTGTAGAATATACTTATAAACAAGAAAAAATTCTAAAAAGTTAATTTACAAAAATGACACATTTCTATATGAAAACTGATCGGGATCTTGATCGGAGCTCCGTTAGGACCTAACCAGCCTATAGTGCCAAAAATAATATTTGTATAGGTTATATACAATGATGGGTAATCTAAGCGGTAAACAGATCTTACTACTGATTCTCGGAATCATTATTGCGCTGTATTTGATCAATAGGTATGTGTGTGGATCCCAATCTAGAATGGAATCCATGTCTACCACCGGCTACAGACCAAGTCGAGACAAAAATACAACTGGCTACAAACCATACAATGAATACATGACTGTCACCGATGACCCAACTCCTTTTAGATTGTACAACTTCTATAGTCCGATGTGTGGCTGGTGCAAAAAATTCTGGCCAGAATGGGAGAGCCTCCAGAAACAAATGGCCAAATCTCACAATCTGTCTCTGATCGGAGTCAATGCCCTAGATCCCAAGAATGAGAACCTCACTTTCTACTACAACATCTCTTCCTATCCGACTATCATTTTGGTAACTCCAGATAAAAATATCGAATACGTGGGTGACCGCACTCCACAAGACATACATGATTTTGTTATGAAATATATGAACGATTACTATGCTAAAAATTAATTTAATCAATTAATGTTTAGCTTTATGGAGTCCTAGTGACTTCAACATATGGAGAGCCGTATTGAAGTACAAATCAAGATAATAGACTTTAATCATTTGATTGTAACTATGGCGTGCCAGTTCACCTATTTCCTCTCCAAATTCCAGTTCGTCAAATTTCGGCTCGACTAGATTATTGTTTTTGGCAGAGTGATAATAGGCTCCGAACCAACTAAATGCGATGGATCCCACAGTGTCGGAATCTCCTGGGTGCAAGATAGAGTAAACGATAAGTTTTTCTAAGTTATCTCCACTTTCCAAAAGGGCATCGTAGGCCATAATGATCGCATCGTCCGCACACGATCCGGCAAAGTGCTCATGCCCTTTGCTGTAGTTTTCAGAAAAATATTTGTATCTGCGTACGGGATTTTTTAAAATGGGTATATCCAACCTAGGTGTCAGCCCGGCAAATCTCATACCGACATATTTCTTAATTTGATCCACGAACAGATCTTTGTCCCGGAAATAAAACTCGTAATCAGCAGGGCGCGATTCCTTCATGTAGGTATCCACCACGTTTGAGTCGAGTAGTTGAAGTAATTTGTGAGGCCATTTGTTAATACTAACTCGTTCCATAGCGTAAGCGGTAAAAAGAGCCGCCGCCATACCTCCCAACATAGCCACGGTTGAATTATGTGTGATTCTACTACATTCAATAGATCTCTTAATGAGTTCTAATCGGTTATGTTTGCCTGGGAAAAAAATACCAATACATCCGGTTCGCATGGCAGTACCGGCACCTTTGGCTTCTCGATCGTAAGATATTTCATTCCATTTTTTTATTTTCAAAGTTTCGAGAGCCTTCAAAACAGTGCCTCCGGGATGACGACTTTCCATTTGTTTTTCAATGGCCAAATACTTGGTTCTAAGTAGGGAACCAAATTCGTCAATTGTTTTCGCACCTTGTGTCAGTACATCGAAAGTAGCCATATACATAAGGGTGTCGTCTGATGCTCTCCAATTAACAATACTTAGATCATTGACTCCACCTAGAGAAATGAATTCATAAATCAAATCATTGGTGTATTCGGGAGGTGGATTGGTCAATCCATAATTAAATTCCCAATGTCCATTGAAGTAGCCAATTGTGTCACCGAGCGATTGATAAAATGGAATACTAGTAATGGAATAAAACCAATTAATAAAATCAATCATGTCCTTTTCTTGAACAATGAATTGATGAGTGGTAATACCACGCTTCTTTTTTAAGAGTATTTCAAATTGTTGCATCGTATCTGGGGCCTCTTTGAAGCGATACTTTTCACGCATATTACCTTCTGTCATGACCATCACTCTCTCTGCAATTCCTTGGGCATCTGTTAACTTCAGATCATATTCTCTTTGTAGAATATTGATAATCTCTTCCCGAACATGACCCAGATGTTTTTGAATACATTTTCTGATGACATCCATGGCAAATTTGTTCGATTTGGTCGACTGAGATTTTGACTTGGACCCAGGCTTTGATTTAGTCTTTCCATCAGCTCCTCCAATTATCTGTTTTGTATTCATCTCCGACATAACCTTGATTATAAATTAGATTAGAACTAAAATCCAGTTCATGAGTTAAATCGTGAAAAAAAATGATGATTATATAAATTATATTACAAGGCTCTAGAGAAATGTCGGACGAACATAACGAACACGATCAGAGAAATAATCCAGATCAGAGAAATAATCCAGTCGAATATAAGGAAAAGAATTCCATTCCCGATTTGTATCATCTGTTAGGATTGAGTGTTGAAGTTTGCAAGGATCCTAATTGTGATGAAGTTATTCAAAAGGCCTATGCCAGAAAGGCCAAGTCTTGTCATCCGGACAGATATCCGGGCCGAACTGATGTCGAAGAAGTATTCAAACTGTTGACCGAAACATATGATATATTGAAGACGGAGAAAGGAAGAAACAACTACAATCGGAAATTACAGTTAGAGAAACAGAGTTCTGCTGATTTCTTGAAATTAAAGAAAGGATCTGTGGATTATATTAAAAGTGCTGGTGGATATATTGCTCCAACCGATCAACAGAAGTTAACCTTCAAGGAACAAATGAAACTGCTAGATCAAAAGCATGGTTACGACGCCTCCATAGAAGGTACGGCCATTTCTAAAGCCGATGCCAAAAAGAAACTAAGGGAACGGGAACAAAGTAGAGCCGTTCAAGAGCATACGTTGAAACCAGAAAATCTTTTTGATGGACAGCCATGGGATAACAAGAGATTCAATGAATTTTTTGATAAAATACATGTTAGAGATGATGGAGCAATGGTACCACACAATGGCATTCCTGCGGCGTGGAACGATATGACATCCATTTCTGGCTATTGTGTCTTTGATAAATCGGGCGCCACTGATAATTTATATGTCGAAGATAACAATCGACTGGATACCGGTAGACAGAACTATGCTGGTATCGATTTCCCCATGCCAGCCAAAAAAATAACCAAAGAAGATATGCAAGATATAACTGGAGATGGAGCCGACTATGTGGACGGTCATAATATTCTGGGAGATGAATACTACAAAGATCTCAAACTGAAACTGCGAGATCGTAAATCCGATGGCTCTAACTTTGAATCAATGAAATACAATGATTTTAAGAGAGGCGATACCGCCGGATATGGAATTTTCGATCAATTAGGATTCACTTTCGACGATAGATTGGCCCTTGATACTGCAGATGAAGAAGATTTATCTAACAAACTGAGTCGTCTAATAGCCGAGAGAGAAAAACAGGTTCTGCCCGGGAATCCATTGGAACCAGAACCAGAGAGAAAACCCAAAAAAAATACTGTGAGAAAGTGGAGATAGGAGATATCAAATCTTAAGTTGAAGATGCTTCTTCTATGTCAGAATCGTCGTCGAAATCTTCATTGACAACGGTAACTTCCCAATTGGCGTCAATAAATTTTTGAGCAGCGATCATGCCTTCTTTGAATAACTTATGTTTGGTATCATCGCTTATGGTAAAATCCAACATGGAAATTTTTTCGATGTTGTTATCAATAAAGATAGTATTATGAGGATATTTTGAAACAGTCGCGTGATAAAATTGGTACAAAAACAAATTCATGACTGCCATAAAAAATTGTTCTACACACTTATAATTGGTATCGTATTCATGACTAATTAGAATACCTATGGTTTCTTCTAATTTGTCTTCAAATAAGTGCATGGGAAAGTTATCTATAAAGGATCCATCAATGTATTTCTCTCCATCAATATCGACTGGTGTAAAAAGACCGGGAATGCCAAATGATATTCGAATTGCAACTGAAACAACAAAAGTTGGATTTTTGACATGGTCAAAATAAACTGCTTTTTTGGTGGTCAAACAAGATCCCACCACTATAAAATGAATGCCGGTTAAATTAAATAAATCTTTGAATGTGACGTTATGAATGCCTGCCTTGGCATATATAATATCTTCGATCAATTTGTACATTATTTTTCCGGAATCCATACCACATTTTCGTATAAGTCTGGTCAAACCCGAATCCAAATGAATTAATTTTTGAATGTCAATACTGAGTATAAAATCCCATATTTCATCCACAGTAAATTTCAATATTAACATACATCCAATAATAGCTCCAACAGAAACACCGACGACAGTCTGAAGATTATCGATATCGATAAGATTATGTTTGAAAAGCATATGTAGAACTCCTAAATGAGATATTCCTCGGACACTTCCGCCGCTCAAGACTAAATGTTTATATCTTGGTTTCATCTTAAATTCAAACGGTTTGTCAATATCTAAATCCATCAAATTGAAGGGATCGGGGGATCCCTCCACAGAATCAACATGCTCAACAGACTTATCGGAGAATTCGTTCATTAAATCTATATGGAATTAAAATGATAATCAGTAAACACAACAAATTTATATTTGATATCAAGTATAAATTTCGTTTTTCCATATCCTGGTTGAATAATCCAATTACTTTTTCTTTAAATAGTATACAATGACACTGCGAGATGCTGATTTATATAAGAAGCATGATCAATTGATTGCCTTGAAAAAATCCACTTATGAGCAACTTTACCAACGTTGTAAAAATATTATCAAACTGACTTCTGATACAGGCGAGTTGGTATGTATTTTTGAAATACCCGAATTTCTTTTTGGAAGTAGTTATCCTATCATCAATCGGAAATCATGTGGAAATTACATTATGAACAAATTGATTGCGGAAAATAAAAATATTAGAACAACATTCATAGAACCAAACTTGATTTTTATCGATTGGCGGAGGAAGTGCGACGAGGTTTAGTTTATGATAGAGGTTTAGTTTATGATAGAGGTTTAGTTTATGATAGAGGTTTAGTTTATGATAGAGGTTTAGTTTATGATAGAGGTTTAGTTTATATGATGGAGGTTTAGTCCAGACGCTTCGTGATACTCCTAATCATTAAAAATACAATGAAAATGGCGATGACCGCGCCAACCATAATAATCAAAGTTTCTTTCCAAGTGTCCGATAACAGAGGTTGTGGTGGTTGATATGATATCGGTGACGGAGTTCCTATCGACTGATTCAATTGACTCATTTTCATTTTCAAAATCATTTCGTCCATACGTTTGTGGAATTCCCTCTGGATTAATTTGTTTAGTTTGACATAACATCTTTTACATTTTTTCAAATGGCGGGCATTGTAAGAACATCTAGAATCAGGAAAGGTATCAGACCCAGTTGTGGGCATCGAATCAAAACTAGAGTCGGACTGGTATAGATCTGACTCAGAATCAACAGACATATCAGATTCGTGTCCTCTTCTTCTTCTTCGATGTCCATGACCCTTTTTGAAGTCTACTTTGGCATACGGACTGAAATCGGAAGACATATTAGAAATAGAGAGTAGTCCGGAATTATCCGAATGTGTGTTTTTACCTGTGTTTTTACCGGTGTTTTTTAGAGCATCCGTTGCAGTTGTCGAAGCCAAGGGTGAAGTCAAATCAATACCTCCGACTTGACCATTGTTTAAGTGGTTATTATGATTTTTGAAATTAAAAACATTAGCCATTTCTGGCTGTGTCAAAAACTCTCCTTTAGAAAGTTTATTTGTCATTTCTTTTACCGGATCATTACCCCATGCTTCATTTATGTTGGAAAACATTATTATAGTTATTAATAAGTCAGATTTTTATTGTGACCACCAAAGAATTAATTCTTAATTTGAAGTCGGTTACAGAATGAGATATTGCGCTTGATTTTTGCTCTGGTTTGTTTTTTGCTCTGGTTTGTTTTTTGCTCTGATTCGTTTGGAAAATAATATCCCAATGTTAAAATAATATTTTTCGTTACATTGCGTAACATATAAGATTTAAGTTTCTAAGACTATAACATAGATAAATGCCGGGTAAATCAAGCAGGAAAAAGTTACCAACCGACAGACAAACTGATTATCTGTTCGATTTTTTTATAAACGAAGACAAGTTCAATGAACAGATGAAACCAGTTTGGGATGAACATAATGCTAAAAAGCTGCAAAATCATCAATTGGCAGATATGACTCTTCCGAAAGTAGGTCCGAGGCCCAATATTGGTGGGTTGAGTTCGGATAAAAGGGGCATCACGCGCCCCGACCAGGGGTTAAAAACTCTTGGTGCCAAATCTGTGAAACACTCGATTTCGCCAACTAACCAAGCAAAAGAATTACCTACTCATACTGCTAGATCTAGTTCATCAAATGTTGACTTTAATGATTCAGACGATTCATCTGATTCCGATGAAACATCAAACTCCAAATCTATTGGAAAACACATACAATCGGCACCTGCTAAACCGAACAATACTCCATTCAATAAAAAAATACCAGCCATGTCTCAGCTATTAGTACAACCCGCACAACCTGTTTTAGGAGACCAAGATAAGAAATCAGATAAACCCAACAGAAGATCCTTTATTGGCGAAACCCCAGAACAAAAGAGAGCTCGGGCCCGCGAAGCTTTTACTAAATTGCAGGACTTAGTAGAAAAATATAATATTCAATTAACTAGACAATTCTCCGTTCACGATGATCCGGATGAAATGGAAGATGAATACGACATCCAGAAAGAAAGACGAAATAAAACCAATCAAGTTAAATTTTATAAACAGGTTTTACTCAATATTGTTTGTGGCGTTGAGTTCCTAAATGATAAGTACGATCCATTCGAATTCAAATTAAAAGATTGGTCCAAACAAGTGGCTGCCGATATGAATGATTATACCGAAGTCTTGGAAGAGATTTATGAAAAGTACAAAGATAAAGGTGGAAAGATGGCTCCAGAAATTCGATTATTGTTCATGATCATTATGAGTGGTATAACATATCATTTGAGCCATGTATTGTTTAGTTCCACTGGATTTTCGGACACAATAAAAAATAATCCAAGTCTCATAAATAAATTCTTGAATGGATTCATGAAGAATGGCACCAATAATGATCAAGAACCAGCGGAAGCACGCAAAGGACCTGCTCCCAATAAGAAAGATATCTTGGCAGCCGTTAGAGAACACAATAAAAATAAACAACTTGGACTCTCCAGCGCATCCTCACCTAATAGTACCACCGATCAATCTGTAGCCACCGATACTTCTATGACAACCGAAACACAACCAATCAAGGCCACCATTCCTCATGTAACGTCAGCCAAATCTGCTCCATCTGGCCAATCAGTTCAATCAGTCCCTCTGCCCGATCCCAATCAAATGATGGAACAACGAATATACTTCGAAGACTTATTGCGCAAACAACGAGAAACATTTAACATGCAAATTGAGCAACTTCAACATCAAAACTCTCATTTAATAAACAACTTAAATAATCAACATCAAAATTCTCAAGTCTCTCAAATTCCTGATGTTGTAGAACCGATTCCGCAACAAAATCTAAATCAGACCCCCACTAAATCCTCGCCCAGAGCCAAACATACCAATTTAATTTCGTTACAACAAGTTAGTGATGATATAGATATCTTTGCTAGTGAAATTAAATCACCAAGTAACAAATTTAGACCCTCCAAATCAGCAAAATCAGCAAAATCTGTCAAACCAATTAAGTCTGCTAAACCTACTAAGTCAGTGAAAAAAGCGCCGGTTGCTAACTTTGATTCGGTAGAAACCCTTGAAGAAACGACAGATGTCAGTTTTAGTGACGTCAAAATATCCGATAGAAAAACTAGATCCAATAATAAAAGTGCGACCCGAAGTGCCAGTAAGAAAACAGGGAATCGTTCAGATACTACTCCTGGCGGAAGGCCCATTGTGAAGCTCTAATCAGATGCGAAACCTAGACACCAGACTTAACAAATCCAACTGACTTAAAGAATAAATCTATATAAACCATATTAGGTTATGATGCGTAATAAAAAAATTGAAAAAAGAAATGAGGACTCTAATGAATATTCTAACAGTAAAATTGGTAGCCGAGCTAACATTTCGGGTATGGCATCAAGATCTAGGTCCAAAAAAGAACTTACAAGTTCATCGACGACCCCTTCTGTAAATGGATATCCCAAACGACGGGGACGCAGACCGAAGAAAATTTTAGATGAAAATGATGAATTAGATATAGTTGGGACTAATAATTCTCAAAATTCGGACAAAGCAGTTTCTGCCACACCCTTCTCCAAAGATCCTGCGGTTATTCTGAGATTACGAGCGAAACCGCCTCTTGACGGACTTCCGAAGGAACCTAAGGCCGATCTAAGTATCTCGGCGAAGTCTGGGTCAACAAAACACCGACCAGCTCCTGATTCAAATGATGAGCATAAACATCGTCTGTCTGACAATGATTCATCAGAGGGAATATTCAATAATGATATTCCGATGGATTCTATTTGTCATAAATGTGAAAAGTATGAAAAAACAATCGCCTTACTTAAATCTCGATTGGGAAAGTATGAACAACGTGAACAAAAAGACAAGACTACTAAAATTTACAACAACAACAAATCAACTTTCATAAATTCCAAAAATGGTAAAAAATTTGTTATCAAAAAAACCAATCAAAAATGCTTATGGGATGGATGTTCTTTTTCGAATCTCCCTTTTCCATTACCTGAATTGTATCATAACGGCAACTATTATATCATAGGATTGTTTTGTAGTCCAGAATGTGCACTGGCTCATAATTTGTATGTCTTGAAAGATTCAAAAATTTACAGACGGAAATCCCTGGTGTATAAATTGTATCGGGAACTACATGCATTGGGAACGGATGAAGTAGTTAATTTGAAAGAAGCGCCTCCCAGGGAGCTGTTGGAAGACTACGGAGGAACTATGTCAATTGATTCTTTTAGGAGGAATTTTCGGTTACTCAATAAAGAGTATATAGTCTTTGTTCCTCCAATTAAACCTCTGAGCATTGTCATTGAAGAAATTGATTTGAATACTTATGATGATATTTCTGATTCCAAATATGTTTTAAAAAGAAAAAAACCCCTTTCTAAAAAGAAATCGGTTATCGCATCAATGAACATGAATTTTGAAGAGGAAGATGATTGAGAGCATGATTTGAATTCTAAAACCAGACACCTAGTCTGGTTTCAGAATTAATTTTTTGGTCATCATAAACTCACAATATGAGTATGACGAGGAGATTTGGTCTTGGTTTTGGTCTTGGTTCTGAGATGAACTTTTTTAGTTTGAGTTTTGGAGCCAGTAGATTTATGGATTCTTTTGGATCTCTTTTTTGATCCTTTCTTTGGTTTGGTTTTGATCTTAGTTTGATTCTGAGTTTGATTCTGAGTTTGATTCTGAGTTTGATTCTGAGTTTGATTTTGCATTAACTTTCCTTTGGATTTATCATCTTTATCTTTGACAAATTCTAAATAATAACGTCCCTGTAAGTAAGCATCACACATATCATCTTGTTTTTTATAAAAATCTAAAAATTCAAGTAGGGCTGGTTGATTGATTAATAGTTTTTTGGTGTATTCAATGGCTAATTCTTTGGTTAGTTTGTATTTGGTTGATTTATTCGGATTCTTTTTGAATATTTCAATGGTATTTTTGTTATTAACTTTAAGTTTGTTGTTGGGACACATAAATCTGACTAATTGTATATCTAATCCATGTATCTTATCCACATAGCCGCGAATCATGAAATAATCAAATAATGTATTTGATATTGATTTCATTTTGGGATTTTTGTAGGAAGGTTGATTTTCAATTATGACACGTTGAATTCCCAATTTGGCGAAATGTTCTGACAACTTATCCAAATGTTTGATGAGATTCAATTGTAATTGCGCAGTTGGGAAATCTCTAACTATAAGATTACTAATTTCTTGAGGACCATCTTGTTGTATTCGTTTTTTGAGAACCATCTTGTAATGAGACATGCATAAGCATTGGGTTTGAGTAGAACTCGCTCTGTATCGATATTTAGATTTCTTCCCGCATTCTTTTTGTGTGTTTTTTATGTAAGCACATGGCGGTGCATTTTTTTTATCTTTAAGTTCTTTGAATAATTTTTGAGTATCATATTCTGTCCAATAATTCATACTTTGTTTTAGATGCGTTTTACAGAAACCTATGTATGTTGGAGGACCATCAACTTGGCGGGTCCCTCGTGGATGGGTTGACCCATCCGTTCGTAGCCAAGAGGTCATATAAAAACTCGCATTGTTACCACAAATAGATGGCAATGCTCCTTTTTTAACTTGTTTATGACCTTGACAACTTATTTCGATTCTGTCATCTTCGATCAAATTAATATTGTCCCAATCTAATATTCTGATACGAGTTTTGCCAGTTTCATTGTTTTCCTCCCAAGATAGAACACAATAGGCTAAATGTATGACACCAACATCCCAAGATATAATAATCATAATTATTATATTTTGGTATTGATTTAAATTTTGCGAACAGAACGAACAGAACGAACAGAAAGAACAGAAAGAACCGCACGTAAAAAAACTGCATTATCCAGATACAGTGAATAAAGAATCTTCACTCAGAATATAATACCCGCTATCAAATTTTGGTTTTCGTTTTGCTTTATTCCCTCCTTGTTGAAGAACTGATATGGAACTAGACGAATCTGACGAAATATCAGATATGCTTTCTGAAGAATCATTGGTATCATCAGAAGCAGTATTGGTCGTTTCCACACTCGGTGAATCTGCAGCCGTAGGGTTTGTCTGTGCAGTATGTTTGGTTGACTTTGCTATTATTGACTTCGAGGTGCTGTTCCCATATTCCAGACTATCACTCTGAACCACAGGTGTGATTTCCAATCGGAGCGGCACCTTTCGAGAACCACCTCCTCTCAACATATGATTGGTATTTTTAATTACTCTATTCAGTCTATTAAAAAATGCGCTATCAATAAGAATATCACCAACCGGCAAATCTTCATCTTGACCACCTCCTTTCAAACTAAACAAACTAACCGCTTCGATCTCTAATTGATGCACACTAGACAAACTATTCACGACGATCCCAGAGTTCTCAGATACTGTTATTGGATCCATTTGTATATATATATGTATATAAGATTTTTCGATGGACGCACTAACCAATCAATATCCAGAATGAAACACTCAATATTAAATACAACACAAAATATCATCACTTGGCATAAAAAATTGATAATAAAATGATATAAAAAATAAAATATTGGAATCATTTATACCTTAGTACT
>Ga0207107_1040_pt1 | contig 33147 bp, 32 predicted proteins | sample Alteio_BWMinHeat_75_FD_153555 | JGI IMG/M metagenome (GOLD analysis project Ga0207107, IMG submission 153555) | Enriched cells from forest soil in Barre Woods Harvard Forest LTER site, Petersham, Massachusetts, United States -... | ecosystem: Environmental > Terrestrial > Soil > Temperate forest >... | reverse complement strand
CAGATAGACACAGCGAAATAAAGCAATTACAATCCCCTTTCTTAACGAGGCTTATTAGGTAACCCTTTAATAATCGGAGATAATATGAAAAAATATTTGTCAACTATCACACTTTTGATATTGCTTGGGTTTATCAGCGCATGCGCGAAAAATGTCTCACCGGATACCTACGGAGCGTGCGAAGTCGGAGTGAGCAGCAAAGTAATCCCCGGCGTTATTATTGGCAAACGAGCAGTCAAAGTGGATGGTGACAGTGGTGTGGGCGGAGTTGCAGGCGCTGCTACAGGCGCGACGGCGGGTTCTGCAATTGGTGGTAGCCCGCGTGCCAATATCGCCAGCGCAATCGGTGGTGCTGTGATTGGTGGGGTGGCTGGCCATGCGATTGATAAGGCTATCCATAGTCATAAAGGGTTTGAGTATATTATTAAGTTGAAAGACGGCGCGACGATTGCAATTACACAAATACAAGACCTGCAATTTGAAATCAATCAACGTGTATTGGTTATTTATGGCGCGATGACTCGTGTTGTACCAGATAATACGGTTGCGCATAAAACACCATCCTAATTCAGAGGCGGATGCAAATGAAGAGAATGCTTTTGTTGTTTATAGCAGCTTTCACGTTAGTGGGATGTGCTGCAGAACAAAATTATCGGGGTGTTCCCAGTCCTTCCTGGAAACATTTGAGCGCCGAACAAAAACAGTTGATTGTTGATCGCGCGTATCAAGACGAAATCAAGCAAGAGGGCGTAGTGAGGACAGAAAAATGAAAAAATCCAAAACTGTATTCATCGTGTTATTGGCCCTACTATGTACAGCCTGCGCGAAGCCTATCATGCCTCCCTTAAAATATAATAAACCGATTGAATTTCACGTAGCGAAAAATGCTGCCTTAAATTGGGAAGTGGGGAAGCAATATTCCAGTGCCATGCCTTCTTCTACGTCCTATAATGCCGGATTGATTGGAGGCATCGTCGGGGCAGTCATTGAGTCGGCGGATCGCGAACGTCGTCCCAGTCTTTACAGCATTAGTTATGGAAAAGCAGAACAATCTATTTTCATGACGTCATTAAGAGATACACTTGAGCAAAATCATGTTTTTAAGGCGGTGGAATTAATCACTGATCCCCGTCAAGCGCCTGCGAAGGACACATTAATTAATGTCTACTTTAAAACAGCGCGTGTTTCTAGCCCAGAGAAAAATTATAAAATCACCTTGAGTGTTGAGATGGCTATTGCAGGTGCTGGAAAATCACCCTTCAAACGTACGTATTTGGTAGAGAGTGATACCGGTGGATTTGGCAAGAGCGTGATGGATCAAAAAATTGATGTTTCTCAGAAATTATTAGAAAAAATGATTTCCGGGATCGAAGAATGGCATAAACAATCGAGCAAAGGGTGAAAAAAATGAAATCTTTAATCGTTCGTTTCTTAGTAATTGGTTTAGGAATGACTTTATTGACGGGATGTGCGGGCAAACGTAATATTCCGTTGGCAGAAAATTTTTGGCAAGAAAAGCAACAAAAGATCAGGGTTGCTTCCTTCAAGGCTCCTGAACCTCAAATGCATACGGTCGGTCAACAAGGGTTAGTTGATCTCGCGATTAATAGCGCGATGAATAATCAGATGAATAAGGCTATAAAAAATATAGATATAAGTTGGTACGCTATGCTTCCTGAAAATTTTTCAGGGCAATTAAAAAAGCATCATATGAATGTAACGCTGCATCCTCAGCCGATTGATACCAGTAAAAAAAGTCGTGATGCAATCTTAGGGCAAGCAGCAGGTGATAAGTTACTAACTCTTGAATTAAGAGCTGTTGGCGCGAGACGCGATTACTATGGGTTTATTCCAACGGGGGCACCTCAAGCGTATTGCGTTTTAGTGGCCGAGATGGTTGATCCAAAAGACAAAAAAGTCCTGTGGCGTCATGAAACCGAAATTCTGCAGCCAGTGGAGGGTGCCTGGGATCAACCGCCGAATTATCCCAATTTTACGCGTGCGCTCCAGGTTGCGGTTAATGACGCAAAACAAGAATTGCTTGATAGCTTTTTTTCTGGGCGTTAAATGCGGGGGTATATTACCAGACATTCACCAGCCCTCAGCGATTCGGTCTTGATCTAAAAGGGGTATCCGAAAGCGGAGACATAGTTACCAATTTTTAGCGTCAAACAACTCAAGCGCTGTGATTACATTATCAAAATAGCCTCTATTGGTGACGGCTGACTCAACGCCTTCGTTGCAAATGAGTACTTTATGGATAGTTTTATTTTCTTTGTTTGGGAAAAGAGAAAGTTTTTTCTCAAATTCATTAATCACCGTTGCGTTGACTTTACCCTGTAAATATTTTATTTCACAGAGGGTATAGACATTATCGGCTCTATTGAATACTAGATCTAGCTGGTACCCTGGATTTTCATCATCGGTCGAGCGGCTAAAAAAGACTCCAGACTGATATTGAACCCCTGAAAAACCTAAAATCTTTGCGATCACTGTGTGGAATTTTCGGCAAAATCTTTCAAATGAAAAACCGAGCCATCTGGTATAGCTATCCATTTTAAGCGCGCTTTTTGGGTTTTGATTGAAATCACCGTTATCAATGTTTGTTTGTATGGGTTTAATAAATTTGAAATAGTATTGCAAATAATTATCAGTGATGGCGTATCTTGTTAAAATTGTGTTTTCATTTAAATTAAATGGATGATATTTACAGATAAACCCAGATTTTTCTAAATCCAATAAAACGCTACTTAAACTCCCGCCTGAAGCAACCTTTAGGGCTGTTGTCAGTTCTTTTCGGGTTGCAAATCTTTTTTGACTTAAAATGTCAATAATGGCCTTATAGTGCTTATTATTAGACATGCTGCTGGTAAAAATGCGCCCGTATTCACGAGAGAAAAAACTGCCAGATGTAAAAGAGTGTTTGCAAAGACTTAATAATACGGAAGAGTCCTTGTTAACCCATTTTAAGTATTCTGGAACGCCGCCGACGGTGAGATAAGCATCCAATATTTCTCTATGACTACGATTTTTCAGAAAATCTTCGGTTTCTAAGAGATTAAATTCTCGTAAATTAAATTCATATTCTGATCGATTATATAAAGCCTTTGAATGAACCACTTGATCCAACATGAAGGAAGGCGATGAGCCACATAGCACAATAATCAATTCTGGATTATGCCGAAACTGATTGTCCCAAACATATTTTAATTCTGAGACCAGGGTATTCTCGTAATGTGCCAACCATTGTAGTTCTTCTAGATAAATGGTCCATTTGCCCTGATGGGTATATCGCGCTAAGAGTTGAAAGAACTCGCTCCAAGTATCGATCGCCATTTTGGCCAAGAGTTTATCTTCGGCATAATCTGCCAATTGGCTCATCACATTTGCAAATTGTGCCTTTTCGGTTAATCCTTCGATTCCTTCGAATTTTAATAGATTTCTATCTTGAAAAGCTTGTTCGAGTAGTTCTGTTTTGCCCACTCTTCTTCGGCCATACATAATAACAAGGCTCGCTTCATGGGAGGAACCGATGGTATGGAGGCTTGCTAATTCAAAGATGCGTCCAACAAAATTCGGATTTTTTTCGATGCTTAAGGGGTGCATTTTAGGTCCTCTGTCTCTAAAATTGAGCCAATGACCATTACTATAACGGCTACTTGGCTGATTTTGCAAGGTTGAATTTTAGCCAAGTAGGCCATTTTTGACCCGTACTTGGCTAATTTTTTAGTGGAAAATTTTAGCCAAGTACGGGCTTTTAAACCGCTATCTGGCTATTATGATATATTTTTATTTTAATTTTCAATATATTAGGTATTTGCCTGTGTTTTGAATCAGTTTCCTGGCTGTGCGATTATCAATACGAGATATTGACATATATGTCAAGAACTCGCATTGATAAAAAGGGATTTATCCTGTCAGAAAAATCAAATGCTATTTTAATTTTGGCTTCTTACGATCGTTCGGTGAGGTCTTAGGTTCCAAAGGCTTCTCAAAATAATGTTTTTTTTCCAGATCGTCTAATGGTGTCAGTGCGTGCCCTGCGTGTTCCTCGTGCGGGTGTTCTGCGTGTCCTGCATCGTGCGCTGCATGTTCTTCGTGTACTGCATGTTCCACATGGGCCTCGTGCTCTTCATGCGCTGCATGTTCTGGATGTTCCTCATGCGGATGTTCTTCGTGTACTGCATGTTCTTCGTGGGCTACGTGTTCCTCATGAGTTACATGCTCTTCATGTTCCTCGTGCTCTTCATGTTCCTCGTGTTCTTCATGTGCATGTTCTGCGTGTTCCTCATGCACATGTTCTTCGTGCGCTGTATGTTCCTCATGGGCCACGTGTTCTTCATGTGCTGCATGTTCTGTATGTTCCTCATGCGGATGTTCTTCGTGTACTGCATGTTCCTCGTGCGCTACATGTTTCTCATGCTCTTCGTGTTCTTTTTCCTCTTGTTCTGATTCTTCTTCTTTTTCTTCTTGTTCCTCTTTCTCTTCCGCTTCTTCGGGTTCTTCGTTCTCAAATTCTTCTTCTAATTCTAACTCCCGATTCTCTTCTTCATCCCCTTCCCTCTTTTCTTTTTTAAATTCTTTTTCTTCGCCTTCCAATTCTTCTTCCATTTTTAGGCCTTGTAATTCGAGATCTGAAATGGCCGCTTCTACGGCGCGTAAAAACAAATGAAATGTTTTGATTTTATGATGTTCAAAGTCATGGTGTTTTTCTTCCAGGATGTTGTGCACTCTGGCCATCATGTTTTCAGTTGAGGCCAGAAGGTGAATTTTTCTGAAAATGCTAAATAAATGCTGAGTGAAATGTTTTTGTTGGAGGGGATCTTTGACTTGGACGATTTTGTCAATCATTTTCTGTTTGATGAGCGTGCGGATTTCCTCGTCATTAATGCTTTTTAATTGACGATCCATTTCTCTATAGAGGGCAGAATTGGATAAAAATGGTTTTTCTGGCATTGCAAAATTTTTCCTCAGGAAATCTCTTAAAATATTGGGCAAGAAAAAACCTTTGAAGTTCCTGATTATTTTCGTATCATATCGTTCTATGTCATACACAAAACACCCTGCTATTTTTCTCATGGGGCCTACGGCCGCGGGTAAATCTGCTTTTGCGATGCAATTGGCGAATGAGTTACCTGTAGAAATTATCAGCGTTGATTCTGCGATGGTATATACCAGCATGGACATCGGGACGGGGAAGCCTAGTGCTGAAGATCAAACCCGAGTGCCACATCACTTAATAGACATTCGAGATCCCAGCGTTGCTTATTCTGCTGCAGAATTTGCGCGTGATGCGCTTTTGCGAATGCAGGAAATCACTGCACGGGGCCGGATCCCTTTATTGGTGGGCGGGACGATGCTGTATTTTCGTGCCTTGCAACAAGGCTTGTCTGCGTTGCCCGCTGCAGATCCTGCTATTCGAGCGCAATTGTTAATGGAGGGAGAGCGTATTGGATGGGCTGCCATGCATCAAAGATTGGCAACCGTTGATCCAGAAAGCGCGCAACGCATCCACCCGAATGATCCGCAGCGGATCCAACGGGCCTTGGAGATCTATGAGATTACGCAACTGCCCATGTCTGTTTTATTTTCTCAGACAGAAGAGCAGGAACAAATTGGGAAATATCAAATTCATGCTTTTGCCTTGTCACCCGATCGTCAAATTTTGCATCAGCAGATCGAACAGCGTTTTTATCAGATGTTGAAGCAGGGATTCATGGCAGAGATGGAGTGTTTATTTAAGCGGGGAGATTTGAACAACGCGATGCCCTCGATGCGTGCGGTGGGCTATCGTCAGGGATGGGCGCATTTGTCAGGTGACTATGATTATGAGGAAATGATCTATCGGGCCATCGTGGCAACCCGACAATTGGCTAAGCGCCAAACAACTTGGCTGAGAAGCTTAGTTGACGTTGAAAAACTACCCAATACCCATTTAGCTTCTTTTAAGACCGTGATACACTGCCTTTCTGAAACGGAACTGAACCGTGAGCGCCAATAAACAGAATGGAGAAAAAAATATGTCAAAAGGGCAAATGTTACAAGATCCCTTTCTAAACGCACTGCGTAAAGAGCGGGTACCGGTATCCATTTATTTAGTCAATGGAATTAAGCTGCAAGGCCACGTCGAGTCTTTCGATCAATTTGTTGTCTTGCTAAAGAATAGCGTCAGTCAAATGGTCTATAAACATGCTATCTCCACCGTGGTTCCCACGCGGAATGTTAAACTAGCCTCTGGTGCGACGGACGATGAAGAAGATGAAGAAGAACTGGCGCACGAACACGAAGAAGTAGGCCCGGGGAATATGTAGTTGATTGAACGGCCAGAAGGGGGTGAACGGGTTGTCTTGGTCCACCTCCATCTGCGAGATTCTAAAAACACCTCAGATTTTCAAGAATTTCGTGAACTTGCCTTAGCGGCGGGTGCTATTGTCGTGGGGACAGCAACGTCCACGCGCGCGGCGCCAGACGCAAAATACTGTATTGGTAGCGGTAAGGTTGAAGAATTACAAGGGATGGTGGCCGCAGAGGCGGTCGATCTGGTGTTGGTGGATCACGTCTTAACGCCCGCGCAAGAAAGAAATTTAGAACGTGCTTTGAAATGCCGCGTTTTGGATCGCACGGGTTTGATTCTGGATATCTTTGCGCAGCGTGCGCGGACCTACGAGGGTAAATTACAAGTTGAGCAGGCGTTGCTCAAACATCATGCCTCTCGCTTGGTGCGTGGGTGGACCCATTTGGAACGCCAAAAAGGGGGCATTGGTCTACGGGGACCAGGCGAAACACAGCTGGAAGTCGATCGCCGCTTGCTTCGAAACCGCATTAAACACATCGAGGCACGCCTAGAGAAGGTCCGGCAACAGCGCGAACAAGGTCGCGTGGCCCGGCAAAAGGCTTCTGTACCCGTGGTGTCTTTGGTGGGATATACCAATGTCGGGAAATCTACTCTATTCAATGCCCTCACGGGGGCTGAAGTGTTTGTGGCGAATCAACTGTTTGCAACCCTCGATCCCACCCTACGGACGGTAGACTTGCCTCCGCTTGGAACGGTGGTGTGTGCCGATACGGTGGGTTTTATTCGGCAATTGCCCCATGGTTTGGTAGAGGCTTTTCGCGCGACTTTAGAGGAAACCAAAGACGCAGATCTGTTGTTGCATGTGATTGATAGCCAAGATGAAGTAAGAGAGCTTCATATCAAACAAGTCGAAGCTGTGTTAGAAGAAATTGGGGCCCTAGCGGTGCCGCGAATAGAAGTTTACAATAAAATTGATTTGGCACCAGAAGTGGAGATTGCGCCCCAGGTGTTTCGGGATGCGGATGGGGTTGTGCAGCGCGTGTTGATATCCGCCACAACGGGCGCTGGTTTGGACCTCTTAAAAGACGCGATCATTGAGCGTTTAAGTGGGGAAATGTTGCACTTAACGCTTGATTTGTTACCAGAACAGGTGCGGCAGCGCGCGTTGTTGTTTGAAGTAGGGGCCGTGGTTTCAGAATCTGTGGAAGAGAACGGGCATTTTAAATTACAGATTCGTTTACCCCGGCATAAATGGGATCAAGTGTGTCGACAAGATCCCGAGTTAGAAATCAGTTGGAAATGGACAAATGAAAGCAAAACTTAGTAGGCTCTTAAAAAATCGATTCCCAAGAATTTGGAATAAACCCGGCGATGGGCAAGAGAATGGCAATAGTCCCTGGGGACGTCGTGGAAATGAACAGGGACCGCCTGATCTGGAGCAGATCATCCGGCGTCTAAACAGCAAGATTAAAAATCTATTCGGCACTCAGAAAGGCCCTACTCGTGTGAGTGGCTCGGGCGGACAAGAATTTCAATTTGTGGGCGGGGTGGTGTGTGCAGTATTACTCATCGTGTATATTCTGTCGGGTATTTATATTATCGATCCGCCAGAACGCGCGGTGGTGACGCGTTTCGGAAAATACGTGCGAACCGAGGATCCGGGTCCGCATTGGTTGTTGCCGCTGATTGAATCCAAGGAAGTGGTAAACGTAGAACAAGTGGCCACCAGTGATCACAATGGTCTGATGTTAACGCGCGATGGCAATATTGTATCGGTGGGTGTTGCAGTGCAATACCGCATTGGGGATGATTCAGAAGCGGTGCGCGCGTATTTGTTTAATGTCGTGAATCCCGTGCGCAGTTTAAATCAATCCGCAGAAAGCGCTTTACGGCAGGTCTTGGGGCAGTCAACCATGGATGAGGTGTTGACCTCAAAACGCTCTGAAATTGCGACGGCGATTAAAGAACAGATGATAGCAACCTTGAAGAATTATGATACAGGACTTCAGGTGTTGGATGTGGTGATGCAATTTGCAAAAGCGCCCGACGAAGTCCGTGCAGCTTTTGACGAGGTGATTAAAGCCTCGGCGGAAGAGGAACAATTGGTGAATCAGGCAAGGGCTTATGAAAACGAGGTGTTGCCGCGCGCCAAAGGCACGGCAGAACGATTGCGTAATGAAGCTTTAGGGTACAAACAAGAAACTATTTTGGTGGCCGAAGGAAATGTGCAGCGTTTTAATCTGATCTTACCGCAGTATTTAAAATCACCCAAAGTGATGCAGACGCGGATGTATTTGGACGCCATGGAACAAATTTTAAATAAAACCACGAAAGTGATAGTGGATACCGGGGAAGGGAATAATGTGCTTTATTTGCCTTTAGATAAATTAATGGATATGTCCTTGGATAAAGATAAACTAAAGGAGAAAAATCCATGAAACGTTCACTGACTTCCATTTTAATTACGGCCGTTATTGTATTGGCCTTGATTGGGTTAAGCGTATTTACCGTGTATGAATCCGATCGTGCGATTATTGCACGCTTAGGAGAACTGAAAAAAGATTCGTCTGGCAAAGTTAAAGTCTTGGGGCCCGGGCTTCACTTTAAACTTCCTTTGATCGACGTTGCTTATTTGTTTGATGCGCGCTTGAATATGACAGAAGTGCCCTCAGAACGCATTGTGACCAAGGAAAAAGAAGTTTTATTGGTTGATTTGTTTGTACAATGGCGCATTTATGATTATGCCTTGTTTTATAATGCCACCTATGGTGTGTCCGAAGGATTAAATGGGCGGGATCGGGCAGAGCAGTTATTAAAACAAAATGTGAAGGGCGTGTTGCACTCAGAGTTTGGTCAACGCACCTTGCAAAATGTTGTTTCGGGTGAACGCCAAGAATTAATCGAAAAATTAAGAATACGCGCCAGTGAAAATGTGATGGCCTATGGGATGCAAGTGGTGGATGTGCGCGTCAATCGTGTGGAATATCCGCCCGAGGTGAATGATAAGGTATTTGCGCGCATGCGCAGTGAACGGAATAGAGTGGCGGTTGGTTATCGTGCGAGCGGGGACTCCAAAGCGGCTATTATACGCGCAGATGCGGATCGAATGGCTCGGGTGATGATTGCCGAGGCGCAAAAAGAGGCAGAGCGTTTACGCGGAGAAGGCGATGGAAAAGCAGCGCAGATCTATGCGGATAGCTTTAATCAATCGCCTGATTTTTATAGATTCTATCGAAGTCTAGAAGCGTATAGAAATGTATTTCGGGATAAAAGCGATGTATTGGTCTTAAAGCCCAATAGTGATTTCTTTAAGTATTTTCGAAGTGGCGGTGGTTTTGGTACAACGGGTGCGACTGGCAATGGTGGGCCCTGAAGTTAGAGACGTGGTGCCGAGGAGAGGACTTGAACCTCCAAGGAGTTTCCCCCACAAGTACCTGAAACTTGCGTGTCTACCAATTTCACCACCTCGGCAAGAGCCACGAAATTTACAGAGACAGGGAGCCATTGTCAATGGTATGATAGGATATGAGTAAGAAAACGAGCAAATCAGACCCCTATGCCGATCGAGAGGCAGCCAACTATGAACGCCCCATTCCCAGTCGCGAATTTATTTTGGACTATCTCAAACAGCGCGCCAAACCCGCGAATTACTTAGAATTAATTGCGGAACTCGATCTCCGAGATGAGGAAGCACAAGAGGCTTTGCATCGCCGTATTAAAGCCATGATTCGGGACGAACAGCTCGAGCGTTTAAAAGGCGGATATTTTTGGCCAGCGGGGCGTCGAATTTTATTAGAGGGAACCATCTCCATCGAAAAGGGGCGACCTCCCAAAACCTGGGTGCTTCCAAAAGATGGCAGCAGTCGTATTCTCTTGTCTTTAGATGATGCACATGCCGTCTATACCAGCAACCGGGTGATTGTTTCGACCATCGATGTTACAGGCGCACAACCCAGAGAAGGACGCTTGATCGAAATCCTGGAACAGCAACGGGTGGTGGTGACCGGACGCTTTGTGCAAGAAGCAGGCTTTTGTCATGTGATCCCGCATGGTAAAGAAGTGGCTCAGAATATTTTAATTCCGCAGGGAAAAGAACACGGCGCGCAGGATGGCACGATTGTGGTGGTAGAACTGAAACGCGATGCGACTCGTTGGGCAGAACCCTTGGGTGAAGTCCTAGAAGTCTTAGGTTCTGAGAACACGCCCGGGATAGAAATTGAAGCCGCTTCTCGTGCTTATGGGTTGCCGCATGTATGGCCGGCTGCGGTGCTGAAAGAAATCAATTCATTGACCGAAAACGTTCCTGCGTCTGCACAGCGTGGGCGCTTGGATTTACGCGAGTTGCCTTTGGTCACCATCGATGGTGAAGATGCAAAAGATTTTGATGATGCGGTGTATTGCGAAGTAAAACGGGAGGGTGGATTTCGTTTATATGTCGCGATTGCTGATGTCAGTCACTATGTGCGTCCAGGGACTGCTTTAGATAAAGAAGCGCAAGAACGTGGGACTTCTGTTTATTTTCCCGGAAAAGTAATCCCCATGTTGCCGGAAATCTTATCCAATGGCTTATGTTCCATCAAACCAGAAGTCGAACGCCTGTGCATGGTCTGTATCATGAGCATCAATAAACAGGGCAAAATGACGCGTTATGAATTTCAAGAGGGGATCATGCAATCCCATGCGCGCTTAACCTACACCAAAGTCGCTGCTTTATTGGGGGAAGGAAATGATAAGCTGAAAGAGCAATATACGGAGCTCTTACCCCATTTACAGTCTTTATATCAGTTGTATGCCGTATTAAAGCAAGAACGAGAAGAGCGTGGTGCCATTGAATTTGAAACCGTAGAGACTCGAATTATTTTTGGTAAAAATGGAAAGATTAGCCGGATCGAACCTGTTCATCGCAATGATGCGCATCGGTTGATCGAAGAGTGTATGTTGTGTGCGAATGTCGCCTGCGCAAAATTTTTAAAAAAACATAAATTACCCGGACTCTATCGTAATCACGAGGGACCGCCAGAAGATAAATTAGCAGATTTACGCGTGTTCTTAAACGAATTGGGAATACCGCTGGGGGGCGGGAAACAACCGACACCTTTGGATTACGCAAAATTATTACGGTCTATTCAAAAACGCCAAGATGCGAATATTATTCAAACGGTGTTATTACGTTCTTTAAGCCAGGCTGTGTATTCAAAAGATAATTTGGGTCACTTTGGATTGGCCTATCCCGCGTATTGTCATTTTACCTCGCCCATTCGCCGGTATCCCGATCTCTTGGTGCATCGCCAAATTCGGGCTGTGTTACGTGGACAATGGTCAGACAAAAAACAAGCAGAAGCCAGTCATGAAGAATTTCAAGAAGCATTGGCAAAATTGGGCGATCACACCTCTGCAACAGAGCGGCGTGCGGATGATGCCACCCGAGACGCGGTGCGTTGGTTAAAATGCGAATATATTCAGAAGCACCTGGGTGAAGAATTTGAGGGGATTATTTCGGGTGTGACGCGCTTTGGATTTTTCGTAGAACTCAAAGATATTTATATTGACGGCCTCGTGCATGTGACCAGTTTGCGTAATGATTATTATTATTTTGATTCGGTGCATCACCGTTTGGTCGGCGAAAGAAGTGGTATTGAATATAAATTGGGCGGCACGGTCAAAGTGTGTGTGATTAAAGTCGATATTGACGATCGTAAGATAGATTTCGAATTAATTGGCGCGCCCGAGCAAATAGGGAAAAAGAAAAAAAGGCATGAAAAACAGAAAAGCAATGGACAAGTAAAAAAAACAAATCATAAAAAAAGAAAGCGCAAATCGGCGAGATCCAAAAAAATTCCAAAAGAGTAAATAAAATGCGCGAAGATTTAATTTATGGCATCCATGCTGTACAGCACTTGCTCCAAACAAAACCCGAGCACTGTTTAGAATTGTATGTCTTAGATACCCGAGCCGATCAGCGGCTGTTAGAAATACTTGCAGAAGCAAAAATACACGGCATTCGTGTTCAATCTCTTCAAAAAAAAGCACTCGATCAATGGTTACCGGATGCGAATCATCAAGGCATTGCCGCTAAAATTCGCGCGCAGCCCCTGTTGTCTGAAAACGATCTCTCGGATTTAATAGAGACAGCTGGAAAAAATGCGCTACTTTTGGTATTAGACGGCGTCCAAGATCCGCATAATTTAGGCGCTTGTTTAAGAACCGCGGATGCGACAGGTGTTACAGCGGTGATTATTCCCAAAGATCGCTCAGCGAGTGTCACGCCCGTGGTACGTAAAGTGGCTTCAGGTGCTGCAGAAACAATACCCGTGGTGCAAGTCACTAATTTGGTTCGCGCGCTGGAGGAATTAAAAAAACTCGGGGTGTGGATCCTGGGAACCAGTTTCAATACCTCCGAATCTTTATACCAAGCGGATTTAAAAGGTCCAGTGGCAATCGTGTTGGGTGCCGAAGGAACAGGGTTACGGCGTTTAACAGAGGAACATTGCGATATCTTAATGCAGATCCCCATGTGCGGGGTTGTAGAAAGCTTAAACGTTTCGGTGGCAGCAGGGGTGTGCTTGTATGAAGCGCTGCGGCAGCGCAGCTCTTTATGACCGCGGTAATAAATTAGGCAACCACAAATTGTTCAAGTGCTTTCTCGATAGCCCCTAAGAGAGCCTCTTTATCCATGGAAGCCCGGACCCTCGCATCAAAGGCAATGGTTATTTTTCCCTGAGCATCGCGTTTGCAGGAAATCACCCGATCGTTTCCAATGGGCAAGGCAAAATTCTTTTTAGATAGTGCTCCTTCCGATGCATCGGCCAATAGCAGCATTTTTAGTATTTTTCTGGGTGTAAACACTGCACCATTTTGTATTTTAGTTTCAATTTCTTGAGCTGTGTTTTGAATCAGGACTTTTTGGGAGGGATCTTTCAGCAGGGTAGCCAGCTTATAGGCTGGTTTTACTCTAATTTCTAATTTGTTTGGAAAAAGTCTTTTTATCCAATCATATTCAAATAATTCTGCAGCTTTGATCATACGAGATATCAGACCCTGCGTAACCCCCATGGCTTTTGCCATTTCTGTTTGATTTTTAAAAATGCCCGCCTTAAATTGTTGGGCAAAAGAGCAGGCGCGTTCGTATTCAGAAATATCTTTTGAGTCTGCATTTTCCGTATGCATCAGTATCATACAGGTTTTATCATCCGCTTCAGTCACTGTGGCCAACAGTTTTTGGTTTGGGATCTGCAAGCAGGCATACCATCGGCGTACGCCATAGATTATTTCAAAATCATACTGTGGATCACCCGGGATTTTCCTAACCAAGATGGGTTCATTTTGACCATTGTGTTGGATGGAAAAGATCAAATCCTGACAATACTCTTTGGTTAACCAAGCAGTATCGCGATTATGGTATTTCCAAGGCTTGCATCGCAGGGGATCGATGGTTTTAATGACACCCTCGGGATTTTTTGCCAAGAGAGAATTTGCATCAGCAGAGCCGCGAAATTTCGAGGAAGGTGTCTTGGATTCTGATGCTCGAGTGTTGGTTTTAGAATCGGTTTCAATCTCTTCTACACAATCATTATCTGAGAACACTGACATTAATAACACTCCTGATCTTTTGATCTATATTGAGAAGCCATCTGATATCTGTTAATTTCCTGGTTTTTACTGTAAAAAACTGAACTCAACTAAAATCAGGTCTCAATCACGCAAGATTATACTCATTACTGTGGCCAATTCAAGAAAAAATTTTATAAAATTTTATTGCCGTTTTTATTGCTAAAATCGGGTATTAATGCAACGGGTAATAATTGTAAATAGCTTTCCCAAAAGAGATGATAAACAACATCGTGTGGATTTTCTGTAGCATACGCAAAGCAGGGTTGATCCATAAGGGCTGATTTTTTCGGTTTCTTTTTTTGAGTGCGTGTTGCATTTAATGCTAAAACGCCGTAGACATCTTTAAACTTTGACATCCCTCTCCATCCTTGTTGTGATTGTGTTTTGATCTATTAGAAAATGAAATTACTTTGCCAGGAATTTTTTTATTTTGTCATGAGAAATTTTTGATCGCAAGTTTCGAACTTGAAAATAAGTGTTTTCATGCGATTTTCTATTCGGGGATATTTTGAAATCAATTCCCTAATCTGCTGATTATTTTTTTATAGATACCGCCAGGGAAAGCAATGGGCTATTTAATAGGCAAGGCATTGAGAAGGCGTTTTATTAATCGCGAAAGGGAGTTGTTTAACTAAAATCTTAAAGCTACCCGAAGTTGTTACACTAAGGTAGAATGACGAATTAGGAAAGAGGATAGGGCAAGACCCAGGGGAACCCATGTATAGCCGCAACCTGAAAATCGCAGATTTTGACCCCGAGCTTTGGGCCGCCATCACGGGGGAACAGCGTCGTGAAGAAGACTATATAGAGCTGATTGCCTCTGAAAATTACGCCAGTCCCCGAGTCTTAGAAGCCCAAGGCTCTGTTTTGACCAATAAATACGCCGAAGGCTACCCGGGAAAGCGTTATTACGCCGGGTGTGAGTACGTCGATATTGCCGAAGAGCTGGCCATTGCGCGGGCAAAGCAGCTGTTTGGCGCCGCTTATGTCAACGTTCAGCCGCACTCGGGTTCACAGGCAAATGCGGTCGCTTGTATGGCGCTCTTAAATCCAGGAGATACCATTTTGGGCATGAGCCTTGCCCACGGCGGGCATCTGACGCATGGCGCCTCTGTGAATTTTTCTGGAAAACTCTATCATGCGGTGCAATACGGCCTGAATTTGGCCACGGGTGAAATCGATTACGAATCCGTAGAAAAACTGGCCCAAAAACATCGTCCCAAATTAATTATTGCGGGCTTTTCAGCCTATTCGCGCATTGCCGATTGGGCGCGATTCCGTGCGATTGCGGATCAAGTCGGTGCTTATTTAATGGTGGATATGGCGCATGTGGCAGGGTTAATTGCTGCGGGCTTATACCCCTCGCCGGTTCAGATTGCCGATGTGACCACTTCTACAACGCACAAAACTTTGCGAGGCCCCAGAGGCGGTTTGATTTTGGCGCGCAGCAATCCAGAGGTTGAGAAAAAATTAAATGCAACGCTGTTTCCGGGCTTGCAAGGCGGTCCCTTAATGCACGTGATCGCTGCAAAAGCCGTTGCTTTTAAAGAAGCACTGATGCCAGAATTTAAAATTTACCAAAAACAAATTGTGGTCAATGCGCGTTTGTTTGCCGAAGGCCTGATGGCGCGTGGATTCAAGATCGTCTCGGGCGGAACGGATAATCATTTATTTTTAGTGGATCTCATCGATAAAAATATCACGGGCAAAGATGCTGAAGACAGCTTAGGGCGCGCCAATATTACGCTGAACAAAAACACTGTGCCCAACGATCCGCGTTCGCCTTTTGTGACCAGTGGTATCCGAATTGGAACACCCGCCGTGACCACGCGGGGTTTTAAAGAAAAAGAAATAGAAGCCTTAATCACCTGGACAGCGGATGTGTTGGATAATCTCAATGATGCAGCGCTGATAGAACGCGTCAAATCCGAAGTTCTAGATCTTTGTAAACGTTTTCCGGTGTACCAATAACATGCAGTGCCCGTGTTGTCGCGCAGATGATACCAAAGTGATCGACTCTCGTTTAGTGGGAGAAGGCGATCAAGTCAGACGGCGCCGAGAATGTATCAGTTGCGCTGAACGCTTTACCACCTATGAAACCATTGAATTGTCTTTACCGCGCTTGTTAAAACGCGATGGCAGTTGCGTACAATTTAAAGAAGAAAAATTACGAGCAGGCATGCTGCGTGCGCTCGAAAAAAGACCTGTGCGCACAGAACAAGTCGATGCAGCGGTTAACCGCATCTTAAATCGCTTGCGAGCAGCGGGAGAGCGAGAAATTAGCACCCAAATTTTAGGGGAATGGGTGATGGCGGAACTCAGAGCTTTGGATGAGATTGCCTACGTGCGCTTTGCTTCTGTGTATCGTCGTTTTCAAGACGTTGTGGAATTTCAAGCAGAGATCGCGCGCCTGAAAGAGTCTTGCGATACCCCACATGAATAAAAAACCTTCCTTTGGCGCCAGAAAAAAAGCACGTCGTTATGCCTTGCAAGCGCTGTATGGTTGGCTGCTTTCTGGCAATACCCTATCTGATATTGAAGCACATGTTTTGTTGGAACATGCCGAAGAAGCATTCGATCGGGATTATTTTCAATGCTTATTACATGAAGTGCCTGCCCATCTGGAATCCATAGAATCTATCATGTCCCCCCATTTGAGCCGCAAGCTAGAAGATTTAGGGGCCATCGAGTTGACGATTTTGCGTATTTCGGTCTATGAATTAAAAGAGCGGCTGGATATTCCCTATCGAGTGGTGATTAACGAGGGTTTGGAACTCGCTAAAACCTTTGGTTCGGCCGACAGCCATCGATTCGTGAATGGGGTGCTTGATAAAGTGGCGAGGGAGTTAAGAGTGAATGAAATTTCAACCAATGGATAGGAGTAAGGGAGTATGAAGCGTCAATTTTTGTTTTTTATGTTTACGGGTTTAATGATGTTTTTGATGCAGGGCGTTGCTTGCGCAGCGGAGAACTCGCCGAAAGCAGAATCGAGATCCCTCAAGTCCAGTGTTAAAGCGGATTACTTGCTCATTACCTGCATTGATTTTCGGTTGCGGGACGAGGTATGCGCTTATATGAGCGGGCGTGGGCTGGGTGACCAATACGATGAGTTGGTGATTCCAGGCGTTGCGCTGGGTGTAGACAAGTATGAGTCTTGGAAAAAAGCTTTTTTCTCTCAACTGGACATCATTAAAAAATTGCATGGGATTAAAACCGTTATGTTGTTAGAACATCGCGATTGTGGTATGTACAGTTATGTCTTTGGCAAAGACGTTGTGGGAACGGGCGCGCATGAAGCCGATGTGCATCTCAAAGAAATGCAAAAATTTAAGCAAGAAATCTTAAAGCGTCATCCGGATTTAAAAGTTGAATTACTGCTGATGGCGGTTGATGGAAAGGTGGAGACGCTTTGAAATATTCACGGTTGGTGGTGTGATCAGAAAATCCCCCCGCCATGCTCGCTCTGCTCGCAAGGGCAGCCCCCCTTTTTTAAAGGGGGGCGGGCTTAAATTTGTGGTTCTTCAGTCATGCATTCGAACCTTAAAACATTGATGTCCGCTTCAGACAAACCGGTAATTGTTTCAATATTGCAAATACTAAAGCCTAAAACAAGCATATTTTTGGCAACGGCAATTTTTTCTTCCTTCTGGCCATCCATTTTTGCTTGGATTCGGATATCTTCTTCTGAACCCTGTTTCATATCCACAGAATCATAGTTTCTCAGCTCTTCTTGAGACCAAGCAAAGCGAGCCAGTTCGTCATATGCTCTTTGAATAATGGTATCTGAGCCAACGATACACGAAAGCTCTGCTTGAGTTGTTTGTTCCGCGTGCTTAAAAAAATAAGCCCATTTTTCTGTCAGAGTTTTCAATTGTTCTTTTGTTTTCTTAAATTTGGGTAGTTCTAAAAAGCAGAAAGAAAAATCTTTGAGATTGTGTTCATGTGTTTCTGAGTCTAATGTGACGTGATGAGAGAGATATTTTTCTTTTTCTGGAAACAGTACGAAATCCGTAATGGCTAAAAAAGTGACGCTTTTTAAATCTCTAAATTCTGTTCCTTTTTCTCTTTGGTCAATGTAGGCTTTAGCCGCGTAGTATTGCGCACGCTTTATAAATCCGGCTCGATGGACAACCTGCATCTCAACAATAAAGCGTTCTCCAATTGCGTCTTGACACAAAATATCCACAATACTCGCACGTTGTGCTGCAATGGTAGGTTCTTGAGCAGATTTCAGAAAGGTAACGGTCTCAATTGGATTATCGGTTCGCGCAAAAATGTCATTTAAAAAATGTATTAAAATGTCTTTATTTTTTTCGGTACCAAAGATCCGTTTAAAAGCCAAATCATTTTTAGGGCTTAAAAATCCTAACACAAGCTATCCTCCAAAAGTTCTTATTTGATATCATATGGAAAATTGTAACAAGGTTTTGAGTTGTTGTACATGGCTTTTAAAATTTAATGATTGTAATTTTATCCGATAAATAGCGGATATTATTTCAATACTGTCATTGCGACACCGAGCGTCGTGAATCCGCTTGCTAGTTCAGCAAGCTTTAATAAGCGCGAGGGGGAAGCAAACCAGGCTCAATTACCAATTCAGGCAAATCAGATATTTTAGATGCGCTTCTCGCGTGTAAACTTGGTGATAAAACTAGAGCTTGTGGTATTTGTTGGTTGGCTTCTTCGGGCGTGGCCATTCCTAAGGTTGCTTTTACTTGTTGCAATCTTTGTTCGAAGTCCTCAGCTGATCCTGTGATCGTTTCTTCTAACCTTATACCATCCGGATCCCCGGCAATAACGCGAATATTGCTGTTTGGATGCTCTGATGAGGATGCTGGTTCTGTGACACCTGAACCCAGTGCAAGAACAAGAGCCGGTGGCATCCACAGCACCTGTGCTCCAGTGATCGTATACATTCCCCCGTCTTGTGCGTTAAACAAAGCATCGACATATTCGCGAGGTGCTATGCTACCGACACACTCTAGGGGTTCTGGATAGACCAAGGAATCTTCCGTACTTTCCATGGATAACAATGGAAGATTGAGTCTTTCTGCTTCTGCTCTTGCAAAAAGTTCCAATGCTTGCCTGATCTCTGATCGCACAGTATCCGGATAAATCTCTTCAAGCAATAAAACAGGCTCTTGTGTGTTCTGATTCAGCATGAGTCTTAAATAGGCTCGTGCCATGAGTTTTCCATCTGCATCAACCACACCCAGCAATTTGTATTTACCATCTGCAACATAGGCCATTAAGCATTGATTCAGACTTGGGGTACCATCCACTGCCTGACAACTGCCCTCTACGTCTGTGCCCGACATAAAAAGATGCCAGTAATGATCGGTATTCACTAATTTCAAGCCCTTGGATTGCAGGGGTTTTGGTGTTGTTAGGTTGTTTGCAACGCCCCTTATCAGCATTTCAATATCATGTCTAAACAGGTCGCCTTCATGGTTTCCAAGTTTTCTTAATTCCGTCGATATCCCTCGCAAAAATTTCAATTGATTGGTATGATCTTCAATAGGGATCTCCATTAATTGAATAAGATTTTTTTGTATCTTATCATGTCCAGAATCGGGTAAGGCTTCTGATTCCGCCTTTGCGGTTTCCCTTGTCTCGGCATCTTTAGCATTTAAATATTTTTCTAAGGCTGTGTAATTCTGTGGCTCAAGATGGCGATGACCAAAAATTTTCTTTCTGAAAAAAACTGGGTAGTTGGGAGTGAAGATTTTATATCTAACATCTTTGCCTTGGATAAAGTTATTAAAATCCATTTCAACGCATTCTTGCCAAAGCTGTTCCAGTTTAGGCTTCCCAGAAAAAACTGCTTCCAGATGAGCATTTCTTGTTTTATCATAACGCAGCTGATAAAATAGGTGGCTATCGGGCGACAGGATGGATCGAACGACTTCTTTAAATAATTCGACCACATCCCCTCCGGATCTCAGGGAGGATATTTTGGAGAGATAAGTTAAGAGGGCCCCTTCGTTTCGACATAAGGCAAAGGTTTCAGCATAAAAATCAAATTGTCCGCCTTCCAGACCAAAAATATTTTTAAATAGCTTTGCGACTTTAATATTAAACGTGCTAGTGTCGAAAGTGCCTTGTTCAGCGTCTACCAATTGGGCTAAGCCACCTAGCTTTGCCAGTCCTTGAATCATAATAAAATAGGACATTTGTTGCTTAAATTCTTGTGGATTGAAATGGGAGGATAGGACGTCTGTGCAGGATTTGATTAAATCTTTTTTTTCTTTTTCGGGTTTAGTAATGTAAGAATTGAGTGCTAATCGCTTAAATAATGCCGAATCGCGATCTTCGTCTAATAAGTTTTGTATGGTTAGAATTCTATTATTAAGAGCAGTATTTCTGTCATTTCCCGTTAATTTTAGGCAATCGTTAGAAAAAATTTCTAATTGGCGAGTAAGGCGGTGGGATGTTTGCTTTCCTTTCTGGTTATAATAATGATCGGTCTTTTTTGTCAGATGTGTCAATAAATCCGCTGTTTCTTCTTCGGGATTTGGTGGGATATATTTGCTTAAAGCAAGTGCTTCAAAAGTTTTTTCATCTACTAAGTTTGATAAACTTTGCATGATTCCATTAAGCGCTTCATTTCTTTCTGCGCCTCTTGCTTCCAATCGTACTTGCGCGAACTGATTTAATAGATTTTTTGTTTCTTGGTGTGCTGCGGTTTCGGATAAAATTGCTTGAATAAGTGCTAATTTTTGAGCAGGCGTAATGGTCTTGTCTTCCGCAATGGCCTGCAATCCAGACAATACCGTTCTATATGTATGCCCGTCCGAATAACGTCTTGAAAAGTTTTCTAATGATTGTTGAGCGGATTTCACAAGTGCTGGGCGCTTTTTGATATTATTTTTTTTTAAAATAATTTGAGCGAACGGGATGGCCAGCAAAAAGGTGTTCGCCGGACTTTCTTGGTTAACCAGTTTGAAATAAAGATTGTCTTGGTCGGCACAAATTTGATTTAAAAAGAGGGTGGTTATGATGTAACGTTTTTCTGGGTTTGCAAAATCTAAAATTTGCTTGAATACCTTGCCAAGCATTTTAGAGAAAACGGGATCCGTGCTAATTCTTTGGTCGATTTCCGGCTTTGTTTTTAACAGTGCGCATGTCCAACTAAACCATTCAATCATACAAATTAAATGCAGCGCTTCCATGGTATCTTGCTTGAATTTTTTGGTTGCAATAGCGACAAATTCTTCAAAAAATGGTTGTGCGTTCCAATATTCTGCGCCAACGGCTTCTAATCTTTCAATGACGGATGCTTTTTTTAATATTTCAACCTCTTCGTCGAAGTTAGGCATTGTCTGACCGTCGGATAAGCCACCTTCCCACGCAGATATAAATTTACAACCTTCTGAGGGTGTTGTGAGCAAATGATTTTGATCTCTTAAAAGATTGGTACATTCATCCGGTTTGTTCATAAAAGCCTGGAGAAATAATTCCAATTGTAATGGGCTGAGCGCTGGAATATTCTGAAAAGTGGAGATGTGTCCCCCCATATCCAAGTATTTTTTGCACAGAGACAATTGATGATGAGGTTCTAGTTGAAAGTGCTTCAAAATGCCCCTTATGGGCTCTTCAATACCAGTGGTCCATGTTGCAGAAGCAACACATTCCTCTGCTATTGCATACAATTCAGTAGCGCTCAGGGAGAGATTCGTTACGCAAGTCAATTCATTCGTAACGAACAGGTTGCGTCTATGGTTGCATATCGTTTTGCAATATAATCGCGCTAATTGAAATTGTCTGTCGTGATCCAGGCCCTCAAAATTTGGTTTTTGGTTTGAAACTGGTTTTGCATTGCAAAAGGGATCTAAAGTCCATGCAGGATTTTGCGCGTGGGCTACGACATCGAGATCCTGTAAAAAGTCGACCCCCATAGATGAAAAATTATTTTCCCCTAGAGTGACATAGGTTATATTTCGATTTCTGGAGATGTTGGATACCAGTTCTTTTATCGCATCTTCAGATAATAAACCCACGTCAAATGCGCTATTGGAAGACAGTTCCAACATTGAAATGGCCGGATTGTTAAAAATACGAAAAAAACGTATCAATCTGCGTATTCCAAATATCTCCATTCTGTTTTCATGAATCTTTAAAGAATGTTTAAACCAATCTGCATTTAAAATGTGCAATTGAGTGACAAGCAGGGCTAAGGCGTCTATTTGTTCGTCAGTTTGATCCTGAAAATTTAAAATTATCGTTAATTCTTTAAGGTAATTGCTTTTTTTCTTATAACTTATTAATAATTCTTTTTGTTCTTGCTCCTCCGTTACATGACTCAGATCTAATTCAAACTCGGTCCAAGGGTTCCAAGTCTTTTCATTGATTAAATTTAATTTAGCAATGGGGGATACATCGCTTATCATCGTTGCAGACATACTATTTTTCATTTAGAAAATCCAACTAACTTATTTGTTGCATTATTATTAATCTGGCTGAGTATATCATGTCCAAGTCTTATATAAAACTAGCAGTTTGATCAGATTGACAGCATAAAAGTTTAATAACTAACATAGTTGTAAACCCTGATCTCTGTTTGCAGCCCTTAAATCTTGCAAAGCGTAAAGCAGGGCGCCTGAGTGTGGTATTCTAGAGTAATTCGCTAAAATTGATTATTTTGTAAAAATAATCAGCGTTTTCCAATTCCTTCGTTATCCCATTAACATGGATTAACACAGGTAAGCAGGTAAAGCCTTTGGGTAAATGAATTTTTGATATTTTTGTACGTAGTTCTTCAACAATATCATTGCCTATGTTATGGGCAGAAAATTTAATTTCGCATGCGAACAAAGTTTGAAATTTTGTTTGAATAAAATAATCAATCTGGCAGCCAGGTTGTTTTAAATTCTGCCTTTGAAAAAATGGATTGTCGGAAATGATTTCATCGGGTTTAATGTTTAACAGTTCCCATATAGCCATTCGGTTATTTAAGACAATATTTTCGAACTGTAAACCCATAATAGCTTCCCAATTTGGCAAACTAGAGAGCGTACGCGTTTTAAATTGATTTCTTTGAATTTTTGTTAATTTAGGGATAATATATTTGAAATAAAATCGAAGGTAATTGTCTTTAAGTCGAAATTTACTTAATTTGAGATCGTCGCCAGATTTTATATTCCAGGTGTAGTCCCTGCTAATAAAGCCTGCGAGAATCAAATCTTCTAAATATTCATTTAGAGAACCGCTTTTGGTATAATTTAATTCCTTTGAAATTTCAGAAATTTCTTTTGGACCTTTTGCTAAACATTCAACAATTTTCCCGCAAATCTTTTTTCTTCTCCCAAAGAGATCGTTAAAAATATACTTAAATTCTTCCACCAAAATACCATCTTGAATAAAGCATAATTTCTTAATGTTCTCGGCAGCTGAATATTTTGCATTGATTAATTCAATGTACCAAGGGATTCCTCCAGACAATGCTAATATAAGAAATTTTTCAAAATGTGATCTCTTAAATCCTAAAGATTCTAATAATAGATTGCAATCTTGGAGAGGCAATTCTCCCAAGGTCAGTTTGTAGGCTATTCTCCCAAAGAAACCAGTGCTGCTCAAAATATTTTTTTCTATCCAGGATGAAACAGAACCACATAGAACCAATATGAGCTTAGGATTTTTTTTAAAATAAAGTTCCCAAGCATTTTTCAATTTCCCTAAAAAGTTTTCATCTTTCGAGCCCATCCAAGATATTTCATCCAGTAAAATAATCACTCGACCTTGTTTGGTTTCCCTTGAGAGTAAAAAAAATAAATCTGTCCAATCGTTTGCTTTAATATCAGGTACATTAGTTTGCAGATTTAATTGCTTTGCGAACTCATCACGCTGCATTTGAGCCGTCACATTTTTCTTGGGTGCAAGTCCTGCAAAAACATAACATTTCATTCCTTTTGTAAATTATTATTCAAACGCTCAAGTGAGTGCGGACTAAGGACTCTCCCACGCTACTGCCTCCCTCCCCCATCTAGCTCTAGAAACTAGATGGGGGAGGGGTTGTTAGATACCCTATTGTTTAAGCAACTTGAAGACTTTCTTCAAAAGACTCTACATGCTCATAACAATCATTGAGAAAAGTTCCAAATATGTTAAGCGCCAAAGACCCTGTTTCGATAAGTTTTTCTACAGTTTCTGGATATTGTCCAACAAACTCGTTAAGGGCGCTGCGATTATAAACCGTGTGTGCTTGATCAATTTCAACATGATCAAAAATAAACGTTAAATTTGACGCTATTCCCTCACCCAACGCAGAAAGCACATTTTTAGTCCATATGTGCCCATGCGAGACTGCTAACCTTTCTATTTCATATTCAATAGCAATTTGCGCAAAGGGAAATTCACTTTGAATGCAATCCTCATGAAGTTTTTGATAGGCTAAACTAGATGCCAATGGTTTTCTTGCTAAGAGTTTTTCAGCCGACAGATAAGGAGGAGCATAATCTTGATTCCAAAGCGAAACTAATCCATGCGTATCTTTTACCATCATTAAATGATGATTTTTTTCGTGGACTGCGTGCTTTATTAACTTGTCTCCGAGCGCTTCATATCCCAGTTCGCATGTTCTTTGCCCTGCTCTTCTTATCCAATCCTCAACAAATTCTGTATTCGCAACGCCAAAGGAGCTGAAATTAAGCCAAAACATAAGCAACCTACGAGGATCTTTTTCATTCGAGAACGCTTGCACCCTATCACTAAATTTACTTCTTGCGGACACTAGACCGGTTTCATATTGGTCATAATACATATTTACTTGCATGGTTGTCTCCTTACGTTTTGATGTTACCTAAATGACAATTTAACCCTTCCGCTTTTCAAACTAGCCTGCCGTGGACTGTATCATACGCTATTCGTCTTTAAAAAAAATAAAATTTCATGTTAATAACAAGAAAATTTTACGCTTCACCTTAATTCTATAGATAGATAGTAGGTCTGTTTCTTAAATCCCTATAGGGTTGACTCCAATATTTTTCGCTCTACAACCTGTTTATTTTTTATTTTTGCCTCGTTTAATCTCTGGGCTGCCAAAGCTACACAATTTTCATATAAAGTTTTTTTTATGCTCGTTTTTTTCGTATCTACAAACAGTCGCAAACGCGACTCAATAACACTCAATAAATATCTACTCCAATCCACATTTGCTGAGATCTCCTTCATAGACTCCATGAATAATATAGAAGTCCCAGAATTTGAAACCCATTCTGGCAATATCTGAGCACCATGTTTTTCAAGAAACATTCTTACACTCTCAGAATAAAAAGCATTGTTTGCGCCACTGACAACAAAACATTGATCAACCGGGGCATCGATAAATGTTTTACTCAACAAAGTATTAGCAACATCCTGAGTCACTTGATAACGTGTAGCACAAGGCGAAAAAATTTCTGCGGTTTGACTGGAAAGAAATCGAGATAAAAACGCTTCATCTGTTTCAAAATCTCGTCTGGGAAACCAATGATGTTGGGTTCGATCAACCTGTGACAATATACTACCTGTTCGATCGGTATCTTTTGCATTTAAGGATTCAATCGGAATCCCCACAGGATGCAGTATAAATCCATCAACATCCGCAATACCCACCACGGTTGCAATATTCTGTGCTTGTAAAAAATAATGCAAACTGCTTCCCACTGCACCAAAGCCTTGGATTAAAACCCTAGGCTTTCGTTTAAACGACAGCAATTTTATAGCAGCGGCAACCGAATATCCTGTGGAACAGCTTTCCAAAGTAAAACCATTACTTACTATTGAGGACAATCTTTGTCGCAAGAATCCCGACTGATCCGCAATAGAAAAGCTTTGATTCAACATTTTTCCTAAGCTATAAAATACCGAAGGCAATTTCAAATCTTGTTCTATAACATCAAAAATAAAATCATTACTTGTATTTAAATCCGCGCCCGTATACCAAAAATTTTCCAATAAAAATTTGTGCTCTAATAAAAATCTTCGAATGACTGACAATGCTCTAGGATCTTGATGATCAAAACGAATGCCAGCTTTAGCGCCCCCTACAATCGGATCAAGCAAGGTATTTTTATAAGACATGCTTTTTGCAAGATCAGACACTTCCTCTAAGGTTGCTTCGGCATGAATAAACAGCCCGCCTGCTGCCAGTCCATTCACCAACGAGTCAATAACCACCCAACCACATGCGCCCGTATTACCGGGATCTATCCAGCTGAAAATTTGAGGAACAGAATTATTTAAAATGTCCATTACAGCTTCCTTGCCTCACCATAGGTCAATAAAAATTAAACCATTTCTACCACTAATGGGTTACATATCACAAATGCTATAGGAATTTTATTCCTCGAACAAGAGATATTCTAAAAAAAACCAGTCTTCAGGCTTAATAGGGTGACCAATCCCAAAGAGAAAGCGCCTGGTATTGTCGCGCTGTCGCGACTGTCGCGACATAACCTGATGCCGGATTGATTTCTTGCAAGTGCCAACCGACCTCAGATGAATTCAACGGAAAAGAAAGTCCGGTTCCCATGGCTTTTAAAATTGCTTCTTTCCTTGTCCAACAGCGGTAAAACTCTAAAACCCTGTCTTTTTCAGAAAGTTCTAATAATCTCACATATTCGTTTTGTTGAAAAAATTGTTTAGCAATAGACACGCAATCAATATCTTTTTCGCAATACTCCACATCAATTCCAACAGGCGCTGATCTCGAAATCGCATAAAGAATACAATCTCGAGAATGCGACACATTAAAGTGCAAGCTTTGGCATTCTAAATACGGTTTTCCATGCTCGTTATAATGAAAACAAAGATTCCTTGGAGTTTTCTGAAGATAACGAGCCAGAATATCCCTTAATCCACCCCTGGCGATTAGGGATCTGTGTCTATCAGCATCGAATTTTAATTTTTCGATACCTAACTGTTCTTCGACAGATAAATAATTTTGCAGCTCATTGACGATGTCTGTACAAGAAAGTGGCAACATTATACGCCACACATGTATGGTATCCGCAAAAATTTCTGGACGGAAAGATTCAGAAACCCAAGGCGTCGAATTCAACATCTTTAAGCCCCCTCTTTTACCATTCTATCGCACATTAAGAGCAATCATTTCTTTTTTTGAACTCCTGTACGGACTGTTATTAGTTAGTTGTCCTTGTTTTTTGATCATACAAAAAATATGGTATGCTCAGCACATAACCTAAAATCAGGAGATTGCCATGACCGCTCTTATAGACGCCATTCGAAAGAATGATCCTGACCCAGAAGAAGTCGCAGCTCTTTTACTCTCTTTCTCTTCACAAGACGCCCGAAAAAAAGCGGTTAATGCCGTCGATAAAACGGGAGGCAGCGCTTTACATTACGCCACCATTTCGGGAGATATGGATCTTATCGTACCTTTGCTTAACGCAGGCGCAGACCCAAACGCGGAGAATCAGAATGGCGTAACACCACTGCATCTCGCAGCTCTCTATGGGGATGTGGAAACAATAAGCACCTTGCTTAACGCAAGCGCAAAGGTGGATACGAGGGCGAGAAATGGCAGAACACCGCTTTATTTAGCGGCTTTCAATGGAGTGGCAGCGGAAGCAATAAGCGCCTTGACTCAGGCAGGTGCAAACCCAGATGCGCGTGCAAACGATGGAACGACACCACTTGAAATGGTCGCAACAAAATTTCTGGGTCTTGGCGGCGACGCACCCACGCCAAATTCGATTCAAACCGGCATTCGCGTCGTGCATGCTTTACTTCAAGGCGGTGCTGGTTTATTTAGCACAATACAAGAACCAGAACTCTTACCCACACTCAATAAACACTTAGAGCTGGGGATTCAGGATCTAAGCACAGTTCAAATTTTATACCCACGTGCTGAAAATCAAGCCTCAAGCAGCGAACAAGCTTCCCCATTTATAACAACAATTAAAGAATTAGCTGAATTGCCATTTGAAGCACGAACAGCGCTATTAAAATTCGAGCAAGTACCACAGCACCGCTTGTGCGATGGCATCGCGAACATTATTCAGAAAACTGCATTAGAGCAGTCTCAGCTTATATCGGCTGATACCATGACTACTACGACCACAACTACTACAACTACAACCCCTACTACTCCAACAACAAATCCAGCGCTTCTGTTCAGCGGAGCCGATCCAACCTCTTCCCCCACCAAAAAACGTGATTTGCCAGATACAGAAGAAGAGCAAGAACCAGCTGCTAAACGACAGCGAAGCAAAGGTACTTAAAACAGTATTTTGAAAAAAACACCCTTAAAATACATAAGCCAGTTTTAGTCCCAGTTCTGTTGTGGTATTTCTGGGTTCGATGAAACCAGCATCTATCTTAGATGTTTCAATATTCCAGTAATTGAGATAAGGAGTAATTTCAAATTGATCAATCCTAAAAACAACACCCAGCTTTGTGCCAAAACCGTTTGTTTGTTTGAGGTGTAGTTTTGTCTGATTATTAACAGCACTGGTTGTTACACCCTTAATAAAAAGATCATATTCCAAATACGGCCTAATCGATAGGCACATGTCTTTATAAACATCCTCATAAGATAATACCCTCATTCCTAATGGAATATATAGATATTGAGCTTTTCTTCTATATCCAAGTACTATTATATTATTTTGGCGAATATTCCCTCTGTCATCTCCTTTAAATCTATACCCTAATCCCGTATACCAATCAAACGTATTCATTTTCACACCGGGTAAAATTCGAGCTTCAAAAATTCTAGCCATATGGCTACTCTGCGACGGCGTCCCATTCATCAAAAACCCATCATATTTTCCTTTTCCAGCAAGAAAACGCCCTTCCAAATCCAAAAAATAATCATTGTAATCGTAAGAATAACTAAAATTAATCCCATACATAGCGCCTCGCATCAAAGGCCCATTTGGATTTACAGAAGGCTCTCTATAGCGATAGTAAGCATATTCAGCCCCTACTCTCATGTTATCTTCAAGTGCATGAGACACTTGCGCAAATAAACTGAATACTATAATAAATAATAATTTTTTTAACATATCTCACACCCCATCTTTAATAATTCTATCCCGAATATCCGCAATCGCTTTGGTAGGATTTAAATTTTTAGGACAAACATCCGCACAATTCATAATGCTGCGACAGCGAAAAACACTGTAAGCATCGTCCAGCTGCTCTAGTCGCTCTTCCGTTGCGTCGTCTCGAGAATCTTCTATAAATCGAGCGGCTTGCAGCGCAGCAGCAGGGCCTAAAAATTTCTCTGGATTCCACCAATACGAAGGACAACTGCTCGAACAACAGGCGCACAGAATACATTCATACAAGCCATCTAATTTGGCTCGATCTGCAGGAGATTGTAAGCGTTCAATCCCTGCGGCAGGTTGACTATTTTGTAAATAGGGTTTTGTTTTTTCGTATTGTTTGTAAAAATTAGTGAGATCGACAATCAGATCGCGAATCACGGGCATTCCCGGTAAAGGTCTGAGTATCACGGGGTCTTTTAAAGAAACCAAGGGTGTCACACACGCCAAGCCATTCCGGCCATTAATATTCATCCCATCGGAACCACACACGCCCTCTCCACACGAACGCCGAAAAGACAGGGTCTCATCTTGCATCTTTAATAATTTTAAAGCATCTAAGACCATCGCCGCGGGCGTTTGGGTCAGATCTAATTCATAGTCTTGCATATGAGGCTTTTGATCAACTTCTGGATTATAGCGATAAACAGAAAATTTCATTAATAAACCCTCTCTTTGAGTGGAAAGGCTTCGACTGAATGCGGCTGCATATTGACTGCACGGTATCCGATCGTATCGTCAGAAAAATACAGCGTGTGCTTTAGCCATTCTTGATCATTACGCTTAGGAAAATCTTCTCGCGCATGCGCGCCGCGACTTTCTTTTCTGGCAATGGCGGCCAGTGCAGTGGCGATGGCGACGACCATTAAATTATCCAATTCTAATGCCTCTACGCGTGCCGTATTAAACACCTGGCTTTTATCCGAAATACTGGCGTATTTTAGGCGCTCACGCAGATCTTTGAGTTTTTTAAGGCCGGCTAGCATAAAATCTTCTTTGCGGAAAACACCAAAATCGTTTTGCATCACTTTTTGTAATTCTGAGCGAACATCGACAACGCGTTCGCCTGGCTTATTGGTATTCCAACGATTAAAACCTTCCAGCGCGGCTTCTATATCCACTTCTTTGACCATTTGGCCTGATAATTCATCGTCATATAAATGCTCTAGAATATGCAATCCGGCTGCACGACCAAAGACCACTAAATCTAAGAGCGAATTTCCACCCAAGCGATTGGCGCCGTGTACGGATACGCATGCACACTCACCCACTGCATATAAGCCGGGAATAGGCGTGGGTTCTCCTGCATGCGTTTGGGTCAGTGCTTGTCCAAATTTATTGGTTGGGATGCCACCCATCATATAATGACAAGTAGGCACGACGGGAATGGGCGTTAAGATGGGATCGACATTTGCAAAAGTCATGGACAATTCTCGGATCCCTGGCAAGCGTGCCAGAATCACCTCGCTGCCCAAGTGATCCAATTTTAATAAAACATGATCGCCGTCTTTGCCACATCCACGGCCTTCTCGAATTTCGATTGCAATGGCGCGGGAAACCACATCTCTGGATGCCAGATCTTTGGCGTGCGGCGCATAGCGTTCCATAAATCGCTCGCCGTCTTTATTGACCAAATATCCGCCTTCTCCCCGACAGCCTTCGGAGATTAAAACTCCCACATGCGAAAGTCCTGTCGGATGAAACTGCCACATTTCCATGTCTTGTAGGGGAACACCCGCTCTAACAGCCATCCCCAAGCCATCTCCCGTATTAATCAAAGCATTGGTGGTGGATTGATAGATCCGCCCTGCACCACCCGTTGCCAAGACCACGGCTCGACCACGCACTAAAACAAGCTCGCCCGTTTCAATGGAAAAGGCCACGACGCCTGCAACACGCCCGTCTAAATCTTTTACCAAATCCAAGGCATACCATTCGTTAAAAAATAGGGTTTTTTCCTTTAGATTTTGCTGATACAAAGTATGCAACAACGCGTGTCCCGTACGATCGGCAACGGCCGAAGTTCGGGCTGCTTGGCCACCTGTACCAAATTGTTTGGATTGACCGCCAAAAGGCCGTTGATAAATTTTTCCATTTTCCAAACGAGAAAAAGGCATTCCCATGTGTTCTAATTCGTAGACGACTTCGGGTCCCACACGACACATGTATTCAATACAATCCTGATCGCCTAAGTAATCCGAGCCCTTAACTGTATCAAACATGTGCCAATGCCAATGATCTTCGCTCATATTCCCCAAGGCAGCATTGATTCCCCCTTGCGCAGAAACCGTATGAGAACGCGTTGGAAAGACTTTAGAGATCACAGCCACGCGCTTGCCTTCTCGGGCCAATTGAAGCGAAGCACGCATGCCTGCTCCGCCTGCACCAACGATCACTGCATCAAAAGTTTGTTCTGCAATTGGCATGTTTTATATGCTCCAAATTATTTGTATGCCCCAAAGCAAAAGACCCAATAATGCAATCAGAATCATCGCTTGAAGAAAAAAACGAATCGTCACTGGCTTGACATAATCTGTACTTACAGTCCAAATGCCAATCCACGCGTGCGCCATCAGACTTAACACGGCTAATAGACTCACATATCGCATCGGCTGGAAAAAAAATAAGGCTCGCCAGGTTTCATACTGCAAGCTGGGATGCATAATCAAATAGCCCAATAAAAAAGCCGTATAGGCTGCTAATATCAGCGCAGTTGCGCGTTGTATCAACCAATCTTGTAAACCGCTGCGTCCTAAACTGGTGGCTGTTTCTACCATAACCAATATCCTACGAGTGTGAATGCTATGAGTGAAAGTACAATCACCAACCATGCGCCGCGTTTACCACCTGCTTTTGATTCACCCACATGGATATCCATCAGCAAATGTCGGATCCCTGCAATCCAGTGATACAACAAGGCTGCTAACAGTATCCATAAACTTATTTTGACCATGGGACTGCTGAACAAGTGCACCAGCGCTGTAAAACGCTCCTGAGAAGCCAGAGATTCGCGCAGCATCCAAAGCAAAACGGGAATTAATAAAAAAACCAAGATGCCGGACAAGCGATGCGCAATCGACACCCAAGCGGTGACGGGAAAATGAATCGTGGCAAAATTTAAGTTGACGGGTCTGCGCTTCACTTCCCTGTTCCTTAATATGTCCTGATCAATCAACGTATAGAGTAAAAATAGAGACAGTGCGACTTTAGCATGGGTTTTTCAAAGCAGCAACTGAACATGAAATATTGTTTTTTTATTCGTCAATCTCGTCAAAATTGAACCATGAAGCAATATTTGAAGCACAAAATGAGAAATGAAGCACAAAATATCTATATATAAATACAGCTACTTTGTTGTCTCCTGGCTAGAAGGCACCGGACTCTCTTTCGGTTGCTTTTCCAAATCGCGCGTTTCTTTCTCTGTTTTCAGTTGATTACGACGCAGCTCTAAATCCCGCAGTTGTTTTTCCAAATCCCGCTTCTCAGCTTCCAATGGGGGTCTAGAAGCTGGGTACAGCTCTTTGTCTATCTCCGTTTGCTTGGCCTGAACTTCTGAAATCTTCTGGGCAATATCTTGATCAAGGCTACCCATTTCTTGTCTATAGAGTTTATCTTCTGGACTTTCCTCGACTGCTGGGGCAGGTGTAGTTGTGGTGGTCGTGGTTGTAGTGGAAGTTGCGGGGACAGGAGTTTGTTGTGAACTCATAGGCTGTTGTACGGTAGGGGATTGTTCCGTCACAGTCGTGGTGGTTGTGGTTTTGTTAGCTGAGTTGTTCAGTTGCATTTCTGCATCCTCTGCCCAAACTGGCAACCCCAAAAACACGCAACCTAAAAATAAGCTCATCCGAGAATAACGCATACCCACTCTCCCATTCCTCTCAAACCCACACCCATTCCGACCCACTGACAATCTCTTAGTCTAGTACAGGATTGTATTCTTTCCTATAATCAAGCATGCTTGGGGCAATTTACATAGGAAATGAATATGGCCAATGATACCGCGGAATTGCGTCTTCCTGCCAGCAGCACAAACGCCTTAGAAACCGTCTCCTTACCCATTTTGTCGGGCACACTCGGGCCCAATGTTGTGGATGTCTCGACGCTGAATAAGCATGGCGTCTTTACCTTTGATCCCGGCTTTCAATCCACCGCTGCGTGCAAATCTAAAATCACTTTTATTGATGGCGACAA
>Ga0207107_1039_pt1 | contig 33670 bp, 29 predicted proteins | sample Alteio_BWMinHeat_75_FD_153555 | JGI IMG/M metagenome (GOLD analysis project Ga0207107, IMG submission 153555) | Enriched cells from forest soil in Barre Woods Harvard Forest LTER site, Petersham, Massachusetts, United States -... | ecosystem: Environmental > Terrestrial > Soil > Temperate forest >... | reverse complement strand
GTGGGGCGGAATACCGTCAATAGCGGGAAGGCCCGCAGCGTGTGCAATGCACTGCGGCTTTCGACGGCAGAGCTGGTGATCTCCATCGACTCCGATTGCATTTTTCATCCGGACGCGATCCGGGAGCTGGCGGCTTGCTTCTCAGAGCCGAAGATGGGGTCGGTTGGCGGCAGAGTGGGAGTGAGAAATCCCAACGAGAGCACGATCACCGCGATCCAGACCTTTATCTACTACACCGCATTTCAAGTGTACAAGGTACCGGAGAACTGGACACGCAGCGTGGGCTGCATCAGCGGATGCCTGTTCGCAATCCGCCGCGAATTGCTGCTGGAGCTGGAGCCCAAAATCCGCAGCCGCCACTGGTTCGGGATACCGGTCAATCAGGGCGAAGACCGGTTCCTTACCCATCAGACGCTGCTGCGGGGCTACGGAACGTACATCAACAACGACGCGTTGTGCTGGACCACGGTGCCGGTCACGTTGCCGGAGCTATTCAAGCAGCAGCTTCGCTGGCGGCGCAGCGTCGTGCGCGATCTTTTCTACACGTTGAGGACGCTGCCGCAGCACGTCTGGACGCTGCACCCGAATACCGTGATCACACTGGTGCTGACGCCGCTTGGAGCGCTGCTCGGCTTGCTGGTAGCCATCACCATGCTTTCCGGCAATCCGATGGCATGGGCAGGTCCGGCACCGCTTCTGGGGTACCTCGGTATCGCGGCAGTTCTCAGCCTGGTGATCCGAAAATACAGCGCCAGGGAAGCGATCAACAACCCACTGGCATTCGGCGCTTATCTGGCCTGGTCGCTGGTCAGCAGCTTATTTATTACCACCCTAGCGCTGTGCACTCTGGACTCGAAGGATTGGGGAACGCGCACCAAGGAACAGGAGGCCGCCGATGACGACGCTAACCGTCAAGAAAGCGCCAACTGAAGCAAAAGCTTCCATGATCCAGCCCATGCTGTATAAGTCGGTGGTCACGACTTACCGGATCTTTGCGATATTGACGCTGTACGTGGTGCTTGCCGGCGTATTGGCGTACGGCTTCGTGATGGGCTTCTATGCCGTGGACACATCGTGGGCCGCGCCGGTGATTCTTTCTCCGACCGATGACAAGAGCCTGGACTTCACCGAGAAGCTGGTGACCAGCCGGCAGACGCTGGAGGACCTGAACGTAGACAAGAAGCGGCTGGAGGGCGGCATCGAAGAAATGAACCGGCACCGGGCCGCGCTGCTGGCGCTCGAGCCCGAACTGCAAGCCGCGATCAGCCGGGAAAAAAAACACAACCAGGCCACCGGCCCGCAGCTTCTTGAGCTCGACAAGCAGAAGCAGGCCGATAATTTGAAAACGCAAGCGGTCATGGCGCAAGTCAGGGAAGTGGAAGCGACCATCGACAAAGACTTGGCGGCCGGGCTGATCACCAAAGGGGACGCAGCCACGCAGAGAGCGGCGCTGAATCAAGCGCAGAGTTCGTATACGGACAGCAAGATCAACGAAGTCCTGCTGACCGACAACGTTCTTGAGAAGACGGCGACCGGTACCAAGTCCATGGACGTTCTGGACAAACAGGCGGAACTGACATCGGAGATCGCGCAACTGGACATCGCGATCAGCGTGGCGCAAAAGCAGATCCACGAAGAGTTGCAACAGATCGATCGGCTCAAGCAGGCGCTGGCCACGGCGAAGCAGACGCCCTATTACCTCATCGTGTCCGGAGCCAGCACGGTGTACTTCGCTTTCGTGCCCTATGACAACCAGAGCCACGTGTCCACGGGGACGGCGGTCTACGACTGTTACCTGAACATGGTGGCGTGCAGGAAGGTGGGCACGGTGAAACAGATTTTTTCGGGGGAAGAACATGCCACCCATCCCATCTTCAAGACGGACATCCGCGGGTTCCTGGTGCAGATGCAACTGGACCATCCGGAATCGGCGAAATCGAAAACCGTGTTCCTGAACCGCAAACCCCTGTTCTTCTGAGGAGACGCAAGATGCCCTCGATCAAACTAAAGCCCCAAACCATCAAAGGAAAATTCTGCGCCGGGTTCGCGATGGCGATGCTGCTGATCCCGGCTGCGTTTGCGGGCGACGAGGATCAACGGACCTATTGCAAATACGTCACACAGGAAGCCGCGGCGCAGCGGGACCTGCTGCTTACGCCGAATGCCATCGCGGGCTTCACCCAGCCTAACACCGGCTTGCCAACGCAGTTGGTGTGGGGAGCTTCCGGCAGCCTCTCGAATATGAGGAAGGCGGGACTCACCGTGGATGAGGCGCGCAAAAACTGCGAACTCTACCGCGCGGCCGCTTCGGCCCAGCAGGCTATCCAATATGCCATGCCGGGCCTGGAGAAGCAGGCGCTGCAACACAGATTGGTGCTGATCCAACAAGCGTCTGAAAGGCTGGACTCGCTGCTGGGCACCACCACAAAGATGCTGGATGCGCAGAACGTGACCCGGCCCATGGCCTTCGCATTGCAGACCACGAAGATCAAGCTGGAAGCGGATCGTGCCGATACGCAATCGAGAATTGCCGCCATCTATGCGCCGGAACTAAGCGACCATCCGGTGAAGGAATTGGTCGCCGAAAAGGAGAGCAGCGAAGTGAACGAGCGACGGGCGCTGAACAAACTGAGCCGCCAGAATGACTGGGACGTAGCGCTTTCAGTAGGCGCACACCAGCAGATCAATCCGCTGATTGGGAACCCGGGAGCTTACGGCGAGGTTAGCGTGAGCTACAATCTCGCCAGCCGGGCGATCAACAAACACCTGGACCAGGCCGCGGATGCTTACGACGATTGGAAGAAAGTTCAGGAAGGCGATGTCGTCCGTAACGCCGAAGTCCTCAAGCAGCAGGTTGTAAGCGGCATTTCGGTTCAGGACGGCCGGCTCAAGGCACTCGAGGAAGAAAAGAAGCAAATCGAAAGCAACCTTCGACTGCTGGGCGCCGGTGAAACCACGGCGGCCCTGGACTTCCGCAACCAGCTGAGCACGGCGCAATTGCTGCTGGAAATCGAAATCGGCGACGCGAGCTTTCGGCTCGATGAGCTAAGAGAGTTTCTGGGAAGAAACTTCTGAGCCCTTTTTTTTCATCCAATTTCTCATTTCCGCCGAATTCGACAAGATGGAAGTCACTGAAGATCGCACTACCCGTGGCCGTCCGTCATACCGCGGAAGGGAGCAACTGCTCGAGCTCGATGGTGAGCGCGCCGGGCCCCTGCAGATAAGCGACACGCGCGCCATAGGGGCGATCTCGCGGCGGCTCCACCACTCGCGCGCCGCGTCCCACCAAGGCGGCAAAGTCGGCATGGCAATCAGGGCTGTTGAAGCCGATCGTGGCGACACTGTCGTCGGACCCTGCGTCAAGAATGAGCGTGAAGGGACCAAACTCGAAGACGGCCATCCGCGCATCGCTGAAGCTCGGCATGACTCCGCATCGCGAGGTGAACCACTGGACCGCGCCGGACAGGTCCTTGACCCGGCAATGGACATGCGAAATGGTCATAGCCATCCCCTTTTTTTGCGGGCAGACACAATCCAATCTTTGATTCAAGTCGGAGTATAAGGCTATACGCGAACTGGCAAGGAAGTTGAATACCGGGTTCGCACATTTAGGTGTTTGCGCGCCCTGCAGCTTTCGTCAACCAATCTTCGGCTTGTTGAATATCATCGAAGGCGCGGGTAAGGAACGTCTCTTCGGGTGAAGACTGCATTGGTGGAATGGGGGGGCCCGGAGGAAAGAGGAAAGCGAAACGCTTCACGCCTGCCGCGCTGTAGCGCGTTGAGATATTCTTCAAGCGCCACGGGTACGTCTCCGGGTCGGGCTTGTGCCGGAAATTGCTCACATCGACCACGATTCCGAGAGCTTTTTTCTGTTCGACGTGGCCAGCGAATAACGTCAGGGCGGCCTTAAATTCTTCGCTGGTCATTGCAGAAGTAGCTTCTTTCCACTCGACGCCGATGATGCGCGTTTTTTTATCCCAAAGAATCTTCAAGAAACGGCCTTCATGCAGATACTCTGGTTGCATTGATCTCCTCCTTGATAGACGAAAGTTTGCGGCGGACCTATACTTTCGGGGCACGGACGCTCTTGGCGCGTTTGTGCCAGCCCTCGCTTCGCAGCCACTCCTCGAGGGTATGAAGATGGACCTCCGGATACGCGCGGCGAAGACCGGGGATGTCCGCCTTATATCCGGCTTCGTTGAACCAGCGGAACATGGAGTAAAACTCTTTCCCCAAAACGAGCCGGACGAGAGGCAGGGGAAGTTTTTGAAATTTTACCGGCTTACCCAGGACGCGGCTGAAGACCTTGGCGGCCTCGGAGTTGGTCAACTCGCTGCCCGCAATCTCGAGTTCCTTTCCGATGAACTCAATTGGGCGTTCGAATGCCAGGGCCACGAATGCTCCGATGTCATCCGTCGCGATGGTCTGGTACGGCTTGTCACCGCGGACGGCGTCCACTAGTTTTCCCTTGAGAAGGCCGATTTCCACCTGGTCGATGTAGTACCCCTCCATGAATGTGACGGGCCGGAGCACCGTGACAGGCAGACGCAAGCTGCGAATTTGGTTTTCGACTTCCCACTTGCTCTCCCAGTGAGGAATACCGGTGTTGCGCTCCGCCCCGCCGACGGAGCTGTAGACAAAATGTTTTACGCCAACCTTTTTTGCCGCATCGGCTACATTCTTGCCTTGCAGAACTTCGCGTTTCGCGCCAACCGCCCAAAAGTCCTGAACGCTGTAAACGCCGTAGGCGCCCGTAGCAGCGCGAGCGACGGAAGCCGCATCCTCCAAGTCACCATGGACGAGTTCCACGACTTGACGTACCAAAGATTTGGCTGCGTGACTTTCGGTATTGCGAGTCAGCGCCCTCAGCTTCCATCCCTTGAGCAGCATGTGGCGAATGACCGCGCCGCCTTTGCGGCCGGTAGCACCCGTTACGAGCACGACTTTGTCCGTACTGGTCATGATTGGAGTCCTCGCGTTCCGCAGTTGCTTCGGTCGATGATCCAACGTCTGAACAAATTCCAGGCGGTCGCCGTTCCGTTTTAGCGGCGCTCCTGAGATCCCGTATCAACACACGAGTACGTCTGAGTTTCGGACTACCTTTTCTTAGGACGTGCTAGTACAATCCAGGCGATCGGCGCGAGGGATCGCCGGACATCCGCGAAAGACAGCCAAAGCCGATGCGGAGCAGCCACTTAATAGTGGAGCCGGGAACCGAATACAAGTACAAATTGCAGACCAGCCCAGGGCGTGACCTGTAAGCGGGGGCGAATCGGGTTGTACGGAAAAGTACAAATGGAAGGGAGTTCATGAAAAAACGATTCGTGAGAGGCGCGGATACCAGAATGAGGATCATTCGCACGGCCGCCGACCTGTTTCACCGGCAAGGGGCGCGCTCCACGAGCCCCGATGAAATTATCGAGGCTTCCAGGACGGGGAAAGGACAGTTCTATCACTACTTCAAGAGCAAGGAAGGCCTGATCCACGAAGTGCTTCAGACCTATCTGGAGGAAATCAAGACCGGCAGTTCACGCGTCAGCTACGAAATTAAATCCTTGCGGGACCTCGAACGGTGGTTCCATGCGCACCTCGAGATGCAAGAAAGCTTTGACATGACGAGGGGTTGTCCGTTCGGAACCCTGGGAAACGAAGCGACGCAAAATGATGAACTAATCCGGCAGGACGTCAGCCTCATCTTTGAAGTCGTGAAGAGCAAGCTGGCTGCATTCTTCCTGAGAGAGAAAGCCAAGGGACGACTCGCGAGGCAGGCCAACGAGGAGAGTATGGCTGATTTTTGCATTGCCGCAATACAAGGCGCGATGCTTATGGGCAAAATAAAGAGGAGTAGCCAAACCGTCGAAACGACAATTCGGGAAGCTTTGGCACACCTCAAAGGCTATGTGACCAGTCCCAGACATAATTAGCCGGATGGCAGCGTTGGTGCTCGTTGTAAGGAGAATAAAAACTTACGGGCGGTCGGGGCTTTCGAACACTTCGTGGAGGGCTACGAAAGTTATTACGGCGGTGGCGCCGATAGCGTACCAGATGAACCTGCTCCTGGCGGCTTTGATTGGTGGGCCGCCGGCGCCACTGCGGCCGGCGCCGCGGGGCCCCGACGGATTGGCAGCGCTGGGATCCAGAACGATGCGGTAAGCAGCGCCTTCCGGAATCTCGCGCACGTCATCCTCGACCGCAACGCTGAGTGAGCCTCGAGTGCTCTTGACGATCAATTCCTTGGGATTCAGGACGGTAACCTGCCCGACGGTGGGACGACTGGTGCTCGGGCGAATCACGGCGGAAGCCACGTGCAAGGCAAACGCATTCGAATTGGCGGTCGAAAAAGTCGCGGAACCGAAATTCAATGTTGCGGCCGGGGTGACGTCATCCTGAGAGAAGGTGGCGCTGCTGGTGCTGGAGAGGAGCAGGCGGGCGGCACCGGCGCGGACCTGGGCGCTGCCCGACTGGTCGGTGGTTAGCCTGTCGCCGCTGAAGAGGGTTGCACCGACAGAAGCCTGCGCGGTGCCAATGTGGGCGCGATCGGCGTAAACGACAATACCGAGCGAAGAGGAAGAAGCGGCGCAGTGAGGAGTAGCCAGGAGCGAAAATGAGACGAGCAGGGCAAGGAGGCTGTTGGTAATCGAAGAGCAGCCATTTCGGCTTGCGGCTGCGAAACATTTCACGATGCTGGTGACCGTAAAACGGTCGTTGCCGCTGGTGACCGCGAAGCGGTCAACACGCAGGCACGTCATCAAACGCCTCCAAGAGGGCCACGAAGCAAGAATACTGAGTAAACTTCGTGCCGTCAATCAGCAAACACGCGTTGTAACCAAATAGTCGCGGGGCCTTGCGCGCGGGGAGTTTGCTGGCCGATGAGGCGTTCCGCTGCTACAATGCAGGCAAAAGATGGCCGACTGGAAACAGATTACCGCCCGCATACGCCGCGCGCGCACCAGCAAGGACCCCGCGGGACAACTTTCGAATCTTTACCAGAAAACGCGGGACGCCATGGTGGCGTTCGAATTGGCGAGATTTTTTGAAACCACTGGGCAGAACGCCGATGCCGCGAAATGGTATTCCGCGGCGGCGGAGAGGTTCCGTCGCGCCGATTGGAAAATCAAGGCGCAGGAAGCCGCGGTCCGGCTGGGCGGCGCACCGGGTGAGATTCCACTAGATGCAGGGGCAGCACCAGCGGGGGAGTTTGCTTTAACGCCGCCTCCGGTTTCGACGCCGGAACCGGACTTGCCGTTCGAACAAAATCCCGAAGCGCTGGAATCGTCCGTGGCGGTCAGCAGCGAAGTCCAGCAGGCTGCGGAAAGTTCAGCGAACACGCTGGCTCCAGCCGGACCTGAGAAAAAAGGCCGGCGGCGGGGACGCCGCGGCGGCCGGAATCGGCGCAAGGGTGGCGCAGCGGCGGAGCCAGTGAGCGCTGCTTCCGCGCCGCTTGGCGCGGAAGCTCGTGTGCCGCGACGTGGATTGCCGCCAGCCGTGTTCAGCGAACCGGCAGACCCCGCGCCTCCGCGCGTGACGCACAGCCGGGCAATACCCAGCTTGCCGATCGAGCCGTCGGGAGAGGCGGGCGGACCCAGCGTCAAAGGCCGTTATGGCGATCCCGGGCTTTCTTCCAGGCTGTCGCTGTTGGAGATGCAGTTCCGCCGGTTGCTGACCTGTCCGCCGGTGAGGCTCAACGATGCAGATACGGCGCCGGTGGGGCCGGGCGTATTTGTGCTGACCGATTCGGACTTGACGAGCTATTACTACGTGGAGGCTTGCCAGACGCTGCGCATCGCCATCGGCAATCTCTTGCGGGGGGGCTCAAGCCGCCGCGGAGCGGATTCCATCAAGCCGCAACTCGCCGAGCACCTGGGAGTTCCGGAAGCGCGCGTGGCGAAATATCTGGCCGATCATTGCGTGGTGCGGTGGCTGCAACTGGATGAAGGGGCTTCGCATTTCGCGCATTTTGTGATTGCTGTGCTGCGGCCGGCGCTGAACGAATAGGAAAGCGCGGGCAGGAAATGCGCGGGAATGTTCCGGGAAAGGGGAAAGTTCCAGCCCATTCGCACTACTAGTAACCCCTTTTTGAGCCCCCCGGAATTGCCGTTCGCTGACCCTATTTGCCGTTCGACCCTCGATTTTGACCGTTCGATGCAAGTCCCTGGCGTCCGCCCCCGGTACCCGTCAAACTATAGGTGTTCAAAGACTTATTGGAAGTACCTAGATACCGTGGTACGGTTTGATGCATCAAATGCGTGAGCCCGGGGGCAGTCGTTTGGGGCTAGGCTCCGACGATTGAATGGGCTCCGGATAATCCAAGGGCCAAGTAGCTGGCATCTTTGAAAGTGGAGGATAGAGGTTTATGCCGAATACAGTAGGCACGCAAATCGCGAGGACGTTTGATTGGGTTCTTTGCAAAGCGGCTGGAATCACGTTTGACACCATCCAGTACTTCAACAAGCGCAATCCGAATCCTTCCGTCACGCCGAAGTGGTCGGATAAGCCGCTGCTGAAATCCTGGGAGAAGACCAAGCCGACGCTGGGCTTCCCACGGCAGACCGATTCTCTTTGTCCTGCGTGCGTGAAAGAAGCGCGCGAGGCGATTATTGCGGGCAAGAAAGACTGGCGCGACCTGATGAGCGAGAAGGTCGGCGAAATTAAGGCACAGATTATTGAGCGGGACGGGCAAGTGTGGATGGTGAAAGACTGCCCGCTGCACGGGCACTACGAAGACATGATGGCGGTCGATTCCAAGTGGCTGAGCTGGATTGAACGCCAGTACCCGGGTCGCGACATCCCCGCGCACAACGACGAGGACCTGCACAAGCACGGTTCGAGCACGGTGCGGTATGGCCGTGGGTCGGTGCTTACCGTGGACCTGACGAATCGCTGCAACATGATGTGCGATCCGTGCTTCATGGACGCGAACCAGGTTGGCTACGTGCATGAGTTGGGTTGGGAAGAGATTAAGGAAATCCTGGATAACGCGCTGAAGATTAAGCCGCGCCGGCAGATGTCGGTGCAGTTTAGCGGGGGCGAGCCGACGATGAGCCCGTACTTCTTTGACGCGGTCGCCTACGCGCGGAAGATTGGTTACAACAGCGTGCAGGCGGCGACGAACGGCATCGAGTTCGCGAAGAGCAAGGAATTCTGCAATAAGGCGTTCGAAGCGGGCATGCGATATGCGTACCTGCAGTTCGACGGCATCGGCAACGACGCCAACAGCCACCGGCAGATCGGCAACCTGTTTGATGTGAAGCTGCGTGCGATTGAGAACATGCACGAAGCGGGCATTGAAATCGTGCTGGTGGTGACCATCGTCAACAACGTGAACAACGACCAAGTGGGCACGGTCGTAAAGTTTGCGATGGAGAACCCCAAGAAAATCGCGTTTGTGAGCTTCCAGCCGGTTTCGTTTACGGGGCGAGATGAAGACATCACTCCGGAACGGCGTTTGCGGCAGCGCTACACGCTTTCGCACCTGGCGCAGGACGTCAGCGCGCAGGTGGGCAAAGTCGAGCCGACACGCGACTGGTTTCCGATTTCGTTCGTCAGCACGTTTGCGGGATTCTCGGACATGGTGAAGGGGCAGGAGTCGCAATGGGGTTCGCTCTCCTGCGGCTGCCATCCGAATTGCGGAGTGGGCACGGCGCTGATGATCAACAAGGAGACGAAGGAATGGGCTCCCGTTCCGCGGTTCCTCGATGCCGTACAGCTTACGAAGGACGTCACCGACATTACCGACGCGGCGCGCGGCAAGAATTTTTCGAACTTCATGATGGCCATGGCGCTCTTGAAGAACTACAAGCCGTTCCAAGGCCCCAAGGGGCTGAAGCTGTATGACCTCTTCAAGAAATTTGACAAGACGTGGGCGCTGACCAAGGGCGCGGAGAAGAAATACGGCAAGACTTCACCGGACCGCACATACGAGGACGCCATGAAGCGCCGGCAGACCGATCCTTGGAACTTCCTGTTTATTGCGGGGATGTGGTTTCAGGATTTGTTTAACTATGACTTCCGCCGTACGGAAATGTGCATCATTCCTTATGCGACGCAGCAGGGAGAGATTTCCTTCTGCGCGTACAACACCGGCGTGGGCTGGCGGCAGATCATCGAGAACATGCACAAGAACGCGACCGTGGCGGAGTGGTACAAGAACCACGGGAAGCACGAAATTTACGCCAAGGGCAAGACCGTCAACCTCCAGAGCTTCGAGCATTCCCTGAAGATTGACTCCGAAGACGCTGCGCGCGTGCGCCACCTGGAACACGACGTTCCTGTGACCGCGGCGGAAGAAGACCGCGCTCGCCGCAAGAAGGCTTACGAAGAGCAGGCCAAGGTCCGCGCGATTTACGAAGAGCTGGTGCTGAAGAAGCCTCAGCCGACGGTCGTGCAGATTGGCACGGTTAGCGACATTGCCAAGGCGGTGCCGGCCAATTTCGCGAATGCGGGCAAGCCGGTTAGCATTGCTCCGGCGATTGGGAATGGCAATGGCCACTCCAACGGCAACGGGCATTCCAATGGCAACGGCGCTCCTGCCAACACGCAATCCGCCGAAAAGGCCGCCGAAGCGGTCGCCGGCGACTAGGCATCCTGTCCAAATCCGCAGATTCCAATGGCTCCATGCTTTGCATGGAGCCATTGTTTTTTCGCATGAGGAATGGTTGTGTGGGGCTGTTATAATTGCTTAGGGAAACCGATCGAGGTCTGAAGATGCCGATCTACGAATACATTTGCGAGGATTGCCAGACGCACTTTGAGAAGATTGTGTTGAACAAGGTGCAGGAGATTGCCTGTCCGAAGTGCGCGGGGAAGAAGAACGCGATTCAGCTTTCGGTGTTCAGCGCGGCGAATGGGTCAAGCAACGGTTCTTCAACAAAATCATCGGGCGGCTCCTCGGGCGGAGGCGGCAGTTGCTGCGGCGGCGGGTGCGGTTGCAATTAGGTTAGTATGGACATTCTCTCGTTTACTTTGATGGTTCTAGTGGTCGTGGGGGTGGGGTCTGCCTGGTTCCACCTGCGTTCCAACTGGCGGTCAGTTCAATCGATGCGCGCGGGCCAAAAACCAGCAGTCGAGGATGCTGGCTTCGATCTGCCGGAAGGTCCTGACTGCTCTCATCAGCATGGGCATGGTCACGAGGGTGCGCATCACGGTGCCGACGCTGTGGGGCACGACTCTGGCGACTTCCACGTGGGCGACCACGGAGGGTTTGACGGCGGCGGCGGGCATCATTGAAATCTGAATTTTTGCGAGACCAAACCTAAACGACAATGATACCAAGCCATTCGTCGTTTCTGCTCTTTGTCAGCGCGGCTCTGGTGCTGCTGGCGATACCTGGGCCTGCGGTGCTTTACGTAACGAGCCGCAGCATCGGCCTGGGCCGGAGCGCAGGACTGGTTTCCGCGCTGGGCATCGGGGCGGGGACGCTCGCTCATGTGGCCGCGGCAGCGGTGGGTTTGTCGGCGGTGCTGATGTCGTCCGCGGCCGCTTTCAGCGTCGTGAAGTATCTCGGCGCGGCGTACTTGATTTATCTGGGCGTGCAAAAACTGCGCCGCGAGGAGACTCTCGAACTTTCGCAAGAAGCGGCTCGCGTCAAACTGAGCCGCGTTTTCGGGCAAGGCATTATCGTCAATATCCTGAATCCGAAGACCGCGCTCTTTTTCTTCGCTTTCCTGCCGCAATTTGTGGACGCATCCCGCGGAAATGTCGCATTGCAAATTCTTTTTCTTGGGACGCTCTTCGCGGGAATGGGCGTCATCAGCGACAGTCTGTGGGCGTTTTTCGCCGGGACCGTCGCGCGTCATCTCAACCGGAACACTCGTTGGTTGCGCACGCAGCGGTACGTATCCGGCGGAATGCTGATTTCGCTCGGCGTGGCCACGGCATTCGCGGGCTCCGGGGCCAGGAAATAGCGCCATAGACGCATCGTGCGAGGAATTCGGCTAGTTCTAGTGGTCCGCCAATTATTTTGTTGCAGGGACGGAGGCGCCGCGCGTTACATCGATCGCAAGGACCGAGGCTTCTCATGGCTTCTGCAAGACCGGTATTTACCCGCGAAACATTTCAGTTTTTCAGGGATCTGGCGCGCCACAACCGCAAGGAATGGATGGACGCGAACCGTGAGCGTTATCAAGCTGCCCTCGTGCAGCCTTGCCGGCGCTTGTTAGAAGAACTTGCGCCCGCAGCGCTGGAACTCGATGCACGCTTCGATACTTGTGGGCGCACGGGCGCAAATTTCTCGCGGATCAATCGGGACATCCGTTTTGCGAAGGACAAGACGCTTTACAAAACACACATGTATGTGAAATTTTCCGTTCCCGCGCCCGGCAAGAGGGAAACCGGACAGCTTTATGTGGGCCTTTCTGTGGATGCGGTCACGGCGGGCTTCCGCATCTATTCGGGCGGGAAGCGCAAGGAATCCACACTTGCGCTGATTGCCGAGCCACGCGTAACCGCGGATTCCGGCTGGGCCGCGAAACAAAAGAAGCGCCTCGGCCGGCGCTACGAAAGCTACTGGTACACCACCGTGAAGGGTGAATGGACAAAGCACAACGGTTGGCCCACCGCCCCCGAGGATTGGAAAAAGATTTTGGCGTGGATCGTCCGCCGCAAATTCACGCCTTCTGCGGCCACGCGCGCGTCGTTTCCGCGCGAGGTCATAAAAATATTTCGCGACCTCTACCCGTTGGTACGCTTCACATCACTCCCCGACTGAGGATTACAACGCCGCCCAGAGGCGCAGGGCGAGCAGGTGCCACGACCAGAGAAAACCGGTGAGCACGCAGCAGGCGGAGGAGACCAGGAGCGAGTGAATCCGTACTGCGCGGTGAATTTCCTCCTTCGGAACGCGAAGCACAAGGACGAGGCCGATCACCGACAGGATCGGAAAGAGAAACGTCCCGAGGAAAATTCCCACAGTCCAGAGATTGAATGAGCCGATTTGCGCCCCGTTGAGTTTCATAAGGCAAAGGGGCACGATGAGCAGGGCCAGGGTCGCAACCAGCGGCACCAGGCGGACTGAAAGATGGCGCACGTCCTTCATGACGCCGACGAGTTTCAGGAAAAGCCAGACGAGCGCATATGGCAAAGTGGAAAGCACGAAAAACAGGCAAAGACAGAGCAGCACGATGCGAATCAAGGGCAAGGCGAGGTTGAGGCTGCTCCGCTCGCTGTAAGAAATGCCTCCGAGTCCGCTGCTCACGACCGCCATCTTACCGGTTTCGGTGATGAAGAAAACCGTAGTCCCTTCCGGCTCTTTCTCCGACCGAAAGAGGTTCTTGCCGACGCAGAGAAGCGGTTCAGGCTGCCCAAATAGCCGGGAGCGCGTCAACTTGCCGTTGATCACGCGAATGCGCGTCCCACCAGTCAGGCCATCCAGAAACGCAAACAGTTGGCTTCGCGGCGCGCGCGGGGCATAAAAGCCAGTGAACACCTTCAGCGCTTTCGCGGGAAGAACCGTCACGGGCTGCTGAGGTTTCGGGAAATCCTTGGAAAGAAAATCAATGGCCAGGCGATTCAATCTTCCGAGCGCCTGAGGCGAACTATCGCTGTTCAGCAGAATGACGTAACCCCAGTTCTGCTCCGGCATGTAGCGATACGAAGAAATAAAGCCGTCAATCCCGCCGTCGTGGCCGTATGTCACTACGCCGCCCTCCACGCTCGAATAGTTGCAGAGGCCGTAGCCAAGCCGCAGGCCATTTTTCGCCGCCAGTGTGGTTTCCGGCGCTTCCATCCGCAGAATCGAATCGGGTTTCAACAGTTGCGCGTCTCCCGCCATTCCTCGCCGCAGAAGAAATTGCACGAGTTTCGCCAGCTCTCCCGGAGAGGCTTTCAGGTCTCCCGCGGGGCGAAGATAAATGAAGTGATAGCCAAAAGCTTTCGGCGAATTGCCTTCGTATGCCGTCGCCAGCAGGGCCTTGTTTGCCTCGGTGAAGGGATAGTCAGCGTGCTCCATTCCCATCGGCCGTAGAAACGTTTCGCGAATGTACTGATCGAAAGGCTTCCCCGTGGTTTTCTCAATCAAATAGCCGGCAACCGCATTGCCGGGATTCGAATACGACATGCGCGTTCCAGGTGGCCATCGCGCCATCTGCGGCTCGCGAAAACGTTTGAAAACTTCGAGCAGCGGGAAGTCGTAACGATCCCGCAGGTTGTAAACTTCGCTGGGCTCCATATCGTCGAACCCCGCGGTGTGCTCAAGCAGGTTCACCACGCGGACCGGATGGGTCGCTTCCCAGCGATTCTTGAAGGGGACTTCCGGCGCGACATCTTGTAACCGCGCGTAGAGATTGATCCTTCCTTCTTCCTGCAATTTCAAAAGAGCCAGCGCGACAAACGTCTTGCTGATCGAGCCCACTCGGAACTCCGTGTCGCAACTGACGGGACGCTTCGTGGCCAAGTCAGCCTCGCCGATTCCACCGCACCAGAGGAGTTCGCCATTCGCCACAAGAGCTATGCCCGCTCCGGGAACGCGTTCTTTGTCGATCACGTCCTTCATCGCTTTCTGTAATTCCTGGAGCGTCTTCGGATGTGGCTGATCGTCTTTCTGCTGCGCCGCGCCCTTTGTCGAAAAAAACGGCGTCAGCGCGGCAGCGAGCAGCAAAATTGCGGCTGTTAATTTAACGCGGCGCATGCGGCGCTCCTACGGATCCACGGTCCGTCCAAGGGCTGCATTCTATCCGTGAATCTGCGCGATGCAAAAGGAATCGATGAATAGCCGGCTACGGGGCAGTGTCCCGGCAGATTGACGCTGCGCGTACTCCTCGCATACGATGCCGCACGTCACAGTTTTGTATTTTGCCGAGGTATGAAAGGGAGCTCCGCCGACTATGAGGTTTCCAATTCGCTTTTTGGGTTCCGCCGCACTGCTTTTCTTGGGAGTGAATCTATGCTTAGGCCAGCAGCCACCGCCGCAGTCCGATAAAGCCGCGGAAAAGCCGAAAGAAGAAAAGAAGCCACCAACTCCTGAAGAAAAAATCGTTCAGACCAAGCACTCGTTAAAAATTGGCGGGCAAGAGATCAAATACACCGCGACGGCGGGCACTATCCTTTTGAAGCTCGAAGACGGCACGCCCAAGGCCAGCATTTTCTACATCGCTTATACCAAGGATGACGTCGGCGACGCGAGCCAGCGTCCGCTCACTTTCAGCTTCAACGGCGGCCCGGGTTCCGCCTCGGTGTGGCTGCATCTTGGCTTATTCGGCCCGCGGCGCGTGCAGATGGGCGACGCGGGCGCGCTCCTTCCCCCGCCTTACAAGCTGGCGGACAACGACGTGTCGTTGCTCGACATCAGCGATCTCGTTTTCATCGATCCCGTTTCGACGGGGTATAGCCGCGCCGTCCCTGGGGAGGCGCCGAAGCAATTTCATGGCATGACGGAGGACGTGGAGTCCGTGGCGGATTTCATCCGGCTATACGCGACGCGCAACAAGCGATGGTCCTCGCCGAAATTCCTTGCTGGCGAAAGCTACGGCACCACGCGCGCCGCGGGCCTTTCCGGCTATCTCCAGGAGCGCTACGGCATGTATCTCAACGGAATTGTCCTGATTTCGGCGATCCTGAATTTTGAGACGGCGAAGTTCGATACCGGCAACGATTTGCCTTACATCCTCTACCTGCCGACCTACACGGCGATTGCGTGGTATCACAAAAAACTTCCCGCCGATTTGCAAAGTGGCGACGTTCAAAAGGCTGTTGAAGAATCGCGCAAATTCGCCGTCGGCGAATACGCGGACGCCCTGATGACCGGTGACGCGTTGCCTGCCGCCCGGCGCGCGGAAATCATACAAAGGCTTGCCCGCCTGACTGGACTTTCGCCCGATTACATCGACCGCGCCAACCTGCGCGTCGAGATTCAGCGCTTCACGAAAGAGCTGTTGCGCAGCGAGCGCCGCACCATCGGCCGCATTGATGCCCGCTTCACGGGCATCGATCGCGATGCCGCCGGCGAACGGCCGGAGTTTGACCCCAGCATCGCGGCGATCCTCGGCCCGTATTCGGGGATGCTGAACGATTATGTGCGCAACGACCTCAAGTTCGACAGCGACTTGCCCTACGAAGTGCTGACCGCCCGCGTGCGGCCGTGGAGCTACGAGCCCTACGAGAATCGCTATGTCAACGTCGCCGAGACGCTGCGCGTGGCCATGACGCAAAATCCGTTCCTGCACGTTTTTGTCGCCAAGGGTTACTACGATCTTGCCACGCCGTTCTTCGCCGCGGATTACACCTTCGATCATCTCGGCCTCGACCCAACGTTGCGCGGCCATCTCAGCGGCGCTTACTACGAGGCCGGCCACATGATGTACGTCCACCCGCCCTCGCTGGCCAAGCTCAAGGCGGATATCACGCAATTCATCAAATCCAGCACGGCGGCGAATCCGGCAAAGTGAAGCGCGTATTCATCATCGCTATCTGGCTTGGGGTTGCGCTGCTCGGTGCGGCAGCGTTCGGCAAGATCGCTTTAGATCGCGGCGAACCGCTCAATGCGACATGGTTCGTTGTCGCCGCGGTTTGTTGCTACTTGGTCGCGTACCGGCTTTATTCCGCTTTTGTCGCCGCCAAAGTTCTCGCCCTCGATGATACGCGCGCCACTCCCTGCGAGCGCTACGACGACGGCCGCGACTTCGTGCCCACGAACAAGTGGGTTCTTTTCGGGCACCATTTTGCCGCGATCGCGGGACCCGGCCCGCTCGTCGGACCCACGCTCGCCGCGCAGTTCGGCTACTTGCCGGGCACGCTATGGCTGGTTGCCGGCGCGGCGTTCGCGGGTTGCGTGCAGGATTTTGTCATTCTCTTTTGCTCGATTCGCCGCGACGGAAAATCGTTGGGCCAGATGGCGCGCGAAGAGGTCAGCGAGCGTGGCGGCTTCATCGCGCAACTGGCCGTGCTGGCGATCATGATCATTCTTCTTGCTGTCGTTGGTCTCGTCATCGTGAACGCCCTCAAGTCCTCCCCGTGGGCCACCTTCACATTGGCGATGACCATCCCTATCGCCTTGCTTCTGGGTGTCTACCTTCGCTTTGTGCGGCCGGGCCGCGTTTTGGAAGCCTCGGTCATGGGCCTGGGGCTCGTTCTTTTTGTGGTTGTCGCCGGCCAGTGGGTGGCCGATTCTCCGTCGTGGGCACGCGCCTTCACGCTGAGCGGCGTCGCGCTCGCCTTCGCCATTATTGCCTACGGCTTCGCGGCGTCGGCCTTGCCGGTTTGGTTGTTGCTCGCGCCGCGCGACTATCTCAGCGCTTTCATCAAGGCTGGCGCGGTTTTTTCCCTTGCTGTGGGCATCTTGTTTGTCCGGCCGCATGTTTTGATGCCGCCGCTCACACGCTTCGTCGATGGCGCCGGTCCGGTCTTCGCCGGAAAGATTTTCCCTTTTTGCTTCATTACCATCGCGTGCGGAGCGATCAGCGGATTCCATTCGCTGATCTCTTCCGGGACGACGCCGAAGATGATCCTTCGCGAAAGCCATGCCCGCTTCATCGGCTACGGCGCGATGCTGCTCGAGTCGTTTGTCGGTGTGATGGCCATGGTCGCTGCCTGCGCCATGCCCCCGGGCGTCTATTTTGCAATCAACAGTCCTCCCAGTATCGTCGGGGGCGCCGGGAATGCGGCCGCCGCAACGATCAGCGGATGGGGTTATCCGCTGCAAGCGCAAACCATGACCGATCTCGCCCACAAGGTCGGCGAGATCACTCTTTGGAATCGTGCCGGCGGAGCGCCTTCGCTCGCCGTGGGCATGGCGCAAATTTTCTCTGGCACTATCGGAGGCGAACGTCTCCTCAGCATCTGGTATCACTTTGCCATCATGTTCGAAGCGCTTTTCATCCTGACGGTGCTTGACGCGGGTACGCGCGTGGGGCGTTTTATGGTGCAGGATCTCGGCGGCCGCGTCTGGAAGCCCTTCGGCCGCACCGGTTGGATGCCCGGGATTCTGCTCTCGAGCGCCGCGATCGTCGCTCTGTGGGGCTACTTTCTGTATCAGGGCGTTGTCGATCCGCTCGGCGGAATCAATTCGCTCTGGCCGCTGTTCGGTATCTCGAATCAACTACTCGGGGCCGTGGCGCTCGTCGTTGCCACTACCATCCTGATGAAAATGGGCCGCCTGCGCTGGATCTGGGTGACGCTGTTGCCGATGGCGTGGCTCGTTACTATTACCATGACTGCGAGCTACCAAAAAATCTTTCATGCGAATCCGCGCATAGGTTTTCTGGCATATGCGAATGCCTTGGCCGCGCAAATCGCTGCCGGCAAGATTCCCGCCGAGAGAATTGCTGAAACGCAGCGCCTCGTATTCAACCAGCGCCTGGATGCTGCGCTAACCGGCGTTCTCGCGACCATGATCCTCGTCCTGATTGTCGAGGCGCTCGTGCACTGGTATGCGATTCTCAGCCACCGCAAGGAATCCGTGCTTTGCGAATCGCCGTATGTGGCCACGCAGTGGGCCGCGGACTACTCCGGCTCCGCGCACGGAGACGACTGATGAGACACGCCGCAAGAGTAACGTCCCGTTTCTTCCGCCGCTTCTGGCGCGGCCTTCGCGAATGGTGTGACGACGCCGCCTACGAAAGCTACCTTAGTTCGAGAGACACGCAGTCTGGTTTGTCCCGCACACTCACACCCGCGGAGTTCTACGTCGAACAACTCAACCGCCGCTATTCTCGCCCCAACCGCTGCTGCTGAGGTTACGCCAAGATGGGGCTTGTTGCCGCTGATTTACGGGAGTAGACTCGTCGCAACTTCGGTTGGGCCTTTCACAAAACACTCTGACAGGAGGAATAAATGCTCCGTCCGTCTCGTTTGCTTGTGTTTCCTTTCCTTGCGCTCGCTCTCGGTCTCATCTATTTCAGCTCCGCCGCGCAGGAGAAATCTTCCAAACCCGATTTTGATATGACGGCAAGCTACATCGAAGCCTGCAGTTGCGACATGTTCTGTCCCTGCTACTTCAACGATCATTCCACCAACCACATGGCAATGGGCGAGCACCACGCGGATGAGCATTTCTGCCGTGCCAACCTCGTTCTCAAAGTGGACAAGGGAACTTACAAGGACGTCAAGTTGGATGGCGCCAAAGTCTGGATCAGCACCGATCTGGGCAGCGACTGGAGCACAGGCAAGGACTCCTGGCTGGTGGTGAATTTCGATCCCAGCGTTACCACGGAGCAAAAGGCCGCGCTTGCGGACATCCTCGGGCAGCTTTATCCGATCCCCTGGCAGAAGAAGGCCGTGCAAACCGGTTCGTTTTCGTGGAACGTAGACTCGAAAACGGGTGTAGCGCACGCCAAGATGAACGATGGAAAGGGCGAAGTCATCCTGGAGCGCGTCAGCGGCACTGATCCTCACCACGAAGTAGTCATACACAACTTGAAGTACTGGGGGGCGCAGTCCAACGACGGCTTTCGCATGTGGAAGAGCAAGCACGAAGCCTTCGAAGGAGATGGCCACAAGTTTTCCTACGACGGGACGAACGGATTCCTGATCACCATCCACTTTTCTGGAAATGCAAAGCCCGCCTCCGCGGACTGATCCTCGATTCGAATCGATCCGGGCAGCCACGCTTTGCTTTCCAGCAAGGCGCGGCTGCGTCGTTAGAATTCTTCCTCATCTTCACTGTCACGTCTTAGCACGGTTGTTTTGTGCGTGATCCGGATGTTGTGGTTGCGGATTCCGGCGAGGATGGCCCGGCGAGTCTCGATGGGCAGCATCTCCGGCGCAAAGACTCCCGCGAGATCACGGGGGAGGTATTTGATGAAAAGCGCCGCGACGTGCGCCGTCGCGTAGGCTACCGGCGTCGTATATCGCCCTTGCTGGCGAATCTGGTAGAGCGTCGGAAACGTGCAGCCACTGCGGATCAACAAGTGCTGGTCTTCCTTTTTGCCGCGCTTCACTCCCTGCACCAGCACAGCCGCGGCGAATCGCGCGTTTTGCAAAATCCCCTGGCGAATCAGCTTGGCGATCATGCGGGGAGAAGATGTCTGAGGAAAGCGCTGTTTTGTCATCCCGCGTGAGCGGGACAGTTTTCCTTGTTTATGCCAGCGCCGCAGCCGGTCAATTTCGTTCCCGCCGATTTTTACGTCCAACTCCCTCATGGGAATAGTGCGGGGCAGCGTGGCTACTTCGTCCTGCGCCGCAAGCACCACGCGCGCGCTGCCGATGGGATCGGCAAATCGAAACTTCTCAATCTCCGAAAATCGCTTGCCCAGTTGAAATTTTCCGTTGCGATAGACGCGCGGGTGCGAGACCGCCTCGTCAAACGATACTACCGGCGACCATTGCGAGATGGGATCGCGGCTCTCGCTGCTTTCATACAACCGGATGTGCACGGCTTCGACTTCGTCCAGCAGTTCCGCCGCGCGCTTGACGAGCAAATTTGTGAGCCCGGGCGCCACTCCGGTATTGATCAGCGCCGCGCGGTTTTTTTCCTCGAATTTCTTGGCGTAGCGGAACTGCTCGGCCTTGAAGGGATGGCGCGTGAGGTGAGAGCTGAGGTCGACGTAATGCGCGCGCAGCCGCAGGGCGGCCCGCAAGACAATCTCATTGAATACCGAAGCCGAAGCGTTGACGATGAGTTGGCAGCCCTTCGCGGCCTTCACGATCCCGCGCAGGTTTCGAGCGTTCACTTCCGCCACCGCAATGGTGCTTTTCTCGCCCAGAAAGCGCCGCGCCCTCTCTGGATCACGGTCTCCGCACCACACCGTATGTCCTTGCCGCTCCAGCAATTGCGCGAGAAGAGAGCCGGTCGCTCCGGCCCCTAAAACGAAGATCCGCATGGCGTGGCCAAAACTCTATCACAATCCGGAGGGCCGTCCTTACCCGCGGTTTTAAGGTGCGCCAATTGCGTACTTGCAGTGGGCGGCGTAGACTATGGCTGTAACTCCGACCCCTGAAGCCTACGGGAGAGATAACCCACGGCTGCCGGGGCGACGCCCTGAGAATTCATCGGGGCCGAGGGTTTGGGTGGAAACGCCCAGGCCTCCCGTGCTTGGAAAGGAGCGATCCCCCGAAAATGTGTATTTTTTCGGTGAGCGCCCGATTCTCAGCACTGAATCGGGCGGTTTTGTTTTAGATCTCCAATACGCCCGAGTGACAGAGAGCTGCATCCAACTGGTGCGACGCGCCATGACCCTTCACGACAAATTCGGCCGACAGATCACCGACCTGCGCATCTCCATCACGGACCGCTGCAATTTCCGCTGCGTTTACTGCCGCTCCGCCGATCCGGAAAACTACCGCGACCACGACGAAATTCTCTCCTGGCCCGAGCTCGACCGCCTCGCCACGATCTTCCTGAGCCTAGGCATTCGCAAGATTCGCATCACCGGCGGCGAGCCACTCGTCCGCGAGGGCGTCGAGGACTACATCGCCCGTCTCCACGCCCTCGGCGTCGAAGACCTTTCCATGACCACCAACGGGCACCTGTTGGCCGAACGCTGCGACCGGCTTCTTGCCGCCGGCCTCCGCCGCATCAACATCAGCCTCGATTCTCTCGATCCCGAGAAATTCGAGCGTATTACCAGAACCAAGTCCTTCTCAACTGTGATGCACAGCATCGATGTTGCGCAGAACTCACGATTGGCCCCAGCCAAAGTGAACGCCGTCCTGGTCCGCGGCATCAACGACGACGAAGTCGAAGCCTTCGCTTCTTTCGCTCGCGAAACCGGCGTCATCATGCGCTTCATCGAGTTTATGCCGCTCGATGCCGACCGCCACTGGACCCGCGGTCTTGTCGTGCCTGCCGCCGAAGTCCACCAGCGCATTCACGCTCGCTGGCCGCTCGTGCAGATACCCCACGAACGCAGCGAAACCGCCCGAAAATACCGCTTTGCCGACGGCGCGCCTGGCGAGATCGGCCTGATCGCCCCAGTTACCCAGCCCTTCTGTGGCCATTGCTCTCGCATCAGGCTTACCGCCGACGGCAAGCTCCGCACCTGCCTTTTCAGCAAGGACGATCACGACTTGCGAGCACTGCTGCGCGAAGGGGCCTCCGACGAAGATTTAGTTACCTATATCACCTCGATTGTCATCGAAAAGGAGGAGGGCCACCGCATCAACGAGCCAGGTTTCGTACCGCCCAACCGCACGATGGTCTTCATTGGCGGGTAGTGGCAAATTACGCGGAATATGAGAAAATGGGCATTCCAGATAGGGACCAGGGACCGCTTAGCAATAACCTCTAGCAGACGAAACACACTCCGTGGGCAACCTAGTATCCATTTCGGACAGCAGCACCCTCATCGGCGCAGACCAGCCGCTAACCCTCCGCGCGCCGGAAATTGAAGCTGGCGTAGGCTGCGACTTCGATTCCTACCTTCTCGTGCCGGACACGGCCCTCGACGACCGCATCGCCGCCGCCAAAGCCCGCTTGGGCCGCGACGTCGTGATCCTCGGCCACCACTATCAGCGCGACGAAGTCGTTCAGTTTGCCGATTTCCGCGGCGATTCCCTCAAACTTTCCTTTCAGGCTGCCCAGGCCGATGGCCGCTATATTGTCTTTTGCGGCGTGCACTTTATGGCCGAAAGCGCGGACATTCTCCGCCGCGAGCACCAGGCCGTCATTCTCCCCGACCTGAACGCCGGCTGCTCCATGGCCGATATGGCCGACATCGGCCAAGTGGAAGCCTGCTGGAGCGAACTCTCTTCTCTCCTCGATTCGCGCAGAGTCATCCCCGTCACCTACATGAACTCGACGGCGGCCATCAAATCGTTTACCGGTGAGCATGGCGGCTCGGTCTGCACCAGTTCCAACGCCGCTGCGGTCATGCAATGGGCCTTCGAGGCCGGCGAAAAAGTTCTCTTTCTCCCCGACGAGCACCTCGGCCGCAATACCGGCTATCGCATGGGCATCCCGCTCGAACAAATGATCGTCTGGGATCCCTATCAGGAATTTGGTGGAAACACGCCGGAAGCGATTCGCAGCGCGCGCATCATCCTCTGGAAGGGCTATTGCTCGGTGCACCAGCGCTTCACGCCGCAGCAAGTCGCGCGCGTCCGCCGCGAGCATCCCGGCATTCGCGTCATCGTTCACCCGGAGTGCCGCTTCGAGGTCGCACAGGCCGCCGATCAAATCGGCTCGACCGAGGGCATCATCAAAGCCATCCAGGCCTCTCCCGCCGGCACCGAGTGGGCTGTCGGCACGGAAATTCACCTCGTCAACCGCCTCGGCAAGGAATTGCGGGACCACAAAGTCATTTCGCTCGATTCCAGTGTGTGTGTTTGCACGACGATGTTCCGCATTACGCCGCAGCATCTCCTCTGGGCGCTGGAAAATCTGGGCGAGGGCAACGTCGTGAACCGCATCTCGGTCGATGAGCGCACCCGCCACCATGCAAGAGTAGCTCTCGACCGCATGCTTGCTTTGCGTTAGCATCAAGTAGAACAGTTTTTTTGCTCTGAGCTCCGCGAAGCGTAACCTGTCCTCTTTTGCTGGCTCAAAGCTGTCCCCAGAACGGATGCCCGATGGCAGATGAAGACGACGACCAAGAACAGGACGAAACTCCGGAACCACCACAGCGCCTCTTTACGCTGACCGAAGCGGAGCGCACGCGGCAGGAACTTGAACCTTTTCTCGTCGAAGCCATGGACTCCCGCAAGAAACTCTCCAGCCTCGAAAACGAACTCGCCGCGGTTTCCGCGCGCATCATGATGATGGGCGGCGTGATCGTCCCCTACGATAAACTCGCCGCCGTCCGAATGGAACACAACCAGCTTGCCGAAACGCTCAAGTCCGCGCTCAACCATATTCTCGAAACCGGATGCCTCATCAAGGACCTCGATGTTGGCCTCCTTGATTTTCCCGCCGTCATCAATAAGCAGGACGTGTATCTCTGCTGGAAGCTCGGCGAGGACCGCATCCGTTTTTACCATCGCCAGGACGAAGGATTCGCCAGCCGCAAGCCGCTCGACCCCCGCGACCTCGGCCCCGGCGATACCGTCCAGTAGCGTCGGCTTAGCCTGTGAGTCTTTGTTACTCCGATTGGCGCATGATTTTGTAGGAGGCTTGCCCCGCCCGCTTGCGAAAGGATCCTGTTTGACCGACCATCCCGAAAACCGCCTCAAAGATTCCGCCAGCCCCTATCTGCGTTCCGCCGCCCACCAGCCCATCGACTGGCACGAATGGGGCGAAGCGGCCTTCGCGCGTGCCAAATCCGAAGACAAGCCCATCCTCCTCGACATCGGCGCCGTCTGGTGCCACTGGTGCCACGTCATCGACCGCGAAAGCTACGAGAACGCCGAGATCGCCAAAATCATCAACGAGCACTTCATCCCCGTAAAAGTCGATCGCGATGAGCGCCCCGACGTTGATTCCCGCTACCAATCCGCCGTCAGCGCCATTTCCGGCCAGGGCGGCTGGCCGCTCACCGGCTTTCTGCTCTCCGATGGCAAGCCCTTTTTCGGCGGCACCTATTTCCCGCCCGAAGATCAAATGGGCCGCCCCGGTTTCCGCCGCATTCTTCTCGCCGTCGCCGACTCCTACCGCAACAAGCGCGCCGAGCTCGAGCGCGCCGCCAACTCCCTCGCCGATGCCGTTTCGCAAGCCGAAGCCTTCATCGGCGCCCGCGCAGACTTCGATCTCAGCGTTGTGGACGCCCAAATCAAATCCATCACCCAGCTTTTCGACATCAAGAACGGCGGCTTCGGCCATGCCCCGAAATTCCCCCACTCTTCCGCCCTCGATCTCGTCCTCGAGCGTTACCGACAGACCAAAGAAAAACATTTGCTCGCCATGGCCGAAACCACCCTCGAGAAAATGGCCCGCGGCGGCGTCTACGACCAACTCGCCGGCGGCTTCCATCGCTACTCCGTGGATGAGCGCTGGCTCGTCCCCCACTTCGAAAAAATGTCCTACGACAATTCCGAGCTGCTCCGGAATTATCTCCACGGCGCGCAGGCAACCCAGAATTGGCTTTTCTCTGAAACTGCCGAAAGCATCATCGCTTGGGTGAACGAAGTGCTCTCCGATCAAGTGAACGGCGGCTTTTACGCCAGTCAAGATGCGGACGTTTCCCTCGATGACGATGGTGACTACTTCACTTGGACGCTGGACGAGGTGCGGGGTGTCCTTTCGCCAGAAGAATCGCGTGTTGCCGAATTGTATTACGACGTTGATGCCCACGGTGAAATGCACCACAACCCGGCAAAGAACGTACTTTGGGTTTCGCGTGATGTCGCTGAAATCGCTGCAACTACCAAACTGGATACCGACAGCGTCATGAAGCTGCTACTTCAGGCAGACCTGAAGTTGTTGAACGCACGCCGCACTCGACCGACGCCGTTCGTCGACAAGACAATGTATGTGAGTTGGAATGCGATGTTTGTTTCGGCCTACCTAGAAGCAAGCCGGGTCTTGGAAGATCCCGATCATCTCGGTTGCAGGGAATTTGCCCTGAAAACTCTCGACCGCATGCTGAAAGAAGTCTGGAGCGAATCCCGCGGCTTCGGCCACCGCATCGGCGGCCCCGCCCTCGAAGGTTCGCTCGACGATCAAGTCTTCAGCGTTCTCGCGCTTCTCGACGCCTACGAAACGACTCTCGATCCGCGTTACTTCTCAGCCGCGCAAAAAACCATGGACCTCGCCATCACCCGTTACGGTGACGCCGAAGGCGGTGGCTTCTTCGATCGCCCCTCCGACGCTTTACCCATGGGCGGCCTCGACGTTCGCCGCAAGCCCTTCCAGGATTCCCCCACACCCAGCGCCAATTCCGTCGCCGCCATTGCCCTGATTCGAATGCACACCTTCACGGGCGACGACCGCTACCGCGCTTTCGCCCAAAAAACGCTCGAAGCCTTTGCCGGCATCGCCCCGCAATACGGCCTCTTCGCCGCCACTTACGGCCTCGCCGCCACGCTCTTCGCCCATCACCCAATCCAAGTCGTCATCACCGGCAATTTGGATGATACCGCCGCCCAAGCCCTCGAAGCCGCCGCTCACAGCCTCTTCCGCTTCGGCAAATCCGTCCTCCGTGTCACCCCTGAAACTCCCCAACTCCACCTCGCTGGCGCCCTCAAAGAAACTCTTCCTCATCTCCCCTTCGATAAAGCTCTCGCCGTAGTCTGCTCCGGCCAAACGTGCTTCCCCCCAACCAGCGACCCCGAACAACTCATCGCCCTCCTCGAAAATGGCATAGCCGGCGCCGCCGCTTTGTAGGGGCGCAGCATGCTGCGCCCCTACCGCCACCCAAGCGATCCAAGAAGCAAGCTCAAATTTTTCTTTCAAACGAAAAGCAGGCGCGATGCTCTCGCACCGCGCTCGCGGCTTCTTACTTAACCTCCTTTACGTCCTTTACTTCCTTTACCTCATTATTTCTTCGGCCTCGACTCCGGCGGGACCATCCCATTGATCCGGTAATACACCACCAGGTTGCCGTAGTGTTCTCCAGAGTGTTCGATCAACCCATAAGCCAAGTCATACAGCCGGTCCAAGTGGGGCCCGCCGTCATTCACCGATTCATTCAGTCCCTTGTCGCCCTTTGCTTTGATCACGTCCGCGCCGTCGCTCACACACTGCTTCACGAACGCCACCAGGTCCGCCTTATTGTTAATCTTCAAATCGGCTGGCTTGGGATCGTCCGGATACCGCGGCTTTTTCCCCAGCGCAAAGTCCGTGAAGTAATACATGGACGCGGAAACATGCAGCAGCACTCCCCGAAACGTCCTCGAATCCGGATGCGGCTTGTAGTCGTACTTGTCCTCTGGCAAATCCTCCGCAATGAGGATCAGCTTCCGTCCGATTTCGTTCCATTGTTCCAGCACCGCCTGCGAAGGGCTAGGCGCCGGTTTGGGCGGTTCTTTCTTTGCTGCATCCTGCGCCAGTGCCGGCAACACCGCCAAACCCATCGCCAATCCCAATCCTGCCACCCACTTTAGCTTGTTCATTTCTCTTCCCTCCGTTGTGCCCCGACCGGGCCGGGGCGTTCTCTCCCTCAGACGCGCCATTCTGCCAGGCGTTTCCCCAATTCCGCGTTCACATGGATTGCAGAGCCGGCCTTCCAAGGGGGTTCATCTTACGCAGGATTATCGCCCCATCATGCGGATTCCCAAGCACCGCATGGTAAACTACTACTTTAGGCTTGGGGGCGCTATCACCGTGAATTGGAGTTTTCTGCTGTTGCGCATTGCCATCGGTTTGAGCATTCTGGGGCTGCTGTATCTCTCGCAGCGTTTTTGGTACCGCGCCATTTGGCGCGTTACATCACGCTGGGGACGCGTGCCGCTACGAATCGCGGCCCGGCTGGCCTACATTGTCCTGCTCCTGCTGGTCATTGTCACCTTGGCTCAAGGCTTGGCTTTCGGACGCGGAGTATTCGCGCGCCAAAGCTCCATGATGACCATGATCACCGGCCTTTGGTTTTTCAGCGCTCTCTTCGCGTATCTCGCCGTCAAGGCGATTCACGGCCTGGAGCGCTTCTGGCGGTGGCTGCACGCCGCAACGGTGAAAAAAATCGTATCCCAGTCAAGCGCCGAACAGTCCACACCTGCGGCTGTCGAGACCGTTGCTGACCCGGGCCGCCGCTACTTTTTCCGCGCTGCCACGGCTGCTGCCGGCGCCGCTCCCTTCCTCACCACGATGTACGGCTTCGCCGCCGAGCGCCTGAACTACCAGGTCCGCCGCATCGAGATTCCTCTGCCCAATTTGCCGCCTGCTCTCGACGGCATGAAGATTGTCCAGATCAGCGACATTCATCTCAGCGGCTATATGTCCCGCGCCCAAGTGCGACGCGCCGTGGATATGGCCAACGATCTCGGCGCCGACCTCGCCGTCGTCACCGGCGATCTCATCACCGGCTCCGGCGATCCTATCGCCGATTGCGTCGAGGAAGTTCGCCGCCTTTACGCTCCCCTTGGCACCTGGGGCTGCAACGGCAATCACGAAATCTACGCTCGCGCCGAAGACGAAGCCGCCTACCTCTACTCTCAAGCGGGCATGAAAATGTTGCGCCACGAAAACGCGCGAATTAGTTTTAAGGGCGCGCAATTCAATCTCATCGGCGTCGATTACCAGCGCGAACGCACTTCCCGCGGCCAGCGCCAGCAGACTCTCGCTCGCGTCGAGCCGCTTGTCCGGCGCGACATGCCCAACATTCTGCTTTCGCACAATCCCAATACTTTCAATCGTGCTGCCGAACTCGGCATAGAGCTTTCTCTCGCCGGTCACACTCACGGCGGACAGATCCAGGTCGAAATCCTCGACCATCGCCTCAGCCCCGCTCGTTTCATCACCGATTACATCGCCGGCCTCTACCAGCGCCCCCTTTTCGCGCCCGCTCTCAGCGAGCGCACTTCTTCCAATCCTTCCGCCACCCGCGCATTCAGTCCTTCGCTCCTCAGCTCAACTTCCGTTCCCATGGCCCATATTTACGTAAATCGCGGCCTCGGCACCGTCGGCGCTCCAGTACGGCTAGGTGTCCCTCCCGAAATCAGCTTGATTGTCCTCCGCACCGCTTAGGCACCTTCCCGCCTGCTCGTCGTATTCGTCTCTGCTGCCACGAATCGGGGAATAAATTCCTCCAATGTTCGGTATGCAATCCGGTGCATTGATTCAGATTCTTGGAGCTTGACCATTTGCGTCATACCTCTTTTTTTGCAAGTTCCTTGCTCTCAATCGCCGCAATTCCAGAATCTCCCGTCTAACCTTGGAATTCGGTTTGCATCAAACACTTCGGAGTCCGGAGGGCGGAAGTTCGTCTGCGAACACATGGGACGTGTTTCGCGTCGAAAATCTCGCTTTGGAAGGATTCTCAAATGTCCACAAGTAAGTCCTGGAAGTCTCTTCCAGTAGTGGCTCTTTCGCTTTTCTTGCTCCCCTCTGTAACGCAAGCGCAACACTATACGCAGAAGAATTTGGTCTCGGACGTTTCCCAACCGGACAACGCGGACAAGACCAAAGTCATCCTTGACCCCAACCTGAAGAATCCCTGGGGACTCACGCGCGGAGCGCCGACACCGGCAAACCCCAACGGCTCCCCCTGGTGGGTTGGCAACAACAACTCCGGCACCTCGACGCTGTATGACGGCAAAGGCAATCCGCAGAAGTTTTTCCCGAATCCCGCCGATCCCAACAATCCCAACGATACCGTGAACTTCATAACTATTCCCTTCGCGCCGAAGACCGTGCCGCCGGTCGGGACGCCCACCGGTGTTGTGTTCAATGGCAGCGCCACTGACTTTCTGGTGGCGGGGCGAGGCACACACGCGCTCTTCATCTTCGCGACCGAAGACGGAACGATCTCTGCGTGGAATCCGGGAGTCAACGTCGGGAATTCTGTGATTAAGGTCGACAATTCCGACAACGGCTCGGCCAACGGCGCTGTTTACAAGGGCATGACCTCGGGCGAAGTCGGCGGGAAGAAATTCCTATACGTCACGAATTTCCGCTCTGGGAAAGTCGAAGTCTACGACACCAATTTCATACGCATGCACTTTGGCGAAGATGCATTTGATCCCGATGGTGATGGCGACCGCGACGAAGGCGACCGCATCCCGCAAGGATTCGCACCCTTCAACATTCAGAACATCGGCGGCACGCTCTTCGTCACTTATGCCAAGCAGGACGCCGCCCGCCATGATCCCGTCGGCGGCGATGGGCTCGGCTTCGTCGAGCTGTTCTCTCCCTCCGGCAAGCACATCGGCCACCTCGAGCACGGCGACTGGTTCAACGCACCCTGGGGCGTCGTGTGGACGACGCGCGATTTCGGCGAGTTCAGCAACGCCATTCTCGTCGGCAATTTCCGCAGCGGGTGGATCGCCGCCTTCAACGGCTTCACGCACAAATTCATCGGCTTTGTGCTGGACTCCACCAAACCGACCAAACCTCTGTTCATTGACGGGCTGTGGTCCCTCACTTTCGGCAACGACGGCGGTGCCGGACCAGCCAACACTCTCTTTTTCACCGCTGGCATCAACAATGAAACCGACGGCCTCTTCGGCACCATCACTCCCACGGACGGGCTCGACGGCGATGAGGAGTAATTACCGGGGCCCTTCGCTTTCATAAACCTAAACAGAGAAGAACAGGACGGCAGAGCCCGGTTATGCCCTGCCGTCTTTCCTTTGACCTTCCGATTCTTCCAATTCACTCTTGCATTGACTGGATGATGCTAAGATTCCTCATTCTTTTTTCCGTTCATCATGCCGGTCAAAGAAAAAAACTATTGGCTCGAAACTGTAACCGCCCCCATCCCGCCATCCGCGCGGGATCTGCCCGACAGTGTTGACGTCGCCATCGTCGGCGGCGGATTCTGTGGCCTCTGCGCGGCGCGCTCCCTCGCGAAACGGGGCATCGACGTAGCCGTCTTCGAGGCGGAAACATTCGGCTGGGGCGCCAGTTCCCGCAACGGCGGAATGGTCCTCACCGGCATGAAGCTGCCGGCGCCCACGCTCATCAAACGCTACGGCAGTGAAACCGTTCGAAAAATGTACGCCGCGTCGCTCGAATCCATCGATTGGCTCGAACAAATTGTCCGTGAAGAAAACATCGACTGCAATTTTTCGCGCTGCGGCCACTTGGAGGTCGCCTGCAAACAGGCGCACTTCGATAGATACAAAGAATCCGCCGCGCTGATCCAACGCGAATTCGATCACCCGCTGCGCATCGTTCCCAAAAGCGAGCTGCGTGGCGAAATCGGCTCGGACATTTATTTCGGCGGCATCGTGGACGAAACCAGCGCCGGATTGAATCCCGCGCGCTACGTCGCTGGCCTCGTGCAAGCCGCCCAGCGCGTCGGCGCCTGTCTTCACGACCATACGCGCGTCACCTCCATCGAACCGCAAACAAACGGTGGCGCCCACCGATTCAGCGTGCACACTTCAAAAGGCACAGTCGCGGCCCGCGAAGTGATTCTCGCAAGTGGCGCGTACACCACGGAAGCCACTCCCGCGCTGGGCAAAAAAATCATTCCCATCGGTTCGTACATCATCGTCACAGAAGTTCTGTCCGCTGGGCTGGCCCGCGAACTCAGCCCCCGCAACCGCATGATCTACGATTCCAAACATTTTCTTTATTACTACCGCCTCACGCCGGACAATCGCATGCTCTTCGGCGGCCGCGCCGCCTTTTTTCCGGAAACCGAAAACACCGTTCGCCAGAGCGCCGAAATTCTCCGCCGCGGCATGATTAGCGTCTACCCGCAACTGCGCGACACGAAAGTCGAATTCGTCTGGGGCGGCACGCTCGATTTCACGCTCGACGTGATGCCGCACGCTGGGAAAATTGACGGCATGTATTTCGCCGCGGGCTTCGCCGGCCACGGCGTGGCCGCGGCCACCTGGTTCGGCGCGAAACTTGCGGGCCTCATCTGCGGCGATCCCAATGACATTCCCTTCGATGGAATCAAATTCCCCACTGCACCCCTGGGCCTGCGCAGCGGCAACACCTGGGCGCTCCCTCTGGCCGGTGCCTGGTACAAGATTCTCGACTGGCTGACTTAGAAATTTGATTAGTTGTAAGTCGCAAGTTTTAGCAAAATCCACTGCGCAATTTTGCTCTTCTCGGTGTCCTCTGCCTCTCTGCGTTCAGCTTCTTTTCCCTATTTCCTTACTTCCTTACCTCCTCACTTCCTATCTTCATCATCTTAATTCCTAGATACATCACCGGCGCCAGCAGCACCGGGATCGGCCCCCACTTCCGCGCGAACGGGTCGCTTCCCGCCAGCGCGACCAAGCTCATCACCAGTGGCGCGACAACGACGTAGAGCAACCCCGCGCGGCCCCATGGAATCTGGAATGGCCTTCGCAAATCCGGCTGGCTCTTGCGCAACCTCCACGACGCCAGCACCGTCAAGATCGTTACTCCGATGCGCAGCCAAACGTAGATGGTCAGGAGTTGCACCATCGTTTTCTGCGCCAGCAGCGCGTAAATGATCGAAGACACGATGATCGCTATCCATGGTGTGCCATAGCGCGGGTGGCGCGCCGAAAACGCCTCAGGGAGGTAACCGTCCTCCGCCATCGTCGAGGGCATGCGCGTGCTTGTCAGCACCGTGGCATTCAGCAAGGAAACATTGCCGATCATTGCCGCCACGGTTATTGAAAAACCGAGCCAGGGCCCCCCAATCAACGCCGCCGCGTCGGAGAAATATCCCGTATGCCATTTTTGCCAGTCTCCCAGGGCGGCCAGCGAAAACATCGTCGGCAGAAAGTACGTCGCCATTGAGAGTGGCACCACGATCGCCAGTGCCCGCGGATAACTCCGTTGCGGGTTTTCCACTTCTTCCGCCACGCTCGACATCTGCTCGTAGCCCGAGTACAGCCATAATCCCAGCGCCAGCCCCGCTCCGAAGACTTGAAACGGTGGAACGCTCGGCGGCACTAGCGGCGCAAATGGATTGTGATGCCAATGAGCGGCGGCTATCGCGCACAGCACGACCACCGGCAGCAGGATCAGCGTCTCCAGCACTGTCGCTACCGCGCCCACTGCCTGGATGCCCCGCACGTTGACGTAGCCAATCAACACCACCAATGCCGCCGAAACCGCATAGTGCTTCCAGCCCACAATCGTCGGGAAGAAAAACGTCAGGTAATCGGTGAACAGCACAGCGTATGCGGCTACCAGAAGAAACGAAGCGCTCCAGTTCCACCACCCGGCCAGGAATCCCCAGAAGTCGCCGAACGCCGCGCGCACCCAGCGGTAAAATCCGCCCTCGACGGGAATCGCCGTGGTCAGCTCCGCCGCCACAAGCGAAACCGGAATGCACCAGAAAAACGGTATGAAGAGCATATAGAGCAGCGCCAAGCCGGGCCCGCTCGTCGTCACCATGTCCTCTAGCCCAAACGGCCCGCCCGTCGCGTAGGCGTACATCACAAACACAAACGGAAGCAACGCGGCCTTGCGCACGGCCGCTCGTGTGGTGCTGGGTTTGTCGATGTTGGCGGAAATGTTCGCTGGCCTCGTTTGCATCCAGACGGCTAAGTTGCCCGGCAGAGGGTACCGCATCGCAACATCGAATGGAATTGTGATCCTTTTTCCCATCGCAAGACGAAATGGAGTCACCGGGCGATCGCGGCGAATTTTTGCCGCTTGACGGCGGCACGAGCATCGAATAAGCTCCGCCCCAAGTCCAGGTGCGCTTCGCTCCACCTCTTCTCAGGCCCTAGCAAATCGGCTTTCACTCGCAAACTAGGAGGTTTGCGTCCATGAATAAATTCAGTCGAACTCTGTTGGCAATGTCACTAGGCGTTTCCTGTAGTTGCATCGTTGCAGCTCAGGAGAAGTCGGCGGGAAGCTCGTCCATCCCCAGGGTGCTGCAGATCACGCGTGAATATACCAAGCCCGGCAAGGCGGGTATGGTGCATGACAAAGCAGAAAGCGCGTTTGTCCAAGCCATGACCCGGGCTAAGTGGCCCACACATTACATTGGAATGACCTCGCTATCGGGAAAGTCTCGGGCGCTCTTTTTGACCCAGTTTGAGTCCTTCGAGGCTTGGGAGAAAGACAACGCGGCCGTCGGGAAAAACGCCGCCCTCTCCGCGGCGCTCGACCGCGCCTCCATGGCCGATGGCGAACTTCTCGATTCGATCGATCAGGGCGTCTTCGTTTTCAACGAGGAACTCAGCCTGCGGCCGCGGCCAGACCTCTCGCCGTTCCGTTATATGGACATCTCCGTCTACCACGTTCGCCCCGGCCACAACAAGGATTGGACCGACATCGTCAAAATGGTGAAGGACGCCTATGAGAAGGCCGTGCCTGAAGCTCACT
>Ga0207107_1038_pt1 | contig 33767 bp, 24 predicted proteins | sample Alteio_BWMinHeat_75_FD_153555 | JGI IMG/M metagenome (GOLD analysis project Ga0207107, IMG submission 153555) | Enriched cells from forest soil in Barre Woods Harvard Forest LTER site, Petersham, Massachusetts, United States -... | ecosystem: Environmental > Terrestrial > Soil > Temperate forest >... | reverse complement strand
AGCCCGGACCGTTCGCCGCAAGAACTGAAAACATTTGAAGACTGGGTGATTGCGCGGCAGTACAAGCAAGTGCCGGGCGTGGCGGATGATTCCGGATTCGGCGGGACGGTGATGCAGTATCAGGTGCTGCTCGATCCCGCGCGGCTCTACGGCTATCACATTACTGTTCCACAGGTTGTCCAGCAGCTCAGCGTCAACAACGCGAACACCGGCGGTGGTTTCTACTCGCAGGGCGGACAATTCTATTACGTCCGCGGCCTCGGCTTGGTCAAGGACACCGCCGATATCGGCAGCGTAATTATCGGCACGCAGAATGGCGTGCCGGTGCGAGTGCGCGACGTCGGGGAAGTCACTATCGGCCACGCCCCGCGCCTTGGCCAATTCGGCTTCAACAAGAACGACGACTCGGTTGAGGGCGTCATCCTGATGCGCCGTGGCGAGCAGACGCAGACAGTTCTGCAGGGCGTCGAAGCAAAGACTAAGGAGTTGAACGAGCACATCCTGCCTCAGGACGTGAAGGTGCGACCGTTCTATGACCGCAGCGACCTGGTGCGCCTGACCACCGACACGGTGGAAGCGAATCTGTTGCGAGGCATGGTGCTGGTTCTGATCGTGCTGATTTTCTTCCTGGTGAGCTTCCGCGCAGCCGTGATCGTGGCTATGACGATTCCGCTGGCGCTGCTCTTCTCTTTTATTTTTCTCCACGCGCACGATGTGGCGGCGAATCTGCTCTCGATCGGCGCGATTGATTTTGGAATCATCATTGACGGCACGCTGGTGATGGTCGAAAACGTCTATCGCGAGCTCGGGCTCCGCGAAGGACAGCAATACAACCTGTCCGAAGTTATTCTCACAGCGGCAAAAGATGTGGACCGCCCCATCTTCTACTCCGTCGCCGTCATCATTGCGGGCTACATTCCCATATACGCGCTCAGTGGGCCTTCGGGAAAACTGTTCCATCCCATGGCCGACACCATGTCCGTCGCGTTGGTCGGCGCACTGATCCTCACCCTCACCTTCGTCCCGGTCATGTGCTCCTACTTGTTCAAGAAGGGTGTGCGCGAGCGCGTGAACAAACCGTTCGAATGGGTGAAAGAAAAATACGCCGGAGAACTCACCTGGTGCCTCGACCATCCCAAAATCACGATGCTCGTTGCCACCGCGATTTTCGCCGCCACGCTGCTGCTGGTGCCGTTGATCGGCGGCGAATTCATGCCGCATCTCGACGAAGGCGCTCTCTGGATTCGAGCGACGCTGCCTTACACCATTTCTTATGAGGAGGCTGCAAAGTTCAGCCCGCAGATCCGCAATCTTCTGATGAAGTACCCGATGGTGACCGAAGTCGGCTCCGAACTCGGCCGTCCCGATGACGGTACAGACCCAACCGGGTTTTTCAACGATGAGTTCTATGTTGGCTTGAAGCCCTACAAAGACTCCTCCTGGAATGCCGGCTCGCTGCACAGCAAGCCAGAGCTGATTGAGGACCTGCAGAAACAGCTTGCGGCGTTTCCCGGCGTTATTTTTAATTATACGCAGCCAGCTGAAGACGCCGTGGACGAAGCGCTCACGGGACTCAAGAGCGCGCTGGCCGTGAAAATTTACGGCGCGGACCTGACCGTCCTGCAGGACAAAGCTCTCGAAATCAAGCGGCGCTTGTCGAAGGTGCCGGGGTTCACGGAATTGACCGTAGTACGCGAGTTGGGCCAGCCCAGCCTGCTGGTAGAAGTGAACCGCGAGAAAATCGCCCGCTATGGAGTGAATGTCTCAGACGTAGAGGCCGTCGTGCAGGCGGCCGTCGGTGGACAGGCGGCTACGCAGGTGATTCAAGGCGAGAAACTGTTCGACCTGGTCGTGCGCATGAAGCCGGAATTCCGGGAAAGCGCGCAGCAGATCGCGAACCTGCTCGTCGGAACGCCCACGGGCCAGCAGATACCGTTGTCGCAGCTTGCGGATATCCGCGAAGGCAACGGGGCATCATTCATTTATCGCGAAAATAATTCGCGCTACATCGGCGTGCAATACAGCATCGAAGGCCGTGACCTCCAACGCGCCGTCGAAGACGGTCAGCGTGCGATTGCCGACGTCGAAAAGTCGCTGCCGGCGGGTTACCGCCTGGCCTGGGGAGGCGAGTACAGCGAATTCGTCGAGGCCAAGCGGCAGATGCTCATCATTGGGCCGCTCGCGGTGTTGCTGATCTTTTTGATCCTCTTCGCCTTGTATGGCAATTTCAAATTCCCAGTGACCATCGCGCTCGGCGTAGTGATGACAGAGCCGGTGGGCGCGCTGATTGCGCTGAAATTGACGCATACTCCGTTCAGCGTTTCCTCCGTTCTCGGCCTGCTCGCTCTCATGGGAGTTTCGGTCGAGACGGCGGTGATTCTGGTTTCCTACATCAACAAGCTCCGCCTCGAAAACAAGGACATTCGCACGGCCACCCGTGAAGCTTCGCTGCTGCGTCTGCGCCCTATCATGATGACGGCACTGGTGGCCTGCCTCGGCCTCCTGCCAGCGGCGCTTTCGACAGGCATCGGCTCCGATACGCAGAAGCCCTTCGCCATCGTGATCGTAGCCGGCTTGCTCTCGCGGCTTTTTCTCGGTTTCTTCGTCAATCCGGTGCTATACGAATTGGTTGCGCGCGATGGCGATGTTTTGCAGGTGTGAGCGGCGCTGTTGAAGGATACGAGCATAGATTCAATGCCACTATTGCTCCACTTCCTGCGTCTAAGTAGCATTGGTACGGGAGCTTTAAAGCTTTGCTGACTCGGCGGCACATCACAAGCAGGCTTCTCGCCACACTTCTGGCCTTGGTTGTGGTGTCGTTCGCACTGCGGGCCGCGGGCCACTGGCACAACCGATCTTTTGAAGACCAGCACTGCCGGGTTTGCCATGTCGCTCACTCGGTAACTGTTGACCTCTCTCATGCCACGGGGCTGCCGGCGCCGGATGCGGTCATCCGGCTGGTTCAAACTCGGCCCATCGACCCCCATCTCGAACTTATTTCGCATCAAATCTCTTCGCGCGCCCCTCCCGCTTAGTCCTCCTCTAAACATCGCGAGTACAGCTGCGCCCTGTCCGATTTGGATCATGGGGCGCATTCATTCAACCCTTTCATAGATCGCGCGAGGAGGAATAATGCGAGTTCGTGATTCATTTTTGGGAATATTCGGTGTTTTGCTGTGCTTGCTGGCAGTGCCGGGGATTGTGAACGCACAATCCAATTCTGGAACGATTTCAGGTACGGTGGCGGATCCTTCCGCAGGGGTCGTGGCGAATGCCACCGTGGAGATCCACAATCCAGTCAGTCGTTTCGACCGCACGACGACCACGGATAGCTCTGGCAATTTCAGTTTTTCAAACGTGCCGTTCAATCCCTACCACTTGTCCGTCACGGCTGCAGGATTCGCATCCTACGCGCAGGATGTTGACGTCCGATCCGGCGTGCCGATAACCATTAAGGTCAGCCTGGCCGTCGCAGGGACGTCCAGCACAGTGACGGTTGAGGCGGGTAATGACCTTTTGGAGACCGATCCAAATTTCCATACGGACGTGGATCGCGCTCTGTTTGAGAAGCTTCCGCTCGAGAGCCAATCCTCGTCCATCAGCTCGCTGGTGACGCTCGCGTCACCGGGGGTGGTAGCGGATTCGAACGGTCTTTTTCACGGCCTCGGCGATCATGCAGAAAATTCATTTTCTCTGGATGGCCAGCCGATCACTGACCAGCAAAGCAAGGTTTTCTCCAACCAGATACCACTCGATGCGATCCAGTCGCTCGAGGTGATTTCCGGCGCGCCGCCGGCCGAATACGGAGATAAGACGAGCCTGGTGATCAAAGCTACCACGCGATCCGGCCAAGGCGTCACGACGCCCCATGGCAGCGTGAACGCATCCTACGGGTCATTCGGCTCTTCCACCGCGGGCTTTGATCTCGCTTATGGAGGCCAGAAGTGGGGAAACTTCATCGCCGTGAACGGCCTGAACACCGGTAGATTCCTCGATCCCCCGGAGTTTCAAGTGATCCATTCGAAGGGCAACGAGGAGAATTTATTCGACCGCGTGGACTTTCAGTTGAGGAACTCCGACACTCTGCATCTGAATGCCGGTTACACGCGCTCCTGGTTCCAGCAGCCGAATTCGTTCGACTCGGCGGCCACGAATCAGGATCAGCGCGCGCAGATTCAAACCTACAATGTCGCGCCCAGTTGGACGCACCTTTTCAGTGGGACTACGTTGCTGACCGTCGGTGCATTCGTCCGGCACGACGGCTTCAATTACTATCCCAGTGCTGACCCTCTTTCGGATCTGTCGGAGACCCTCGTGCAGCACCGAAAGCTCACCAATGCGGGCCTGCGCTCGGACCTTTCCTATGTGAAGGGACGGCACAACATAAAGGCAGGAGCCACGTTTCAGCACACTTTTCTCACCGAGAATTTCAACTTCGGCATCACCGATCCCGGACTCAATTCGCCGTGCATCCAGCAAAATGTTGCCGGGGATTTTGTCGGCGTCCCTGATCCCACGCTTACTAACATAAATCAGTGCGTCCCAAATGGATTCCAGCAGAACGTGGGCACGAATCCCAACGCAACCACGCCGTTTTCGACAGCTTTGGCATGCATTGACCTGAGCCGTCCGACGCCCGATCCGAGCAATGGATGCGCCAACCCGCAGAGCGTCCTCTTCCTTTTTCACGGGCATGCGGACATCAAGGAACTCGGCCTCTACGTGCAAGACACGATTACGGCGGGCAACTGGACGTTCAACATCGGGATTCGCGGCGATCTCTACCGCGGCCTTTCCCATGATGCTCAGCCGGAGCCTCGTGCCGGTGTTGCCTACAACATCAAGAAGACCAACACGGTGCTTCGTCTTTCCTACGCGCGCATCATGGAAACGCCCTTCAACGAAAATCTGATTTTTGCGAGCCAGATCACCCCGAACCCAGTCATCACAGATCTGTTTGGCCAGAATTCGGGGGCGCCAATACGTGCGGGTCAACGCAACGAATTCCATGCCGGCTTCCAGCAGGCGTTCGGGAAGTTCCTTGTGGTGGACGCCGACTACTTGTGGAAGCACACCCGCAACGCCTACGATTTCGGGGTGCTCCTGAACACGCCGATTTTCTTCCCCATTGCCTGGCACAACTCGAAGATTGATGGCGCCTCCATTCGTGTCAGCATGCCCAACTATCACGGGCTGACGGCATTTGCCGTCATGGGCCACGTGAATGCTCGCTTTTTCTTCCCACAAGTCGGCGGTCTGGGAAGTGCGCCTGCGACCGGCGTGTTCCGCATTGATCACGACCAGGCGTTCAACCAGACGACACACGTGCAATATCAGCCGCACAGGAACTGGCCGTGGGTCGCTTTTAACTGGCGGTATGACAGCGGCCTCGTGGCGGGCGCTGTGCCTTTCGCAGGGGATACCACAACTCCTGTGGACCTGACCGGCCTGAGCGCCGATCAACAGATGCAGGCAGGCCTATTCTGTGGAAGCCAGCGTCCGACGCTACAAGCGCCTCTCACCACCTGCGCACCATCTCAATACGGGTCAACACGACTCAAGATACCCGCGCCGGGAACCGAAAACGACGACCACAATCCGCCGCGCGTCCGGCCACGCAACCTGTTCGATGCCAGCGTGGGCGACGACAATCTGTTCCGTGGGGATCGTTACAAGTGGAGCTTGCGATTGACGGCGATCAATTTCACCAATAAGACGGCTCTGTACAACTTCCTCTCCACGTTTAGCGGCACGCACTTCGTCACGCCGCGCGCCTACACCGCCGAACTCGGCTTCCACTTCTAGTCCTCTACAGAGGAGAGGCCGATCTCTCGATCGGCCTCTCTCATTCCTTACGTGTTTCCATGTCGGTCGGCCAGCCTTCGCCGGTGATGGCAATTAATCTGCCGGGTGGGGGGAGGCCTTGCCGGAGAACGTGATGGTGATCAAGAAACCATTCGTTCCCTTGTATTCAAAATCGTGATCTTGTCCGGAATACTTCTCCACCTGCGTCTTCCACATGCGGAAACCGTTGTTCGATTGCGCCTGCCAATACTGGAGGTTGGGAATCACGATTTCCTGCTTCGGGTTTATCCCGCTCACGCGTTCCAGGATCACCTCTCCTTTACCGTTGCTCATTTTGGCGTGCGCCACGCCGGTTGCCTCATCTACATTCCAGGAAAAGGCCGCGGTGTCCGTGGCCGCCTTCTCCCACTTGAAGGGATATAGCTGTCCAAGAATGTCGGCGAGGGCTGCTTTCTGCTCCGGGGTATCGCTGGGATCGAACGTCATCACCACCCAGGAATCTTTTCCGGTGCTCCAATTGCTGCCCAGATCGGTTGACACCCAGACTTTTGCGCCATCGAGCTTCGTGGTCTTGTAGTAGCCCGAATCTACTTTTAGCACCAGGTTAGCCCGGCAGTATTGTTTGTCGCCGTGCATGGTCGAGTGAGAGTTGAAATAACAGGGGCAGAACATGTCGCAACTGCACGCCTCGATATACGAAGCGGTCATGGAAAAGTCAGGCTTCGTCGCTTGGGAGGCTGCCGCCGGCGCTGGGGCATTTTCGTATTGCGCCACGGCGGTTCCGCTCAGAACACAGCACAAGATTGTCAGCCACAGGATCTTTCGCATTGTCTCTCTCCTTCGCGGGCGATGGAGGGCCCAGGTGTCCCCGGCGTCCCGATGCCGGAATTCTAATCCTCATCTTCGGCCCGCAACAAGGCCAGAAATTCATGCTGGAACCTGACATTTGAAGGCCCGCCAGGAACCGTCCAATGATGCAGGGCGTCCATTCGGCTATTTCTAGTTGTAACCGGTTTGCAACTGGTTTATCCTGCACCAGTTGTAAATGAGTTGCAACTGGGATTCGGGGCTCTTTGGCTGCGCCGCGCGGGCGCTGCGTGCTCGCGTCGCTCGTCCCGATTGAGGAAAAACTGCTGATGGCGGCACGCATTCCGTTTGCATTGGCGCTTCTGCTCGCCGCGTGCGCAGCCTTCGCCCCCCCCGTCGCTGCGCAGGACACGCCCTACTTCATCACCTACTCGCATCACCTTGAGGAGCCCGGTACGCTCGAAGTGGAGCTCAGTTCCAACTACGCCACGCAGCGCGCCGGCAATGATTTCATCGCCCCTTGGATCGAATTCGAATACGGCGTGAAGGGATGGTGGACCACCGAGCTGTACCTCGACAGCCAGCACACGTTCAACGATGGCGCTCTCTTCACTGGCTGGCGATGGGAAAACCGCTTCCGCCCGCTGATGAAGGAGCATTGGATCAATCCCGTCCTCTACGTTGAGTACGAGGACATCAACGGCGCGGACAAGACCATGATCGAAGTGGTCGGCTTCGATGGGCAAGCCGATCACGCCGTGCGCAACGCCATTGCAAGCCGCGAGCACCTGCACGAAATCGAAACCAAGCTGATTCTTTCGAGCGACGCCAAGGGCTGGAATTTCTCCGAGAATTTTATCGCCGAGAAAAACCTTGGACACGCGCCGTGGGAGTTCGGCTACGGAATCGCCGCGAGCCGCCCGCTGCGCCTGGCTGCCACGCCGTCGCCCTGCAATTTCTGCCGGGAAAATTTCGTCGCGGGTGTCGAGATGTATGGCGGGCTGGGGACCACGGACTCTGCGACACTTTCGGAAACTTCGCACTACTTGGCCCCCATCCTCGCCTGGCAGATGCCGAGTGGCCTCACACTACGGGTCTCGCCCGGTTGGGGCCTCACCGATCCGAGTCACCGATTCGTTCTCCGCTGGGGCCTGAAGTATGAATTCTCAGGCCTCGGCCGCAAAGTGAGGAGTTGGTTCCGATGAAGCGCCTGTCTATTTCTTTGGCGCTCCTGCTCGCCTCGGCCATCCTTACTGCGGCCGGCGCCGCGCGCGAGAAAAAATCCGGTGACGACCGTGGCGTGGTGAGCGCCATCGCACAGGCGCCGCTCGAAACGCGCGACTGGCACAACCCCTACGAAGGACAGCCGGACGCCATCGCCGCCGGAAAGAAACTCTATCTCCGGCATTGCGCTGAATGCCACGCCAACGACGCGCGCGGCCGCGGTCGAGCGGCAAATCTCCGCTCGCCGGGAGTACAAAACGCGACGCCGGGTGAACTCGTCTGGTTCCTGCGCAACGGCAATCTCTGGCGCGGAATGCCTGCCTGGTCCGGCTTGCCCATCGAGCGCCGCTGGCAAATCGTCACCTACCTGAAATCGTTGCGCCGATGATTCCTGCTACAATGTTTTCTGGAGTTGGCCTGCGACGCAGGTGTCGTTGCGAAAGCCTATTTGAACCAACACTGGATCCCCGGGAGCCCGCGTCGTCCTGCCCTTGTGCAGTCCCGGGCCGGCTTGCCGGCTCGTGATAGCCTTAAAGCAGGCGCAGGGCACCCACTTATTCGTGGGGTTCAGGGCCTGGCACGCACGGCGAAGTGGACCGCTCCTTCTAGCCGCTGGATACTGGCGGCTTGAGACTGGAAACCTCCTGAATGAAAATCCTTTTTGTAGGCGACATCGTCGGCTCGCCCGGCCGCAAGATTGTTCATGACCGCCTCGCTGACATCCTCGCGCAGCGCGAGATAGACCTCTGCATCGCAAACGGCGAAAATTCCGCCTCCGGATTCGGCATCACGCCGCGCCTCGCTGAAGAGCTTTTCGCCTGCGGCATCGAAGTCCTCACAGGCGGCAACCACATCTGGGACCGCAAAGAGATCATCGATTTCTTCCCGCATGAGCCGCGCCTGTTGCGCCCGGCAAATTTTCCAAACGGCTCGCCTGGCAAGGGCCTCTACGTCGGCCGCACCAAGAAAGACGTCCCCTACGCCGTCCTGAATCTTCAGGGCCGCACGTTCATGGCTCCGCTCGATGATCCATTTCGCACCGCCATCAGCGAACTGGCGAAAATTCCCAGCGACGTGAAAGTGATCGTCGTCGATATGCACGCCGAAGCGACCTCGGAAAAGCAGGCCATGGGCTGGTACCTCGACGGAAAGGTTTCCGCCGTCCTCGGCACGCACACCCACGTCCCCACCGCCGATAATCACGTTCTTCCCGGCGGTACCGCCTATATCACTGACGTAGGCATGACCGGTCCGCACGATTCCGTCATCGGCATGGAGAAGGCTGGCATCATGCAGCGGTTCCTCGACGCCATGCCCGCAAAATTTGCCGTCGCCGAAGGTGACGTGCAAATGAACACCATCCTCGTGGATGTGGATGAAGCCACCGGCCGCGCCCGCTCCATCGAACGCCTGAATTACCGCCTCGATTAGCTCCTGGCCCCATGAAATAGGCCATCTACCCCTCGATTTCCGCTGAATATCCACAGGCCCAAAGTGATCCACTTCTGTTGAAATCCGATTTTCTCTTGCGCCTTGCCTCGCAACTCTCGTCGCAGACAGCGATCAACGATAAACTCTCAGTCACGCAGAAAAATTGCAAATGAGCTGTGTCCGTCGGGCAATTCTTCGTCGCGCTTGGTCACGGGTTCGCGCAGCAGACACGCGTTCGTCTTCCGCTACAAAAACTCTTGTTCAGTCCGCGCGATTACCGCCTGTGGAAAAACTGTGAATCCCATGAGGAAAGGCTACAATCTGTTCGTATAATTTTCTCTTGCTGTTCACGCCGGCATTAGGCACAATCCCGCCTCGCGTTTCTTATGGAGTCGTTACGCGGGCACTCATTTGATGTCACCAGCGCGGGGCGCGCGCCTGCGGCAGCGGACCTGAAGAGCCAGACCTAAAGTCCTCTCAACCGGGGAAGGTATTTCCACAGCATTTCCACACCGGTGGAAATTGCGTAGGGGCTGATTTTCTTAATGAACCTTTGGGACAAGATCCTGCTGCACACTGAGCGACGCGTCAATCCTCACAGCTTTGCCACCTGGTTCCGCCCCACCCGCCAGGAACGCGCCGAGGATGACCGCCTGGTCATTCGCGTGCCCACCCGACTGTTCTGCAAACGGCTCACGGAGACCTACGGGCAGCTTTTGCAGGCTGTCCTGACCGAAGTTGGGAAGCCGCAGCTTGTGCTCGAGTTCATTTGCGCGGAACCGGAGCTCGCCGCGCCGAATGCCGCCGCGGTATCGCAGGCCAAACTCGATTTTGAATCAGCGAATCACCAGCTCAACCCGCGCTACACTTTCGACACGTTCATCGTGGGCGCTTCCAACCAGTTCGCGCACGCCGCGGCCGTCGCCGTGGCCGAGCAGCCCTCGAAGTCTTACAACCCGCTCTTCCTCTACGGCGGAGTGGGCCTGGGCAAGACGCACCTGATGCAGGCGATTGGTCACTCGCTGAAGCGTCGGAATCCGTCTTTGCGGCTCACTTACATCAGCGCCGAGAAATTCACCAACGAAGTGATTGCCGCGATTCGTTTCGAACGCCAGGCTGCATTCCGGGACCGTTTCCGCAATATGGACGTCCTGATGGTGGACGACATCCAGTTCATCGCCCGCGCCGAGCGCACCCAGGAAGAATTCTTTCACACCTTCAACGCGCTCTACGACCAGCAGAAACAGATCGTGATTTCTTCCGACTGCCCCCCGAAGGAAATTTCTTCCATCGAGGAGCGCCTGCGCTCGCGCTTCGAGTGGGGCTTGATCGCCGATATCCAGATGCCCGATCTCGAAACCAAGATCGCCATCCTCCAGAAAAAAGCGGACAACGAGCGCATGCAGATTCCCGACGACGTCGCCGAATACATCGCGCGCTCCATCAAGTCGAATATCCGCGAGCTTGAAGGAGCCCTCATCCGCCTGATGGCTTTCGCCTCACTCACCGGCGCTGAGATTAATCTCTCGACTGCGCAGCAAGTGCTCAAAAATATCATCGAGACACAGGAAAAGAAGGTGACCATTGAGCAGATCCAGAAGCGCGTCGGCGAACACTTCGGCCTCCGCGCTCAGGATCTGAAAGTGCGCAGCAATTCTAAAGTCATCGCTTTCCCTCGCCAGGTTGCCATGTTCCTTGTGAAACAGCTCACCTCCGCTTCCTTGCCGGAGATTGGCAGGCAATTCGGAGGCAAGCACCACACCACCGTCCTCCACTCGATCCACAAAATCGAGAACTTGCGCCAGTTGGACAAAGATTTGAACAAGACCATTAACAGGCTACTCGATTCGTTTGGTTAGGTTTAGAGGTCAGGGGCCCGGCCGGGCCTTCCTTCCCGCTGTGGATGCGCTGTGCATGCTTCCCAGCGCCGGGGTCCGGCCGGGTTTTTTCCGCGACAGCGCCTGCCTTTCCACAGACGAGGCCGCGCAGCAAGCGCTGCTCTTCTTAGGATTTATAACGTTATCCGCAGAATCCACACTTGCGGCGACGGCGGCGGTTTTCTTATATTTATATAGAATAGAAATAGCTGTACAGTAGCCGCAGTGAGAATAAGGGGAAAAATCGCATGACGGAAGCCACCGCGTCTGCCCGTGCCACGCAGGAAGAAAAAGGAACTGGCCCGATGGAATTCAGCGTAAAGAAGTTCGACCTGCTCGAGGAGCTCAATCTCACCCAGGGCGTCGTCGAGCGCAAGACCACCATCCCCATCCTCTCGAATATTCTTTGCGAGGCCAAGGGCAACCGCTTGACCATTACGGCCACCGACCTCGAGCTCAGCATCCGCACGTCCTGCGATGCCAAAGTGAAAAAAGAGGGCGCCGGCACCATCCCGGCAAAAAAACTGCTCGAACTGATTCGCCTGCTCCCCGAGGAAGAAATCAAATTCAAGCTGCTCGAAAACCATTGGGTGCACATCACCAGTGACCGTCGCAATTACAAGCTGGTCGGCATGTCCAAAGACAACTTCCCCGCGCTGCCGGCGTTTCCGCACGCACTGGTGAAGATCCCCGCAAAGCTGCTTGCAGACGTCATTGCCAAAACCACCTTCGCGATCTCGCTCGAAGAATCCCGCTACACGCTGAATGGCGCGCTGATGGTGCTGAAGCCGGGGTCGCTTACCATGGTTGCCACTGACGGCCATCGCCTCGCCATGGTCGAGACGGACCACAAATTCGAGGGCTTCACCACCGAGACGCGGGTGCTCGTCCCCAAGAAAGCCATGACGGAAATCCAGCGCCTCGCTGCCGAATCCGGCGATGATGCCCAGGTGGAATTTGCGCAGGACGAAAGCCACCTCTTCTTCCAGTTTGGACGCCGCCTGCTCACCTCGCGTAAGCTCACCGGCCAATTCCCGAACTACGAAGCGGTGCTGCCGCGCGACGCAAATAAGACGGTCGTCATCGAGCGCGGAGAATTGCAAGACGCTCTTCGCCGCGTCTCGCAACTGGCCGATCAGCGCTCGCACGCCGTGAAGTTCATGCTCGCGAAAGAGGGCCTGGAAATTTCCGCTTCCAGCCCCGAGTACGGCGAGGCCAAGGAAGTCATCGAAAAAGAATTCAAGGGCGAGCCCATCTCCATCGGCTTCAACGCCCAGTACCTGCTGGATTTCCTCGCCGCCGCTGCCGATGGCCCGATCAGCTTCGAGCTAAAAGACGAGCAGTCCGCCGGCCAGCTTCGCCCGCTCGCCGACGAGTCCTCCCGCTACCGCTACGTCGTAATGCCCATGCGCATCTGAATCCCCGCGCGCCACAGTCGACCACGCACCATTCCGTCCAATTTGGCGCAGGGCTCAATCCACCTTGGCCAAATTTGATGCTGACCGCTTTGCAGGACCGGCGTTAATCTCCGTGTCGTGCTCGCACTCAGCCAACAAATCCGCAAGGCCGTCGCAGCGCACCGCGCCGGGATGGCGGAGTTCACCAGGGAGCTCGTGCGCATCCCTAGCGAGAATCCGCCGGGGCAGAACTATCGCGCTTGCGCCGAAGTTCTCGCGCGAATGATCCATGGAGCAGGCCTCCGCGCAACTATCGAGATAATCCCGCCGCCCAAGGACCTCCGAACCAACGCGAACGCCCAATCAAGCCCCGAGCCGCGCTACTGGGTGCGCGCCACGCTCGGCTCCGGCAAGCGGGCGCTCTATTTCCACGGCCATTACGACGTGGTCCCCGCCTCCAGCCCCGCGCAATTTCAGCCGCGCGATCGCAACGGCAATATTTTCGGCCGCGGCTCGGCGGACATGAAGGGCGGCCTCGTCGCCATGCTGTATGCCACGCGCGTGCTGAAGGAATTGCGGGTCGTGCTCGCCGGCCGGATCGAACTTGCCTTTGTCCCCGACGAAGAAACCGGAGGCGAGCGCGGCACCGCGGTGCTCTTCGAGAGCGGCGCTCTGGCCCCCGATGCGATCGGAATGCTCACCGCCGAGCCCACCGGCGGCACAATCTGGAACGCCAGCCGCGGCGCAGTCACCATGCGTGTGACCGCAAAAGGGAAATCCGCGCACGTCGGCCTCAGTTATCGCGGCGTCAATGCGTTCGAACGCATGCTCGTCGTTGCGCGGGCCCTCGAGAAAGAAAAACAGCATATCTCCGCGCGCAAGACAAAATTTCGCATCGACCCTGGCGCAGCCCGCCGCTCCATCCTTTTGCTGGGCGGGCGCACGGAGGGCGGCACGAATTTCAACGTCGTTCCCGCCGAGTGTTCGTTCACAGTTGACCGCCGCATCAATCCGGAAGAAGATCTCGCCACGGAAAAAAACTGCCTGCTCGCGATCCTGAATCGCCTGCGCCGCAGCGGCATCCAAATGCAAATAGATATTTTTCAGGAGGGAAATTCAGTGGCCGTGCCGGAAAGCCAGCCGCTCGCCCGCGCCCTCGCAAAGAGCATCCAGGAAATCACTAGACGTGCCCCGCAATTCGAAATGTGCCCCGGCCTGCTCGAAACGCGCTTTTACGACCAACGCAATATTCCGGCGCTCGCTTGCGGCCCGGGCCGCCTCGCGGTTTCTCACGGTCCCGATGAATTTATTTCTCTGCGCGAAATGGAAAATTGCGCCGCGGTTTACACGCTGACGGCAGCGAAATTATTGGCCGGGGAGGAACAGATATGAGTCAAAGAGGCGACGCCTTCCGCACCTACACGCGCAAGGTGCAATCCGCGTTCACCGATTTTCACAACACGATTGTAGAAATCACCGCCGAAGATGACCGCGTCGTCGCCAGAACCTTCTATCGCGGCACACACCGCGGCGAGATTTTCGGCCTCGCGCCCAGCGGCAAAGAGATCACCTACGCCGGCGCCACATTCTTCCGTATCAAAGTCCGGCAGGTGATCGAAGGCTGGGTGCTCGGCGATCTCTTGGGCCTGTTGCGTCAACTCGGCGCGCACTCGCTCCCATAATTTGCCTCATCTTGAGTGGTGAAATCGGCGAAAATTTGCATTCTTGCGCTCCACTAGCTCAACCAATTTTTAATGAAATCTATGTCTCTTATGTATGGGATAACCCACTGAAAACAAAGGCACTACATTAGTCACCAGCCTCAAAAAATGCCTTGTGAATTTCCCCCTGCTTCGGTAAAATTTTGTTGTTCCGGATTCCTCCTGAACGGCACTTCATCCGGACCGAACTTGCCCTACTTCTTTTTTGCCTGCGCCAGGCAAATGGGGCCGGTAAGGCCCGGAACGATCCCCCTCCGCAGGGGAAAAACAGACGCTCCGCCACGTCTCGCAGCGCGAGACGGGATGGAGCCAAAGAAACCCTTCGAGTCCCAGCTCAAACTCGAAACTTCGAGCGACTGGGGCCAATGGGCAAGGCAAGTCTCGAGCACCTCCGCGTGACCGCCTTCCCAAGAGCGTAATTTGAGTCTTTGGCATTTTGTGCGTCCCGGCTGACTCGGGGCAGCGAACGCTCGCAATTTTTCCGGCGCGAAGCGCCGACGATACGCGCAATTTCTGAGGAGATGCATCACTCATGGGTGACAAAGAAACTCCGGCCGTCAAAGGCCCAGGTCACAAGTACGACGCAACTTCCATCAAAGTTCTCGGCGGCATCGAAGCCGTCCGCAAACGCCCGGCCATGTACATCGGCTCGACGGGCGAGCTCGGCCTCCACCATCTGGTCTGGGAAGTGGTGGACAATTCAGTGGACGAAGCCATGGCCGGCTTCTGCGACGAGATCAACGTCAGCGTTCACGACGACAACAGCGTCACCGTGATTGACAACGGCCGCGGCATTCCCGTGGACATGCACGCCACCGAAAAAAAGCCCGCCGCCGAAGTGGTCATGACCGTCCTGCACGCCGGCGGCAAGTTCGATAGCGACACCTACAAAGTTTCCGGCGGCTTGCACGGTGTCGGCGTCTCCGTCGTCAACGCCCTCGCCGACTGGCTCGACCTCGAAATCTGGCGCGATGGAGAGGTCTGGGAGCAGTCCTACGAGAAGGGTGTCCCCACCACGAAGCTGAAAGCTTCCGGCAAAACGAAAAAAACCGGCACGAAAATCACGTTCCATGCTGACCCTTCGATCTTCACCACCATCAACTACAGCTTCGACACGCTTTCGCAGCGCCTACGCGAGCTGGCCTTCCTGAACAAAGGCCTGAAAATCACCCTCGACGATGAGCGCAACAACAAGAAAACCGAATTCCGCTTCACCGGCGGCATCTCCGAATTCGTGAAGCATCTCAATCGCGGCAAGCAGACGCTCCACGATTCCCCGATCTATATGGAGGGCAAGCGCGGCCAGGTGGACATGGAAATCGCGCTCCAGTACAACGACAGCTACGCCGAAAATATTTTCTCTTTCGCCAACACCATCAACACCGTTGACGGCGGCGCCCATCTTGCCGGCTTCCGTTCCGCGCTCACCCGCACCATCAATTTCTACGCCAGCTCCACCGGCATGTTGAAAGAGCAGAAGGACGAAGTCTCCATCACTGGTGACGATGTCCGCGAAGGACTCGTTGCCGTCGTTTCCGTCAAGCTGCCGCAGCCGCAATTCGAAGGACAGACCAAAGGCAAGCTCAATAGCGACATCAAGGGCCTCGTCGAACAGCTCGTCAACGAAAAGCTCGGCGAATATTTCGACAAACACTCCTCGATCGCGCGAAAAATCATTGGCAAGTGCATTGACGCCGCCCGCGCGCGCGAAGCCGCCCGGAAAGCGCGCGAACTCACGCGCCGAAAATCCGCTCTCGATTCGTCGGGCCTCCCGGGGAAGCTCGCCGATTGCCAGGAGCGCGATCCTTCCCGCTGCGAACTCTTCATCGTCGAGGGAGAATCCGCCGGCGGCTCAGCCAAAGGCGGGCGCGATCGGCGCTACCAGGCCATCCTGCCGCTCAAAGGCAAGATTTTGAATGTCGAGAAAGCCCGCTACGACAAGATGCTCGGCCACGAAGAAATCCGCTGCATCATCACCGCGCTCGGCACGGGCATCGGCAAAGATGATTTCGACGCGTCGAAGCTGCGCTATCACAAAGTGATTCTTATGACCGACGCGGACGTGGACGGCAGCCACATTCGCACACTGCTGCTCACCTTTTTCTTCCGTCACATGCGCGAGCTCATCGATAAAGGCCACATTTATATCGCGCAGCCGCCGCTCTATCGTGTGAAGCGCGGCAAGATGGATCGCTACATCCGCGACGAGCGCGAATTCGCCCGCGAGCTCATGAAGCGCGCCACCGAGGAGCACGTCGTCAAGGGCAAGGACGGCAAGCCGCTTGAGGGCGGCGCGCTCACGCAATTCCTGCTCAATATTCAGGAGTACGACCAGGTGGCCGCCAAACTCAGCCGCCGTTTGCGCGATCCGAAGCTCGTCGAGCTCCTCGCCGAAAGCCAGCTTGAAAAGAAAACGGACTTCGCGGACAAGAAAAAACTTCAGGAGCTGATCAAAGCGGTCGAGAAGGCCAAGCTGAATCTCGAAGCCAAACTCGAGTTCGACGAGGAGCACAGCCTGCACGAGTTGGTCCTGAAGAATGGCGGCGAGCGTCGGATCAACTGGGCCCTGGCCGGGACAGCGGAGTACAAGCGCCTGCGCACTCTGCGCCAGTCCATCGCCGAATTCGACCGCCCGCCCTTCACTATCACGCACAACGGCGACAAGGTAGTGAAGGAAAATTCGCTCGGCGTCCTCAACTATGTCCTCGAAGACGCGAAGAAGGAATTCACCATCACGCGCTTCAAGGGCCTCGGAGAAATGAACCCCGCGCAGCTCTGGGAAACCACCATGAACGCCGAGACGCGCACGCTCCTGAAAGTGCGCTTGGAAGACGCTGTCGCCGCCGAAGATATTTTCTCGACGCTCATGGGCGAAAACGTAGAAGAGCGCCGCAAATTCATCGAGGAAAACGCCCTCGACGTCGTAAACCTGGATATTTAGACACAGAATCGAAAGGGTTACGTCAGGGCACGGCTTGAGCCGTGCCGAAAGCCGGGTAAAGGAGGGCGGCTTTAGCCGCTGAGGGAAGTCTTGATCTACCAACTCACGTGGAAAATTCTCCCGGGGCTGAAAGGCATGAGCTGCTCGGAATTTCACGCCACGCCCACCTCGTCTCCGAACAACGACCAGGGCGTGGCCTTCGAATGTTCAACCGAAGCCGAATGCGCCGAGCTGCTCCTGAAACTCGAAGCCCACTTCGGGGCTCAGCGCTTTTCGAACAATGCCTCGGCATTCGAAACCGTAAAGACGTATGTTCTCGAACACATGGCTCGAAAGGCTTAAGTTTTCATGGCAGGGAGCGCTGCTTGCCGCGCACCCCATTAACACGGATCACGACTCACAAATTACGAATCACGACACACGGAGATCATAAGTGGCCGACGAAACAAATCTCTCAATCATGACGCCGGTGGATATCGAATCGGAGATGAAGAAGTCGTACCTCGATTACGCCATGAGCGTAATCATCGGGCGCGCGCTGCCCGACGTGCGCGACGGCCTTAAGCCCGTCCACCGGCGCATTCTCTATGGCATGTACGAGCTCGGCCTCACCTCCACCAAGCCCTACCGCAAGTGCGCGAAAATCGTCGGCGAAGTCCTCGGAAAATTCCATCCCCACGGCGATTCGCCCGTGTACGACGCGCTCGTCCGCCTGGCGCAGGATTTCAACATGCGCTACCCCATCGTGGACGGCCAGGGAAACTTCGGCTCGGTGGACGGCGATCCTCCGGCGGCCATGCGTTACACGGAAGCGCGCCTCTCGAAAATAGCCGAGGAAATGCTCGCGGATATTGAAAAAGAAACCGTCGATTTCGTCCCCAACTTCGATGAGAGCGAGCACGAACCTACCGTCCTTCCCACGCGCATCCCGAATCTGCTCGTCAACGGCTCATCCGGCATCGCCGTCGGCATGGCCACCAACATCCCTCCGCACAACCTGAAAGAAATTGTCGAAGCCGCTATCCTGTTGATCGAAGATCCCGAAGCAAATCTGAAAAAAGTGATGAAGCTCGTCCCCGGCCCGGATTTTCCAACCGCCGGATATATCTACGGCCGCGAAGGAATCGAGCAGGCCTACAAGACCGGCCGCGGCTCCTTCCAGGTGCGCGCCAAGGCCGCCATCGAGCAGCGCGGCAAAGACCGCCAGGACATCGTCGTCAGCGAGCTTCCCTATCAGGTGAACAAGGCGCGGCTGATCGAGCACATCGCCGAGCTGATCCAGAATAAAAAAATCGAAGGTATCGCCGACATCCGCGACGAGAGCGACCGCGACGGCATGCGCATCGTCATTGAAGTAAAGCGCGACGAAGAGCCGGAAATCATCCTCAACAAGCTTTTCAAGATGACGCAAATGCAGGAATCGTTCGGCATGATCCTGCTGGCCATCGTCGCCGGTCAGCCACGCGAACTGGGCCTGCTCGACCTGCTGCGCCTGTTCATCGAACACCGCGTGGATGTGGTCCGGCGCCGCACTCAGTACGAATTGCGCAAAGCCGAAGAGCGCGAGCACATCCTGCTCGGCTATCACATCGCCCTCGATTACATCGACGATGTGATCAAGATTATTCGCGGGTCTGCGAATCGCGCCAACGCCCGCCAGAATTTGCACGAGTTCTTCGAAAACAAATCTGTGCGTGTCCTGGTGGGCAGCAAGGAAACCACTCTGCGCGGCGTCAAGCTCGACGCCAAGAAATACGGAATTACCGCTGCAACTTCGGGGGAAGGGCTGGGCCTCAGCTACATTCAGATCGACGCCATCCTCGAACTGCAATTGCATCGTTTGACGCAGCTCTCTGTCGACGAAATCCTGAAAGAGTTGAAAGAAATCCGCGACCGCATCGCCGAGTTGCGTGAAATCCTGGCCAGCGAGAAAAAATTGAAAGCCGTCATCGTCGCCGAGCTGCGCGAAGTAGTGAAACTTTATGGCGACGAGCGCCGCACGCAGATCGTTGATCGCGTCGAAGAAATCAAGCTCGAAGACTTGATCAAAGACGAAGAAATGGCCATCACCGTCAGTCACGCCGGCTACATCAAGCGCACTTCGGTGGACGTCTACCGCCATCAATCGCGCGGCGGCAAGGGCCGCATTGGCGCTAAAACGCGCGAAGACGATTTCGTCGAGCATTTCTTCACCGCGTCGGCGCACAGCTACATCCTGCTGTTCACTTCCAAGGGCCGCATCTATTGGCTGAAAGTATATGAAATTCCTGAAGCAGCGGCAGCCACCCGTGGAAAAGCGATTGGCACTCTCGTGAAGTTCCAGGAAAATGAAAAACTCACTGCCGTCGTCCCCACGCGCAATCTGGAAGAAACGGGCCGCTACGTTTTTCTCGCCACGAAGAATGGCACGGTGAAGAAGACCGAACTCACGGAATTTTCAAATCCACGCCCCTCCGGAATCATTGCCATCAATCTCGATAGCGACGATGAACTCATCGGCGCGAAACTCACCGACGGCAAGCAGATGATTTTCCTCGCCAGCCACGAAGGCCAGGCCATCCTCTTCCGCGAGACGGAAGTGCGCTCCATGGGCCGCGCCGCCGGCGGCGTCAACGGCATGGATCTCGCGAAGGGCGACTACGTCGTCTCGATGGACGCGGTCCAGCCAGACTTCGGAATCATCGCCAGGGAGTACAAGAAGACCACGCAGGATCTCGACGAGCTCGAAAGCGACGAGATCCGCGAATCGCTCACATCGCTCATGCTCACCGTCGCAGAAAAAGGCTACGGCAAGCGCACTCCGCTCGCGGAATATCGGGTCACGTCACGCGGCGGCAAAGGCGTGATCAACGTCAAGACCACGGACCGCAATGGCTCGGTGGTTGCCGCGCTGCAGTTCCGCGAAGATTCCGACGTCATGATCATCACGGGGCAAGGGAAAGTAATCCGCGTCCACTCTGCGGAAATTCGCGAAGCTGGCCGCTCGACGCAAGGCGTGCGCCTGCTGCGCCTCGAAGAAGGCGACCGCATCGCCGCGGCCGCTGCCATTCTCGAAGAAGAGGAAGAGGCTGCCGCCCCCACGCCCGAGAAGAAGTAGCTATGATCCGCCGACAACGGGAGTTTTGTACTGCCGGGGAGACGCCGGCTCTACGATTCCGGCGGGGCGAGATAGTAGCCCGGGCGCGTGCGGACGCTGACACCGGGGCGGTCAACGACCACTTTAATTTCGTGATAGCCGTAAGGAACATCTTTCGAGGGCTGATAGCCCAGCGTGTACTGCGCGTGGATTTCGCCGCCGATTGCATCCATGGCTTTTTCGATCGTGCCGTCCTTCTTCACGTTCACATGCAGCCCGCCAGTGGCCTTGCTGGCGATCCCGAGTGCATTCGGCCCAATGGCATTCTTCCCGGTCTTGACCAGCCAGATGAGCAGCGCGCTGAGATCGCCGGACTCCTGCATCTGCCGCTCAAGATCCGGAGTTTGCGGCTGCCCATTCGGCGTTGGAATCGGATAAGTTCCCGGCGGTCCGAGGGTCGGCTTCTCTTGCGGCTTCGCTCGCAGGTCGGCCATCGCCGTGCTGAGCCCGATCGAATAAATCGTCACGTTCGCGAGTTGCGCCGCGCGCAGCACTTCGCCGAACTTGGTCTCGCTTCCGGTGTCCTGCGCCTCTCCCACCACCACCATGATGCGCCGCTGCGGCGTGGGCCGCTGCTCGAGCAGCGAGATGCCGCGCTGCATGGCGTCGTAAAGTCTGGTGCCCGACGTGCCCATTCGCAGATGATTGATCGTGCTCTGCGTGTGGTCACTGTCCGTGGTGAATTTCTGCAACAGGTCCACGTTGTCGTCGTAGCCGACGATGGCGACTTCGGCCGTCATCCCCATCACCGCCTGCGCGAAAACGATTCCCGTATGCTTCACCGCCGGGAACATCGGCTCGATGTGCGAGCTGGTCTCGACCACAAACACAATCGAGAGCGAATCGGCGCCCAAGTCGAAGTGATCAATCTTCTGCTCCACGCCATTGTCGTAAATGTGGAAGTTGTCTTTCGTCAGGCTCAGGATCATCTCGCCTTTGGGATCGAGCACCGAAACCGGCGCAATCACTTCAATCACGCGCGAGCGGATGGCGCGCTTCTGCAACTCGGCAGCGGGAATCTTTTCAGGTGGTGCGTCCGCGCGCGGATGGATCGGCCCGGGCGGAGCTTCCTGGCACCACGCCGGTCCGGCCAGCAGGGCCAGCGAGGCAAAGAAAAGCGTGGCGGTCGCGATTTTTGCGCGTCTCATGGAGTCTTCAGTTTATCTGATTCACGCCGTCCGAGGCCGCGTTGCATGCGAAGAAGCGGAGTGCGTGGCAATACCGCGTGCGTGGCTGGCATTTCCAGCCGGCGTTCTCCTAGAATGGCTGTTTGCTCGAACCGCGAGGGGGAGCGATGAAGCACCGCCGCCATCTGCCGCACATGAAGCTGGCCTACGAAGATCCTAGGTTCATGGAAAGTTTCGCGGCGCGTCCGCTCCGCATTCTTGCCGAGTATTTCGATCCGCTCACGCGTCTGCGCCAGGCCAACGTCGCCGACACGATTGTGATGTTCGGCTCCGCGCGCATCCATTCACGCGAGCAAGCGCTCGCGCACCTCCAGCAGGTGCGGCGCCAAGCGCGCGGCCGGCGCACCGGCGATTGGCGCGACAAAGTCAGCGCTGCCCGCTCGAACGTGGACATGTCGCGCTATTACGAAGACGCTCGCGAGCTTTCCCGTCGCATCACCGCCTGGTCCATGACGCTCGGCTTGCACCCAAAACGCTTCGTCATCTGCTCGGGCGGCGGCCCTGGAATCATGGAAGCGGCCAACCGCGGCGCGGCGGAAGCGGGCGGCTCCTCCGTCGGCCTCAGCATCCAGTTGCCGCACGAGCAGCGGTCGAATCCCTACATCACGCCCGAACTGAATTTCTGCTTCCATTATTTCTTCATGCGCAAGCTGTGGTTCGCGCAGATGGCTAAGGCCCTGATCGTCTTTCCCGGCGGCTTCGGCACCATGGACGAGCTTTGGGAAATGCTCACGCTGCTGCAAACCAACAAACTCTCCTGCCATCACCTGATTCTCATTTATGGCCGGAAGTATTGGGACAAAGTACTCAACTGGCGTCACATGGTCCGCACAGGCACGATCAGCGAGCACGAATACAGTTTGTTGCAATTTGCCGATAGCGTGGACGAAGCATTCGATCGCGTCCGCTCGCAAATGGAAGAGCACCACCTAGCACTCGAAGCAGATTGGGACCACAAATAGTCGGCGGGCTTTCTTTCGGGCGCATTCGATTTCCAGCAACCTGCCGCGATTTCCCTACGTCTAGCTGTATAGGCAGCCATTCATTCGGAACCACCCGGCGGGTTTCCAAGCTGCCTGGGAGGTTGCCATGATCAGACTCACGTTCAGCAGTGCTAGAGTACTCGGAATCGCGCTGGGCGCTTTATTTGCGCTCAGCGGGGCCACGGCAGCCCGTGCAGACGACTGGAGGGACTGCGAGAAGAAGATCGAGCACGAGCAACGCGACCTGGACAGAGCAATCGCCCGTCACGGCTACTACAGCCGCCAGGCGAACCGCGAGCGGCGCGAGTTGGATCGAGCTTACGACCGCTGCGGTCGCCGCGATCGGGACCGTGATCGCGATGGTTATCGCAATAATTACCACGACCGCGATCAGAATTTTCTGCGGGAGTGAGAAGCAGAATTACGAACCAGGGCCATCAGTTGGGGAAGGAGCGCAAGCTCCTTCCCCTTTTTTCATGTTTGACTTGGGAGAAGAACCGCAGCCCTGGAGTTTGGGCACTCCCTTACCGTGTGCATCGCTGCCTTCGTTGTGGTGTGCCCGCCCTGATGCGAGGAGTCAGTTCTTCGAGACTGCCAGGTCCGCCGAGAAAACAGCCTCGAAGCGGCGCTTCTCGTCCTGGTCGTGCAGCATTACCACGGGCGTCACGCGCAGCGACTGCTTGCAGTTGCGGCACGAAGTCGCCTCACCCTGCAAATCCTGCACGAAACCGTCCGTGAAGTGATATGCCGACCGGGGACGCCGGGCTGCCTTGGCCCCCTGTGCGCCGCAATGCGGGCATGTGTACTCGACGCGGTCCTCGAGCGGGTCGCGGTTCAACGCCGCCCAGCCGGTAAGACGAATGCCAACTGTCTCTATAGAGTTTCGATTCATGATAGCTACCTCAAATGGCCCAAATTGGGCGATAACACCGGATTAGACGCGCGCGATACAAAATTCGATGCACTCCTCCTACCGATTTTTGTAAAGCACTGAGATACATAAGCTTATACGGAGGAGACGGTTGCTGGTTGCCGATTTCATCCCCAAGACATGGCTCTGTCGGGAACAGAGCCTGCCTAGTGGTGTCTAATCGTCTCAAGAACCCTCGATCGCCAGCGATGTGAGCCGCGGCCTAAGGCGCAGAAGGACAGCCGCGAGGAACTTGATGGGAAATCCCTGCATTTTCGCATCAGCGGAGACGTGTCTATGAACAATGCCGAAAATCTTTCACGATGCCTGGTAGATGGCGATCCAGAGTCCCTCGACTGCGCGCGACGCCTCCGCAATAAGGCGCTGGTGATTTCACTCTTTCTCGAGGCAGGGCTGCTCGCCACCATGCTTCTTTGGCCGCTCATCACTCCCGGCGTCCTGCCACGACAGTTCAACGTGACGCCCGCTCCTCCTTTCCACGGCGGAGGAAACAGCGCGCCAAGGCAACCTCACGAACCCATGCATCCGCCTCCAAAACCAGGATCGCATCCGCCCGTTTGTCTTATTTGCGCACCACCCGCGATCCCGCCGCACCCATCGTACGGGTCGGGTCCCGAGCCGCCAAATGTTGAGGCCGGGCCGAGCGCGGGATCCGGAAACGGTTCTGATTTTGCAGGCCCAGGGTTTCCGCTTCTCGGCGGTTTTGATAGTGGGAGACAGCCGAGCGTGGTTCGTCCGACCGACCAGCCTCATCAAAGCAGTCCGCTGAGCAAGAGCGAAGGAGTGATGGAGGCGATGTTGGTTCATCGCGTGCAGCCGGAGTACCCCGCGTTGGCTCGCGCGGCGCACATTTCGGGTACCGTGCAACTCCGCGCCATCATCGCCCGAGATGGCACTGTGCGCGAGTTACAAGTGATGAGCGGGAATCCACTCTTGGTGCAAGCAGCAAGAGTCGCTGTGCTCAAATGGCGCTACCGTCCCACTCTGCTGAACGGCGAGCCCGTCGAGGTCGAGACGTACATCACGGCGAACTTTGTCTTGGAGTAGCTGCAGCGCTAGCCAATTTCGAAGGGGGCGTCGCAATCGATCACGACGCCCCACCCGAAGCTTCGAAACGTCGCGTCTAGAACCGGAAAACAATCCCGGTTGAAAGCCGCGCGTTATGCTGCGTGTCGTTGAAAAACTGCGTCATCACGTAGTCGCCCTGGATGATGCGCCAGGAAAGATTGTGGCCCACCTTCGCGTCGATTCCGCCACCGATGGCCGTTGAGAACGACGTATCGGATGCGCCGCCCGCGCTGAAATGCGCGCCGCCGATCAGCACGTGCGCAAACGGCGAGATTCGCGCTGGAAAGGACACCTGTGGGCCGAAGAGAAACGTGTGTACGCTCGAGCTCACTCCTGCAATCGACCCGTAATGGCCGTCGAAGTCGGCCACACCACCCAGCCAATCGGTGAATTTGTACTGGCCTGAAGCTTCCCAGCCGTTGAAGTTCACATTGGGGGACGGGCGGAAGCGCTCATAGGAATAACCGCCGAACACCTCCACTTTATCCTGCGCGCGCGCGGATAAGGACACCAGGAAAACCAATCCCAGCAAAAACGGCAGTTTACGCACCATTAGAAATTCCTCCTGACGATTTTTTAATTTTGAGACGCACTGCACGTCCCACGGCAGCCGTCCCACCCCGCTTATTCAGATGCTTCGAAAGCCCCTGCAGGGGCATGAAGCACCACTACGGGCTGGAGAACGATTGGATGCGGACTACTACCAGCAGGTTACCAGAGAAAACGTCTTTACAGTAGGGGTTCGCCGGCGTGCTGGGCGATGATCTCGCGCGTGGCATCACGCAGGCGCACGATCTCGCGCCAATCGTCGCCTGCCGAAGGGTCGGGCATCACTAATGGGCCGAAGGTCACCGTGATGTTTCCCCGCCGCGGCAAATAAGTTTTGTCCCGCAGAATTTCCCGCGCGCCGTGCACTGCCACTGGGCAAATCGGCCGCTGCGTATCCACCGCGGCCTTGAACGCACCGAGTTGGAACGGCCGGATGCCCGTGATCGCCGTGAAAGTTCCTTCCGGATAGATTCCCACGGACTCGCCTTTGCGCAGCGCCGCGTTCACGTCCTCGGCCTGGCGGATGCGCGCTTGGGGGTCGCTGCGATCAAAACCAAATTGCCCGGAGCGGCGAATGATCATGCCCACCACCGGCATCAAAAGCGATTCACCTTTCGCGACGAAGCGAACATCATCCGGCAGCACCGCCAGGGTGACGAGAATATCTATGTAGCTCGAATGATTCGGCGCGAAAATCCACGGCCCGGTTTTCCCGAGCTCGCTTAGAAGTTCGCCGCCCTCGACGCGAATGGGGATGCCCGCTGCGCGAAGCAACCAGCGCGCGCCGCTGTGCGTGCGCCGCGCGGCATGCTCGCGGTCTCGCGCCAGCAAAACAGCCAGCCAAATGGGAAGCAGCCCGAGCGTGAGCGCCGCGAGAGCGTACACGCCGTAGATCATTTCCACCGCCCCGCTCGCCACACGCTTGAGCCATATCCACGAGCGTGGTGCGGCCCCGCGCACAGCCAGCCTGGCAACCTGCGCCCAAGCAGGCGGCACCCTTTTGCCGAGCTTGCCTTCGAGATAGAGGCGGCGTGTCTCGCTGCGGCGCAGCTTTCCGCTGGAGGTTTTCGGAATGGATTGCGGCGCGAGCAATTCCACCACGTCCGGCGGCATGCCCATCGCTTCATCCACCGCGCGCCCGATCTCGGCGCTGATGCGGCCGGCGCTGGCCATGTCGCGCACCTCCGCCGTCACCACGAGTCTTTCGGTTCCCGTGCGTGCGTCCGGCGCGCCGAATGCCACCACGCACCCCGCGCGCACACCTGCTACTCGTCCCGCGATTTCTTCAATTTCGTGCGGATAAATATTCCGGCCCGCCTTGATGATCACGTCCTTGGCGCGTCCGGTGATGTAAAGTTCGCCATCGGCCCAATACGCCAGATCCCCTGAATCCAGCCAGCCGTCTTCCTGAATCAGTTCGCGCGTGGCCGCCGGATTCCGGTAATAGCCGCTGGTGGCCGCAGGGCCGCGGAACCACAGCCGTCCCTCCGCGCGCTCGGGCAGATCGCTACCTTCCGTGTTCACGATCCGCACGCTCACACTTGGAATTGGTTTGCCGGCGTTCACGAACTCCAGCGGCGCGGGATCATTTGCGCTCGCAGGAATCGCGCGCCCTTCCGATTCAAACGCGGCGCGCTCGATTCGATCCACTTTGTAGCCCGCGCCCATCCGCGGCACGGCAACTCCGAGCGTCGCTTCCGCCAGCCCATACACCGGCAAGAGCGCCTCGCGGCGGAAGCCATACGGAGCAAACCGCGCTACAAATCGTTCGAGCGTTTCGGCGCGTACCGGCTCCGCGCCATTCGTCGCCGCGCGCCACGAGCTCAGGTCGAGCCCCTGCAAATCCTTGTCCGCGATTTTTCGCACGCACAACTCGTATGCAAAATTCGGCGCCGGGCTGATCGTTGCCCGGTGGCGATCGATGGCGCGCAGCCAGCGCTCCGGCCGGCTCAAAAATGCGAGCGGCGACATCACCACCAGCGGGATGCCGGTAAACAGCGGCACGAACCATGCCCCGATCAATCCCATGTCGTGGTACAGCGGCAGCCAGCTCACACACGCGTCTCCGGGCTTGATTTCAATTCCCGCGATTATCGCGTGGATATTCGACAGCAGGTTCGCGTGCGTCAGGATCACGCCCTTCGGATCGCCGGTGGAGCCCGAGGTGTATTGCAAAAACGAGATGTCTTCACCCCGCGCGCGGTGCGAGAGATTTTCCACCGGACGCCATCCGGTCGATGATGGCTTGTCCGGCGTCGGCGCGCTCGCCAGGCGCTGCGCGTTCAACACCTCCCGCAGCGACGGAACGCGCGGCTGCAGCAGACGCGCGAGTCCCTCGGCCTGCCGCCAGGTCACCAGAAATCGCGCTTCCGCATTACGCAGAATGTTCGATTGTCGCGCGGCGTATTCAGCGATGCGGTCGGCGCGGAACGGCGGATAGATCGGCACAGGAATTCCGCCCGCCAGCAGGATGCCCGCAAATGTCCAGAAAAACTCCGCGCAGGTGGGCAGCATGATGGCTACCGGCTGGCCCGGCTCGAGCCCACGGCGCACCAATTCGCCCGCCACCGCCGAGGCGCGCTCGTACAGCTCCCCAAACGTAATTATGCGCAGCTCATCGTTTTCTTCGTAGAGCTGGATGTGCACGCGTGCCGGTTCGCCGCGGCCGCGCAGTCGCAGCACTTCCGTTAGCGTTTCTGCACGGCGGATTTCATCCTCGATGTCAGGCCGTTGCGCCGGCGAAATAGGAATAAACGCCGGTGTGACGGCAGCGCCAGCCGCAGAGCGCACGCTAACTCCCGGGGCGGTTGCACCCGGCTCCTCGCGGAGGATTGCGTCGATCAGGTCCTGCACCGTATCGGCTTCGGCAACCACGCGGTCCGGCAACCGCACACCGCAAGCGTCGCCCAGCCGCAACATCAACTCCACGCGCTCGAGACTGCCCAGCCCCAATTCGCGCTCGAGGTGCGCCTTCGAGCGCCGCGTGGCCAATTCTTCCAGCCCGCGCGCTCCGCCCAACTCCACAAGGAGCTGGCGCACTACCGCGAGCGCCTGTGTCTCCACGGCCGTCTTGCGATCGAGTTTTGTTCCGGTAGCGCCCAATGAAATCGCCGGGCATTTCTTGGTGCAGTTCTGTGAAGAGGGCCGAACCAACTCCTGACGCGAGGGTACCACCGCCCCGACGAGGGTTCAACCTCTTCGACTTTCGCGATACACCAGCGCAAATCAAGCGAACACCGCGAGCGGTACCTTGGTACCGGGAATAATTGAACCGAGTAGCCTATCGACGCTGCAAACCCCTCCCGGCACAATCGCTGTGGATTCGAGGCCCTGCGCGGCGCCCTGCAAAGAGGCTCTGAAGGGCAACCTTCGGGGCAGCCGGGCCGCCGGCGGGAACCTCGAGTCTTGCACCTCCATCACCCCCATGCCCACGAGCGGCCGGCACCCCCACCGGCCGCTCCCCTTTTTCAGCCTCCATTTTGGCCTCATATCACGCGCGTTGCTTGCTAATCCGCCTCACAAACGCAAACTATCTTGACTTCTTCTCCGCGCAGTTCTATAGAAGGTCGCATCCAGCCCGGGGGTGGGCCTAGGTAAGTCGGCACTTTTTAGCCAGCATCACAATGCGGACTTGCGTGGCAGCGTTTGTCCATGCGCTGCCTCGCCGAATTGCTTGACGTGGAAAATTCCATCGGGGGAGGGACCATGTCTCGAACTGTGGGTGGAGCGCTTCTGGCTGCAATCATCAGCCTATTCCTGTGTGCGGCATCAGCCGTAGCGCAAACCAACGAAGGCCGCATCCTCGGCACGGTAACTGACTCTCAAGGGAAAGTAGTTGTAGGCGCCAAAGTGGTGGTCACAAACACCGGCACAAACGCCGCGCGCATCTTGCAGACCAACCAGGCTGGCGATTACGTTGCCCCAAGCCTACAGCCCGGCCTATATACGATCACCGCCGAAGCTTCTGGTTTCAAGAAAGTCGAGCACACCGCTGTCCGCCTGGAAGTGGGAAGCGATGTCCGCATAGATTTCCGGCTCGTCCCCGGCGCTGTCAGCGAAACGGTCCGCGTCACTGCGGAAGCCCCGCTGATTACGACCACCAACGACAATATCGGCGGCGCGCTTTCGAATAAAGAAATCAACGACCTGCCGCTCAACGGTCGCGACTATCAAAATCTCGTAGTTCTCCGGCCTGGAGTGGTTCGCTTCCCGGGCGGCGGTTTCGAATCCATCGTTTCCAACGGTATGCGGCCGGAGGATAACAATTTCGTGATCGAGGGCAGCGACGACAACGATCCCTATTATTCCGGGAACATCATCAATGCAGAGGGCGTGCAAGGCACACCCGGTTCTATCCTGCCGATCGATGCCATTCAGGAGTTCAATACCGAAGAAAATCCTCCGCCAGACATCGGCTGGAAGCCAGGTGTGACGGTCAACATCGGAATCAAGTCGGGAACAAATAATTTGCACGGCACCGTGTATGGCTTCGAGCGCAACAACTTCCTCGATGCGCGAAACTGGTTCAACACCAAACCCGATTCGCAGACGGCGCTTCGCCAACATCAGTTTGGAGGAACCGTCGGCGGCCCCATCAAGCACGACAAGACTTTCTTTTTCCTCGCTTATGAAGGCGTGCGCGGATTCATTTCCAATGTGAGTACGTCGAGCTCACCGGCGACCGTATCGCTTCCGGGTGCCGGTTCTGGCTGCACATTCATCGCCACAGGCGACTGTAACAACAGCATACCGGACGCGCTGGCGGATCTGCAGGCCGGAGGCATCACGCCGAATCCGCAAAGCCTCAATCTGATCGGCATGGGAGCTTTCACGGGTAATGGGGCGTTTCCAGGCCTGTTTCCCGTCAATAACGGAACGAATCCAGCTGGCAACACGATTGTCAGCACGAATTTTCCCAACGTGAATCGCTCCGATACGGGCGTCGCCAAAGTGGATCACCATTTCTCATCGAGCGAGACTCTTTCCGGTCACTATCTAATAGGCGATAGCAATCAGATCGAACAGGACGCTACCATCCTTCAGCCGCAGTGGCGTTCGACATCTAAAATCCGCGCACAGGTCTTGGGCGTAAGCCTGGTCTCAACGCCGCAAGGAAACTGGGTGAACGAGGCCCGCTTCGGATTCAGCAATTTCTGGCAGAAAATTCAGGAATTCGATCACGGCGCAAACCCCCTCACGACTTACGGAATCAACACCGGAGTGACGAATCCGATCAACTTCGGGCTGCCCCGGATCGACATTGGCACTTTCACGCAATTGGGCAATCTTAGCGGCTGGCCCCTATTCACAACTCCGAATCGCACCTTCCAGTTTGCCGATAACGTCTCCTATACTCATGGAACGCATACGTTCCGTTTTGGGGGAGAGGTTCGCCGCGGTTCTACGGACAACGTGCGCGACCGCAGGGGGCAAGGACGCATACAGTTTTTTGGCGGCTCTACACCCGGTCTCTCGTTCAGCAACGCGCTGGAGGATTTTCTTGCTGGAAACCCCGGCCAGGGCCAAATCTTTGTCGGCGATTCTCGCCGGCGTGTTCACTTGTGGTCCTATGCCTGGTTCGTGGCGGACGATTGGCGTGTAACTCCTCGTCTCAGCATCAACCTTGGCTTGCGCTACGAGCTCAATGGCGTCATCAAGGAAGACCACAACCTGATCGGAAATTTTGATCCTGCCGTCGGCCTGGAACAGGTGGGCGTCAACATCAAGTCTCCGTATAACGGAGATCACAACAACTTTGCTCCCCGCGTCGGTATTGCCTGGGATCCTTGGGGCAAGAGCAAAACAGTGTTCCGAGCGGGCGCCGGAATTAACTATGAGATTCCACATCTTTCTCTTTTCATCGGGCAGAACGGCGTGGACAATGCTACGACGCCTGGCTTAAATGACATCCCTACTGGTGCAATCGGTTCGAATGTGCCCGGGAATATCTTGGCGACGGGCCTCATCTTGCCTCCTTGTTCCGGTCCGCCGAACAACACTTGCATGAACTATGGTGATGGCAGCGCGCCGATCTTTCCGGTGGCCAATGCCGCCTTGAATTGCAATCCACCGACCGCTGCCAACCCGGGCACTCCCTGCGACATCCTGGGTGCCACGCGCAATCTCCGCACGCCTTACGTTGTTTCTTGGAATGCGAACATTCAGCAAGCCATCGGAAGCACCACGTCAGTCCAAATCGGCTACATTGGTAACGCCGGAATCAAGCTCTACAGCGTCCGAGACATCAATCAGGACAATCCAAATTTGCCGGCAGTCCAGAGTTGCTTCGCGACGACAGGATTCTCAAACTTCAACACTGCATGTGAGCAGTTGGGCCGGCCCTTCACTGCAAATTGTCCGGTCGCCCAAGGTGGCAGTGGGTTAGGCGGCCCCTGCTTTCCATTCCTGGAATTCGTGAATTTTCTTCAAAATGGCTACCACTCCAATTACAACGGTCTTCAGATTACGGTGACGCAAAGGGTGTGGCACGGCTTAAATTTTCTGGCGGGGTACACCTGGGCGCACTCGATTGACGACGCAAGCTTTAATCGTGCCGTACAGCCCCAGAACAGCTTTGCGCCCAATCTCGAACGAAGTTCCAGCGATTTCGACGTCCGCCACCGTTTCACGCTCGCGTTGACCTATGCGCTGCCGTCCAAGAAGATGAAGTGGCAACTTCTCGAAGGTTGGCAAATCAATTCAATCGTGACGTCGCAAGGTGGCACGCCCTGGACGGTCATAGACGGCTTCCAGAGCGGCAATGACATGAGCCTGACCAGTGAGTTTGCAGACCGTTGGAATCTTTTTGGAAGCCCATCGAGCTTTACGCCATCGCCCACCGGCCCGATTCCGTTTTTTTGATCCCACAACATTTGGTGTCGACGCCATGGGAAATGCGTTTGGCAACCCCGATTGCCGTGCTCACGCGGCACTGGCGGACCTCGAGACATTCGGCTGCTACGAAAAGAAAGGAACAGTGTTGGTGCCTCCGGGGTCAGGGAACTTCGGCACGATGGGCCGCAACTTATTCCGCGGGCCTCGTCTCGACAACTGGGACTTTTCGCTTGTGAAAGACACACACTTTGGGGAACGAGTAACCATGCAGCTTCGCGCCGAATTTTTCAACGTTACGAACCATCCGCACTTTGCGAGCCCGCAGGCTACTACTCTATTCAATGTGGATCCGTCGGTCTCGTCCACTTTTGGCTTCGCCGGTGCCACTCCGGATGTCGCCGCCGCCAACCCGGTGATTGGGACTGGTGGCCCGCGCAATATCCAGCTTGGCTTGAAATTTATTTTCTAGAGGGGAGCCCCGGCTCGCCGGGGCGGTGTCCAGCCCGCTTGAAAGAGAGTAGGCCCGAACCGAGGGGATCGGTTCGGGCCTTTTTCTTGCCTTGTCCTCTGAGGGGGCTGCAACTCGGGAACGAAGCCGGGCCCGCACTCAAGGAACGCGCGAGGAAGACACGGCCGAGCCGCTGCCGTCCGTTGTGGCCGACACAGAATCTCCGGCCGCAAAATCACTACGCCGAAATCGTCAGCGCCGCCGCCCCATCGGGCGATAACTCGCCAGCGCGCGCGCCCGCATCCGGAAGCGCGGTGCCAGCGGTGGCGGCACATTGTGCAGCGGTGCGCCGCAACTCCGGCAAATCTCTTGCGGCACATCCTGCGCCCGCAGCCAGTGGCCCCTCTCAATGCACTCCGGATTCAAACACTGCACCGTCCAGCCGGGCATATAATGCATCGTCTGTTTGCCTCACCAGTTTTTTGTGACGGCGGCTGGAAGGGGTAAACGCTCGCCGCCGAAACGCCCCGTAAAGCTACTGCAGTCCCGTGAAGCTGGCGGGATTGTGCGCCGTCGGCTCTAGTGTGTCAAGAGGAATGTACACTATTACTAGGGGTGGTGTTGCAGACCATACCGAACAGGCACTGGTCGAGAATTTCTGCCGATGATTTTAGTTCGTTTTGCCGCCGGAGCTGTCGCCGCCTGCCCCGCTATTCTTCAACTCCTCCTCGAGTTGGCTCACTTTTTTCTGCGCCGTGTCCACTTCCTGCTGCTTGGCGTCTACCTGGCTCTTTTCGTCGGCCAATTTGGCGGCGCCTTCCGTGTCGGCGACATAGTTCGGCTTGCCGTAGTACACTTGCGAGTCAAGGTTATATTTGCGCTGGAGGATGTCGAGCTCGGCCTTCACCGCTTGCAACTGATCCTTGGCGGCTGCAAGACTGGCCTGCAGTGCCTTTATGTCTTTCCCTGATTTTTCTCCGCTCTTCGCTGCGCTCGCCTCAGGCGCGCTGGCGGCTGCTTGCGCACTCGCCGCTGGCTGATTGCCGCTCGCATCGCTGCTGGGCGACGATGGCCCCACCACATTTACGCCTCCGGGCTTCGTCGGCATCGTGTCGTTGTCCCACACTTTCGCGGGCTTCGGCTGTTCCTTCTTCTGCTCCCGGCTGCGACGCGCCGCCTCTGCGATTGAATCAGCCTGTTGTGGCGGCGGCTGTTGTTGTTGCGCCGAGGCCATCCCCACCGGCAGTGCCAGCAGAAGCAGTAATCCGGAGCACGCGATTCTCATGGTCCCTCTCTCCAAGCAGCGATTCGCCGCTGACTCATACTAGCCGCCCTCGAGCGCCTCAGGCAATCGCCATTCGCTGCAGCACCCAAAAAGGCAACCTGTACGTCCCGGCAGGGTGTGGTCTCCAAGCTGCTGGCGCCTTG
>Ga0207107_1037_pt1 | contig 34105 bp, 25 predicted proteins | sample Alteio_BWMinHeat_75_FD_153555 | JGI IMG/M metagenome (GOLD analysis project Ga0207107, IMG submission 153555) | Enriched cells from forest soil in Barre Woods Harvard Forest LTER site, Petersham, Massachusetts, United States -... | ecosystem: Environmental > Terrestrial > Soil > Temperate forest >... | reverse complement strand
AAAAGTCGCCCGTAAGATTCGCTGCAGAGGGTACGGTAGCCGTCTGTGTGGGGCCAAAGATATTGCGGGTTCCTTGATAGTCAGCAAAGAAGAATATCTTATCTTTCTTAATTGGACCACCCGCTGTCCCGCCAAACTGGTTCTGTATCAATTTGCCGATGTCGCCCGTGAAATAGTTTCGGGCATCGAGGACTGTATTGCGGAGAAACTCGAAGGCGCTGCCGTGATAACTATTGGTGCCGGATTTTGTGACGACATTGATCTGGCCGCCGCTGTAATTTCCGTATTCAGGATCGAAGTTGTTGGTGATAATTCGAAACTCCTCGATGGAATCGAGATTTGGAATGATTGCAGTCCCGTTGTTCTTTCCTTCCTGGACATTGGCGCCGTTCACCATGAAACCGTTTGCGGTTTCGCGCTGGCCGTTGATGGATTGATTTCCCGCGTTGACGTCTCTGCTGCCGCCCACATGCCGGTCATCAAGGTTGCCGTCTTGATTTGCGTTGGCATAGAGGAAAGGGACAACCCCCGGCTGAAGCGACAACAGATTTGTAAAATCGCGCCCGTTCAGAGGGGTGGCAAGAATTTTCTGGCTGTTGATGACCTCACCCATCTGCGTGCTCTGTGTCTCGACCTGCACCACGTCGCTCCGGACAGTCACCTTTTCCGCGATCTGTCCGACCTCGAGCCGCACGTCCAAGCGGATGGCTGAGTTGGCGTCCACATGGATGGCGGTCTTACGGAAGGTCTTGAAGCCGGGTTGCGTAACCTCGACGTCATAGTTTCCGACCGGGAGGTCCGGGAAATTGTAGAAGCCTTTTCCATCCGTCTTGATGACGGAATGGACGCCGGTGTCCGTGTTGGCGGCGGTTACAGTAGCGTTCGGGACCAGAGCTCCGCTGGCGTCGGTGACAATGCCGGAAATGCTGCCCGAAATGCTGGCCCAAACGGCGGCCGCACTCATAAGACACAAGGCGGCGAGAACAGGAAGGAACCTCTGAAGAATACGCATAGCAATACCCCCTCGTGGGAACAGGTCTGCTGCTTGGGCGGCGACTGGGCAGCGCGGCAACATGCACCGGTTTTCGAGACATGAAAACCGGTGCGAACGAAAAAGAGTTTCCACCATGATGGCCCGCCAGCCCACGTTTATTAAACTTTATTAAACGGACTATTATTCAGCGCAGCCGCTCCTGTCAAGGGCAAATATGGCTTCGCGAAGCCCATTCACGATAACGCGCGCGTGGACTCCCGGACGACCAGCTCCGGGGCCAGCTTGCGGTGAAAAGCCTTGAGCTCGCGCTCCTCTACGGCGGCATTCATGCCTTCCAAGATGATTCCCACGGCCGCACTTCCCAGGGCTTCCATTGGCTGGCGGACAGTTGTCAAAGAGGGGGCAGACAAGCCCGCCGGGATGACGTCGTCAAAACCGATCACGGAGCAATCATCCGGGACTCTGAGTCCGCCTCGAGCCAGACCACGGATCGCGCCGAACGCGGTCATGTCATCAAATGCCATCAGGGCAGTAAAGCGCTTTTTGTGTTTGAGAAGTTCTTCGGTGAGCCTGAAACCTCCTTCAAAGCTGGAGTTGGGATCGAGTGAATCTGGCAAATCCACAACGAGCGATGGGTCGATCTCCAGACCCACCGAGCGAGCGAAGGCGCGAATGCCGCGCCAGCGAGGGATACTGTCCCCCAACATCTTTGGGCCGCGAATAAACGCAATCCTGCGATGGCCGAGTGAGTAGAGATGCTCAAGGGCCAGATGCGCGCCGGCATCATTGTCCACCATGACGGAACTGATCGAGCCGGTGCGCAATTCTCTGCCGATCAGGATCGCCGGGATATTGCGCTTCTCAAGATCGGCCAGAAGCTCAATATCGACGAAAAGCCAATTGGCCACAATTACCAGGCCTTCGACGGGACGAGCCAGCAGCATTTCGAGATACCGTTCAAATCGCCCGCGCTGATTGTGTGCATCCGTAAAAATTGGGAGATAGGAAGCTTGATATAAGGAGTTTTCGATTCCGCGCAGGATCAAGGTACAGAAAGGGTCAGTTATATCGAAGACCATCACGCCGACGGTGTGGTTTCGTTTCGCGCCTAGGAAACGAGAAACCAGCTTGGGGCGATAGCCAAGCTTCTTCGCAGCGCGTCCGATTCGGGTCTTTGTGGAGGGAGGAATATAGCGCGCGAGGGGTGCATTGTTTAGAACAATGGAAACGGTGGCCGTGGATACGCCGCTTTCCTGGGCGACGTCTCGAAGGGTGACAGCTGTCTTTTTCCTGTTGCGGCGGCTCACCGATTCCCTCCGTGCCTCGCCTGCTCGGTATTTCCGTTTGCGGCGTGCGGTCTTCTTTATCATAAGCAATGATGCGGAGCCAGCAGAACGAATCGGGCAACAACGGAACGAAATCGCGTCTTGCCAAGAATGCATTGCTCGCATCGCCAGGCCAGCAAGCGCGCCGACGATGGTGGTCACCGGCACGAAAGACTCGCGTCACGACGACGTCCGATGCTCGGCACATCGTCCAGCGAGGCGCCGGGCGACAAAACGATCCGTCGCGACCGCAGACCGAACTACTATCGCATTCTCGACCGTCTTCCCACCTCCATGCGACCGGTGACAGAGTGCCCGCATTTATATACAACTTGGAAGAGATATTGGCCAAATCGTTCTGCCGCCGCGGTGACGGGGATTTAACCTGGCATGCACGATGCTTGGGCCAGGATTAGGTGTGCCCTAGGTTTTATAATCGCTCTCGGCAGTACGAAGTTTGTCGGGGGCCGGATTGGTGGTGAGATGCACGACGCCTGGTCCTGGAGGCGAAGTATCCCAATATGCCGATGATTGAATCAGAGGGCGCGCGCACCCACTACCGCTTTGACGGGAACGAAGGCGGCCGTGTCGTCGTGCTCTCGAATTCTCTGGGCACGAATCTCTCCATGTGGGACGCACAGGTTCCGGCGTTGGCCGCGCGCTTCCATGTGCTGCGCTACGATACGCGCGGGCACGGCCAATCCGGCGTCACGCCCGGGCCATACAGCATCATGCAGCTCGGCCGCGACGTAATCCGGCTCCTCGATGAACTCGAAATCGAACGCGCCGATTTCTGTGGTCTTTCCATGGGCGGAATGACCGGCATGTGGCTGGGCGTTTACGCCGCTCCTCGGATCGAGCGGCTGGTACTCTGCAACACTGCCGCGAAAATCGGCACGCCTGGAATTTGGAACGCGCGCATCGAAGCTGTCCGGCAAGGGGGAATGGCGGCAATCGCCGACGCTGTGATCCAGCGCTGGTTTACTCCCCAATTCATCGCGCGCGCTCCCGACGCGATTGAACGGACGCGCCAGATGATTCTCTCGACGCCGCCCGAAGGCTACGTCGCGAATTGCGCTGCGATCCGCGACACGGACCAGCGTGAGACGATTTCACGGATCAGCGCGCCGACGCTAGTCATCACCGGCGCGAAAGATCCCGTCACGACGCCGTCCGATGCCCAATACATCGTCGAGCGCGTCGGCGGCGCAAAATACGCTGTGCTCGACGCCGCCCATCTCTCGAACATCGAAGCAGCCGAGCGCTTCACTCAGGTGCTGGTGCAATTTCTGGAGGCCACGCCCTAATTCCAAGTTCGTAGCCTAGGCCCGAGAGCAGATCACCCTATTGAACCAGCGCAAAATTGAAGAGGGCGCCGCCGGATGTGATGACAATGTATTGCTTGCTGTCGAGTGCATAGGTTATCGGAGAAGTGTAAACAGGCGCGCCGGTGCCGAAGTGCCACAATTCTTTTCCCAAGCGCGCGTCGAAAGCGATGAAGTAGCCTTCCATGTCACCGGAGAAAACGAGCCCGCCTGCCGTCGAAAGGACGCCCGCCCAGGGAGCCGAGACATATTTGAACTCCCATTTGATCTGCCCCGTCAAAGGATCGAGCGCGCGCAGGGCGCCCCACGGCCTTTCATCCGCCGGCTTGAAATAGACGCTGCCGATGTAGGGATGACCGGGATGAAAGGCCTGGGGAATTCCTACAAACAAATCACACTGCTCGCGGACGGAAACATAAAGCAGGCCCGTCTGAGTGCTAAAAGAAGGAGACATCCAATTCGTAGCGCCGGCCGCGGCAGGGCACACGACCGTACCGTCCTTGCTCTCCGCCGCCGCGGGCAGCAGCCGGGGCCGCCCATCAGGGCCGACCTCGCTGGCCCAGGTGACGCGGCTGTACGGTTTCGCCAGCAGAAATTTTCCGGTGGCACGATCGAGCAGATAGAAGAACCCGTTGCGATTCGCGAATGCCAGCAGCTTGCGCGCGCGTCCGTCGAGATTCAAATCAACGAGCACGGGAACTTCCGTGGCATCCCAGTCATGCGCGTCGGCTGGAGTGAACTGGAAATGCCATTTCAGTTTTCCAGTGTCGGCGTCGAGCGCGACCACGGAATTGCTGTAAAGATTGTCGCCCGCTCGCTCCGAAACATCGTCCGAAGGCGCGGGATTTCCCGTGCCCCAGTAAATCAGATTCAGATTTGGATCAAACGTGCCGGTCACCCATGCGGGCGCACCGCCTCTCGACCAGGAATCGCCCGCCCACGTCTCATTCCCGGCCTCGTGCGGGCCGGGAACGGTGTAGAAGCGCCACGCGCGTTTCCCTGTGGCGGCGTCATAGGCGTCAATAAATCCGCGGATGCCGTACTCGCCGCCGGAAATCCCGACGATCACTTTGTCTTTCACCGCCAGCGGCGCAACCGTGAATGTGTATCCGAGCTTGTAATCAGCGGCTTCAACGTCCCAGACGAGGTTGCCGGTTTTCGCATCAAGCGCCACCACGTGGGCATCGAGCGTGGCCATGAAAAGCAAATCGCCCAGCGCGGCAAAACCTCGATTCACTCTGCCGCAGCACGCGGGAATTTTTGCGGGCAAATTCCGCTCGTAACGCCAGATGGCGCGGCCGGTGCGTGCGTCCAGAGCGTAACCGTGATCGTCCGGCCCGGTAAAATACATGATTCCGTTGATCACCAGCGGGGTGGTCTCGAATTTGCCTGCAAGTTGAGTCTGAAAAACCCAGGCCGGTGCGAGACGCGAAACATTCGTGGTGTTCACCTGCTGGAGTTGGCTGTACCGGCTCCCGGAATAATCGCCGCCGTAGGTGACCCAGTTTTCCGGCTGCCGCGAAGAATGGACGATCTGGTCATATGCCACTTGCGCACGAGCGCTGCCCGAGACCAATGCTGCGAGCGAAGCGGCCAGTAGGAAAAAACGCAGCTTCATTATTTTTTCGCCTCCGCCGTGGGACCGCGCAAACCGTCCAGATAGGCCACCATATCGCGCAACTGCACATTGCTCAGAATTTCTTGGTCAGACGGCGGCATCAATGATTTCCCTTCGTGAGTGACATCGCGGAGATCTTTTTTCAAGTACGAATGCAAATCCTCTTGCAGATCCATGATCTGGATCGAAAAAGTATCCTCATTCCGGAGGACGCCTCGGACCGTCTTCCCGTCGTGGGTCACAACGGTGACGGCTTCAGCGTCATACGGCCACTCTTTTTGGGGCTCCATCTGGGCAGGGGCGAGATTCTTGTTCGGATTGCGGATTTTGTCGGCCAGGAAATCCGGCGAGCGCCTGCTGCCAACGCTCGACAGATCAGGGCCCACTCGGCCGCCCTTGCCATTGACCATGTGGCAGAGCCAGCAATTGCCGTCGCCCTGGAAAATTGCTTCACCTGCTTTGCGATCCCCGGGAATTGGTATGGGCGGTGCCCGCGTGAGGCTGCGGAGATAAGCAACGACCTCCCATGCTTCCAGGTCGGTTAGATCATTGGCCGGCATCAGCGTTCCAGGGATTCCACTGAGGATCGTGTGAAAAATGTCCGCATCGCTGCTGCCGTGATTCCAAACGCCGCGACTCAGGTCCGGGCCGCGGCTTCCGCCACGCGCGCCGAGTCCATGGCAAAGAGCGCAATTGCTCCGAAAAAGAAACGCGCCCTCCTGAATTTCCTCTGGATTGCCCGCGAGCGGATTTTTCAGCTCCTGGGCTTCGGTGATAGAGGCAGCCCGCCGCGGGAGAATACCGGCGACGGCGATTGCTGCGCAGAGCGCCACGAGTGGAACGATTATTCTTGCTGGTTGAGGACAGCGGCGCCGATGGTCAGCCATTTTTCTCCTGGAGAAAAAATCTAGACAAAACCTCTGCACGCCGGAGTGGATTCTAACAAATCCGCAGGTGGCGCGCGCAGGTTAGTAGTCATCAGACGCCACCGATGCGGGAAGGGAATTGAGCTGAGCATGCGGCCCGGGTCCGGCCGGACCGCCCATCTGCATCGGGTGGTTCGTCAGGATCACTTTGCCGCCGCTGCGCACAAAAACGAAAACCGTTTTCGGATCGATGCCCCTTAAAGCCTCTTCGGCGTCTGATTCTTCGATGAAGAAATAAACGCGCGCGGGACTATTCCAGAGGCGCGCGAACGACTCGTCATCTTCGAAGACCTTCGGTGCGTCGGGAAAGAACGAGCCGAACCAGAGATCCGCTCTGCGGCCGTTCAACATGTGCACGGGGATGCCAGTATAGAAATTCAGCGTGGAGCCGAATTCGTAATCGTGGTAGATAACGATTGTCTCGCCCGGCTTGTACTGCTGCTTGATCTCGAGCGCCAGAGTCTTCGATGAGATCACAGGCGAGAATATCACGTAACCCTGATAGACGGCGAAGAGCACCGCGACCATCATTCCCGCAAGCGCGAGATTCGCTTTCAAAACCTGCCCGCGCCGCCGCAAGATCCAGTTGAGCGCGGTGCCGGCCAGGAGCGACACCCCGAGAACCCACAGCGGCGCGCGAAACATTCCGAAAGATTCGATGGTCAAGTCCTGCATGTGGCCGAGAGAAAGTTTGTACTCGCCGGGATGTTGCGTAAGCACGTCGCCGAGATCTGTCCCTGGCGGGAATGGCCTGGCCTGCCAGAGGATCGCCATCGTGGCGATGAACACAGCAGCGCCGATAATTAACATGACGGTCGAGGCAATTCGGCCGGCGCGCCGCTCTCGGCTCGCTGCGGGCGAATTCGATTCGCGCTGAAGCCAGCCGGCAATCAAGAGCGCGAGCGCGGGCACGGCGGGAAGCGAATAGTATTCCTGGCGGCTCGAGAAGCTGAAAAACGCGACGATCAAGACAGCCCAGGTTCCAAGCAGAAGATTGGCGCGCTGGCGTTGGTCGAGGCCCGTGCGCCAGGCGCGTACGCGGCCGGGAATTTCTTTCAGCGCGGGAAGCAGGAACGCACACCAGGGAACGATCCAAACCAGGAGGAGGCCGTAGAAAATCAGGAGCGGAACCTTTCCGTAGTCGTAGGGGACGCGCTTGTTCAGATAGCGCATGAACTGCTCGTTCCAGAAGTAGAACCAGAGGAAACCCTTCTGTGGACCGGTAGGCTCCGCAGGATTGCGGACGGCGGCCAGGATGTGCCACGGCACGGCCACGGCGAGGAAGACGACGGCGCTCGAAAACAATCGCAGCTTGGCAAGTTTTCGCAGCTCGCCTGTTATAAGCAGGAACACGAAAATGATCATCGCGGGGAAAGCGAGTCCGATGAGGCTTTTTGTCAGCACATTCAGCGCGACGGTGACCGCGAGACCCCAGCAAACCCACCGCGACGGACTTTCCTGTTCATATGCGATCCAGAAAAGATAAATGCTGGCTGTAAGCCATACGACCACCCAAACATCCGGAATCATGAAGCGCGTGAAAACGTAAATCCCTGGAGCCGTGCCCATGATGAGCGCAGCGTACAGGCCGCCTTCACTTCCAAACGCGCGCCTCCCAAAGAGGAACGCGCACCACATCATCCCCAGTACACCGAGCGCGAGGGGCAAACGCACCTGCCACTCGCCCACGCCGAACAATTTGAAGCTGGCGGCGACGGCCCAGTACATCAGCGGCGCTTTTTCGAGGTAGCGGATGCCGTTCACGTGCAGCGTCACCCAATCGTTGTTGAGCAGCATTTCGCGCGAGGCTTCGGCGTGGACGGAATCGGCATCGTCAAGCAGGCCCGGGCGAGACAGGCCCGGAACATAAATCAGCAGCCAGGTGACAAGAATCATTGCAACGATGGAAGTGTTGGAAAGAGTGTCCGTAGAGGCAGACGTTCGCCGGATTGATTGCGCGGAAATATTGTCCATACGGTAGCCGAGTTAAGAATTGTACCTGAGCGAGTGTTTACGGCCTAGCCTGCCAAACAAGGGGCCGGCGGGGAAAAATTAATGGGGGATACCGCAGAGGGCGTCAACTTGGGCTTGGAGGAGGTCGTCGATCAGCGCTCCGGCGCGCGACTTAGTGGAACAGACCTGCCTGGCGTTCAAACCAAGAACCCCGCGCAAGTCCGCACCGTCGAGATTCGCGTCTTGCATGTCCGCATTGGTCAGGACGGTGCCCGGAAATTGCGCGCCATGAAGATCAACGCCGCGCAGAACGGCGTCGATGAAAATTGCGCTTCCAAGCTGGGCAAAGGCCATGCGCGCGCCAGGAAGTTTCGCAGACCACAGGTAAGCCTGCTGCATGTCCGCGTGTTCCAGGTTGGCGCCGTCGAGATGCGAGTCGCGGAAATCCGTCTTCTCGAGACTGGCGCGAATGAGCGTGGCCGAGGCAAGGCGCGCGGAGTACAGGCTCGCGCCATCCAGGCGCGCGTCAATCAGTGTCGCGTTCTCGAGCGAGGAGTAGGAAAGGTTGACGCCGCGCAGGTCTACGCGCGTAAGATTCGCGCCGTCGAGTTCTGCGCGATCCAGGTTCGCATGAGTCATTTGCGCGCGGTCCAGAATCGCCGCGCGTAGATTCGCCTGGCCCAGGTCGGCTCCACGGAAATCCGCCTCGGACAAAAAAGCCCCGCGGAAATCGGTGCGCCATAGGTGCGCGTTGACCAGGAAGACCCCGTAGGCCTGGGCGTAGCGAAAATTCGCCTTGTTCAGACGCGCTCCCTTGACCAGCGCGAGTTGATCATCCGCTCCCGTCCAGTTCGCGGGCTTCGAAGAAATGGCCGCCTCGGTGAGATCCGCGTAGGGGTCGTAGCCGGCGCTCCAGAAAACGCTGGGAGCCCACCGGCGGATGTCGGCGGCAGAGAATTGCGGCGCGCGGCGCTGATCATGCGGGATGCCGGCAGTGGTACCGATCGAAAGGAACGCGAGCACAACGCCCAGCGCAAGCGTCGCCGAGCCGGGGCTCTGGATGCGCAGGCTGCGCAGAATGCGGCGCGCGCGGCTTTCTGTGAGCGTCCACACCAGCTGAGGGCGCCCGATTCTGGTGGTGGAATAGATCGCAACGGCCGTTGCGACGAGCAGGAAAAGCGCATGAAGGGCTGTGCCGTGCATGTCCTGCATGGTCAGGTAGCGCCCCCAGAAGAAAATCAGCGTCAGGGGAACAACCCAGTATGCAAGGAATATTGAAATTGATTTTTCGATGAGGCGGGTTGATGGCGCATCCTCGTTCATCCAGCGGAAGTGCGCGCGCAGGAGTCCCTTGATGATCCCGGGGCCCTTGTCGCCGAGCACTCGGCCGTCTGGAAACACGGCGGGCAGCTCAAGCACGGCGTCCCACAAGCGCTGCAGATGAAATTGGAACACGAGGTACACGGCCAGCAGCACCGCGGGCATAATCAAGTAGAATTCCGCCGTGGGCAGCGCCGCCGACGCAGCCGGAGAATGCAAGAATGGAAGTACCGACGAATCAGAAATGAGCTGGACGTCTTTCGTTTTCCAGATCATCAGCCACGACAATGCGTTGACGAGCATCGTCGCGCCGAAAAACCAGAGTGCGGTACGCGACGCGCGAGCAAAATCCTCGAGCGCCGGAAATTCCTGGATTTGTTGCGGCAGCGAAGCGGCGCGGAGGTTGGCTCCCGCCAACTGGCGGGGGACAAGGCCCATCGCGGTTTCGAGATCAGCGCCTTCCAGGTCTGCGCCTTCGAGGTTCGCGCCGACCAGGCAGGCCTCCTCGAGATTCGTGCGCATCAGGCAGGCGTCGCGCAGATCGGCAAGAAGCAGGTCTGCCCCTTTCAGATTCGCGTCATGAAATTCGGCAAAGCGCAGATTGACGCCGACGAGTTCCGCCCCCTCGAGGTTGGCGCCTGCAAGGTTTGCTTTCTGCCCGGCCACGCCCTGCGACTCGACCCATTCTTTATGGCTGGCGAGCTTTTCTTCGAGCGCCCAGTCAGTTGATTCGGCGCGAGTGTGCTCCGCAACGAGTCCCGCCGCGACTTCCACCTCCGCCTGTGGCGTGGCTTGCGGTGCCGCACCGGCCGGTTCTATTGCGGGGGTCGGCGCTGAAGCGATGGCCTGAGATGCTTGCTCGAATTTTGCAGTCGCAGCTTTCATGTCTGGTGGCCCTAACTCAACCGGTTGAGACGAGACGGCAGCCGGCTGGATGGGGGCTTCTGTAGCAGGCTCCCCTGCAGATTGGTCCGTCACCGCTACTTCGGCAGGAGTCTCCGTAGCCGGACCTTCCACCGCGAGAGATTCTTGCGACGGCGGCTCGGCAGTTTGCACACTGGTGCCGCCCGCTTCCTCGCGACGAACTCCAAGCCGGAATCGAAATGCCATGCGATAACCCCTGATGCCCGCAAACCGTGGAGAGAGCTCTCTCCGGGCGATGCCTCAAGCGAGAACGGCGCGGCCCCGGACGATTCGGGGATACACCGCCAATCCGCTCCGTCCTCAATCTTAATCTGATTCTCGATACCCCTGGGCACATCGTATCGCAAAGGTTTCCGAAAACCCGCCTGTACGATGGGACAAGCGCCGTACAGCTGGCCGGGCGCTTCAGGAAGCCCGAGGAGTGGCAGTGGTCGCGGACAAATTGTCTCGCGAGAGAAGAAACAAGGGGCTGCGCGCACAGCCTTTCCGCAGTATGCTTGCGGGAGAAGCTGCAAGATTCTCCGGCGAGAATATTCGCCATCAGGAGGGCGGGGTGAAGCGCCGAGCAAAGACAGTGCAAAGCCCGCGCGGGAAGACCGGCAGGAAAAATGCGCGCACGTCTGTGAACGTCGCGGGCCCGGCAGCCAAGAGGACGCGCGGGGAATCCGACAGCATGGGGAAAATTAGGGTCCCCAATGATCGATATTATGGCGCGCAGACGGCTCGATCCCTGATCCATTTCAATATCGGCCGGGAGACCATGCCACCGGAACTGATTCGAGCATTCGGAATACTGAAGAAGGCCGCCGCCCTGGTGAATCAGGCGCTCGGAAAACTTCCTCCGGAGAAGGCGCGCCTGATTGTGCGAGCGGCCGACGAGGTGATCGCCGGAAAACTCGATGAACATTTTCCACTGCATATCTGGCAGACCGGCAGCGGCACACAAACGAACATGAATGCGAATGAAGTGATCTCCAACCGCGCGATCGAATTGGCGGGAGGCATGCTCGGAAGCAAGACACCGATTCATCCGAACGACGACGTAAACATGTCGCAATCGTCGAACGACACATTTCCCGCGGCGATGCACATTGCGGCGGCTTCGCGCGTGGCAGAAGCCCTGATCCCGTCGGTCGAGCGGCTGCGCGACGGGTTGGATGCCAAGGCGCGGCAGTTTGCCGACGTGGTCAAGATCGGACGCACGCACCTGATGGATGCCACGCCGCTGACAGTGGGGCAGGAGATATCGGGCTGGGTGAGCTTGCTCGACCGGGACATCGAACGATTGAGGCTGGTACTGCCGGGACTTTATGACCTGGCCATTGGAGGCACGGCCGTAGGGACGGGCTTGAACGCGCCTCCGGAATTCGGCGAACGCGCCGCGGAGAAAATATCCGAATTGACCGGGCTGCCTTTCCGCTCGCATCCCAATAAATTCGCGGCGCTATCCGCGCACGATGAAATCGTCTTCGCCAGCGGAGCGTTAAAAACGCTCGCGGCGTCGCTGATGAAAATCGCGAACGACATCCGCTGGCTGGCTTCCGGCCCGCGCGCCGGCCTCGGCGAACTGACGCTGCCGGAAAACGAGCCGGGGTCATCGATCATGCCCGGAAAGGTGAATCCGACACAGTCGGAAGCCATGACCATGGTCGCGGTGCAAGTTTTTGGCAACGACGCCGCGATCAGTTTTGCCGGCTCCCAGGGCAATTTCGAGCTGAACGTCTATAAGCCAGTGATCATCCACAATTTTTTGAATTCGGTGCGGCTGCTGGCCGATGCATGCCGCTCGTTCACTGACTTCTGCGTGGCCGGAATGGAGCTCGATGTGAAGCGCATCAAAGAGAATGTGGAGAACTCACTGATGCTGGTGACGGCGCTCAGCCCCAAAATCGGATACGACAAGGCCGCGGAGATCGCGCACAAGGCGCATCACGAGAATTTGAGCCTGCGTGAGGCGGCGCTCAAACTCGGATATTTATCAGAGAAGGAATTCGATGAAATTGTCCGCCCGGAAAAAATGACCCACCCGTGATCGAGCCGCTAAATCGATCCTCGACGTTGCGATTCCATCAGACGACAGTAACACACGTCTCGCCGGCCTCCTTCCCACGTCCGATCGCATAACAATCCCCGCGCCTTGTCGAATTTGCGAGAGCGGCAGGTGAGGATCCGCAAGAGCGGCGAGGACCGACTGCGTGTGAATCGGGCACGCAGCGCAACTCTGTTACAATCGGCTGCTTTACCTGGAGAGTTTTTCGCGCATGAAGCAGAGACCGCTGCCCGGCTGGCTGCAAAATCTTGTCGCCGTGATGGGAGGGGGTGGCCTGTTCGTTGTGGCCTTCTTCGATTCTTCCGTGCTCTCGTTTCCTTTCATCACCGACGCGCTGGTGATGCACCTCTCATTTGCAAATCCCGCGCGCATGCCCTACTACGCCGCGATGGCCGCGGCAGGCTCTCTGGCCGGATGTATTTGGCTGTATTTGCTCGCGAAGAAGGGTGGCGAGGCGTATTTTCACCGGCATGCCAAGGGGCGAGCCGAAAAGGTAAGAGAGTGGGTGGATGAGCACGCCTTCCTGAGCGTTTTTGTTCCGGCAATTCTGCCTCCGCCGCTGCCGTTCAAGATATTCGTGCTTGCGGAAGGCGTCTTCCAGGTGCCCCTGCGGACATTTATTCTCGCAATTCTCCTGGGCCGCGGACTGCGATATTTGGCGGAAGGGATTCTTGCCGTGCGCTACGGGGATGCTACGCTGGATTTTCTGAAGGTTCACAGCGCTGCGGTCGCGCTATCCGTTGTCGGAGTTCTTATGCTGCTGTTCCTCGCCGGCCGGTGGGCGTCCCGCAGCTCGCATCATAGCAGCTGAGAATCCCTCAGCGGCTTCGCGAAGACGCGAATGAGAATTCTTGGCGCCTTATCCGAAGGCTGTCGTCGAAATCCACTCGCACCATAATATTTGCGGGACTCGTATCAGCGGGCGGGAACTGAAGGTCGCGGAGTTCGAATCGGCTGCCATTTTCCAGGGGATAGACGCTCGCGAGAGGAAACCTGGCATAGTTGAGAAATGTCCTGGCGGCTACAGTCTGCTCGCCAGCATCGAGGGCCGGCGATTCTTGAGGCTTGAAGTGCGTCTGGCTGCGGTCTGGATCGAATTGTGCTCCGGGAGCGAGTGAGAAGTTCAGCTCCTCAATCGTGCTGTCCGTGAAAACAATGCCCCGCCAGTTGAACGGCGAGGCTGGTTGCGCAAAGGCCCCGGCAAAAACGGGCGCTCGCCCATGAAAATCGCGGGAGTAAAGAAGGTCCACCGCACGGCGGTGGAGGATTCCGCGCGCTCCCAGATAAGCGAACAGAAGCAGTATGGTGATCGAAGCTCCGCGACGCAGTCCTTCGGTGTTCTTTCGCTCGCCTATTTCCTCGCTTACCAGGCGGAACAAGGCAGGCAGGAAAAGTCCGACGATGAGAAGTATCAGGATCCAGAGATCGAAGTTTGTAGAGAGATTCCATGCAAAGGAGCTCATGCGGAACGGCCAGAGTAGCTGTACTCCCTCGGCGCTCGATAGGTCGAGCATCAGATGCCACCCAGCGCCCAGCCAGGCAAATGCGGCCGCGGCAATGAATCCGAGTGGCGGCAGGGACTTTTTCGCCGCAGACCCGCGATCAACCCAGCAGAATCCAGCAGCGATCAAAAAAACAAGCGCCGCAGAGCCGAGAAGAGAGTGCAGCACTGCTCGATGGAAACGCAGAAAAGCTCCCGGCCCGGCGAAATAGCTGAAGTAATCCAAATCCGCGGCCACTCCAGAAACGATCAGAATGGCGGTGCCAAATCGCGGCAGCCGCTTTCGCGCGGCGCGCGCCAGCGCCAGTGACGTCAGTGCATGCGTGACCGGTTCCACAGTCGCGTCCTTCGGAAGGGAGAACTACTTGCCCTTGCCCGTGGGCACCACCAGCGAGAGCGCGTCCGGCACAATCCGAAATATCACCGGCAAATTTCCAATCGGTTCGCCGTCCACCTGCGCATAGACCACGCCATCGCCGTGTGCCACGCAAGACGCCTCGGTTGCCTTCCATGCTTCAATGCCATCCATGCCCCGCAGCTTGCCGAGCCACAATGCCGGCAGGCAGGCAACGTAGCGGAAGCGGCTGCGCGCCGCATTGGTCAAGATCTCAAACGAGTCCTCAAACAGACTTGCGCCGGTGGTGATCTTAAATGGGCCACCGTAGTTCACGGTTCGTCCCACGACGACGAGAGTGGCGTGGCGCTCTTGCCCGGCCGAGTGAATTCTGATCTCCGGAAAATCGTAGCGGATTAGTTGCCGCACGCCCTCGGCCCAGTAAGCAAACACGCCTGCGCGCGTCTTCAGTCCTTCGTCCACCGCATGCACCATCGCTCCATCAGGGCCTGCTCCTGCGACGCTGAGAAAATATCTGCCGTCTCGGGGGAGGTCCGCGGAACCGCGGCCGTGCGCCGGAATGGCAATTCCCAGCGCGATTCGCCGGACCACGCCATCGGGAATCAACCGCGAGGCGTGAGGAATGTCCCACGGAATCCCCAATTCCTTCGCGAGAATATTCGCAGTCCCAGCAGGGAGCAGCGCCATGGGGATCTGGCTTCCAGCAAGGCCATTGACGATTTCATTGATGGTGCCATCGCCACCGCATGCGATCACCATTCCCCGGTCCTGCTGGACAGCCTGTTGCGCGATTCCTATAGCGGAATTGCGGCCAATGGTCGGCGCGAGCTCGGTAGAAATTCCCGCGTCCTTCAGCAGGCGGACTGCTTGCTCGATCTCTGCAAAGCGGCGATGACGCCGACGCCCACTGGTGGGGTTATAGATCAGAAGCGCGTCTTTGATTCCGTCCGGCATGCGGTCTGTGCCATCCTGCTAAAACGAACGCGCATTGTATAATACCCCGCGGTTTTGACCGCCGGCATGCCGCTGGTGTTTCCAAGCCTCACAGGGGTCACATGTCCAAGAGCCGTGACGCAGCAAAAGAAATCGAGCGCCTGCGCGATGAAATTCGGCGTCACGAATATCTTTATTACGTCGAGGACGATCCCGAGATCTCCGACGCTGCTTTTGACCGTTTGCTCAATCAATTGAAGAAGCTGGAAGCCGAGCATCCGGAGTTGGTAACGCCGGATTCGCCCACACAGCGCGTTGGTGGCGCGCCCCGCGAGGGGTTCCAGACAGTTCGGCACAAAACGCCGATGGTCAGCCTCGACAATGCATTCTCGTTCGAAGAACTCGAGGCCTTTGACAAGCGCGTCCGCGAGCTGATCGGGCGTGAAAAAATCGACTACGTCTGCGAGCACAAGTTCGACGGCCTGAGCATGTCGCTGCTTTATGAGAAGGGGATACTTGTGCGCGGAGTCACGCGGGGCGACGGGACCACCGGCGAAGACGTCACACCGAATGCCAAGACCATCCGCTCGATCCCGCTGAGCATTGATCTGGCGTCCCTCAAAAAAGCGGGACTCCCGGGATCGTTCGAAGTGCGTGGCGAGGCGATGATGACGCGCAAGGCATTCGAAGAATTGAACGAGCAGCAGGAGGAACTCGGCGGCAAGCGTTTCGCCAATCCGCGAAGCGCCGCCGCAGGCGCCGTGCGCGTGCTGGACCCAAACGTCACAGCGTCGCGCCGCCTCGATTTCTTCGCTTACTATCTTCTTGTAGACGGGCGCGTGCCGAAAAAGCTCCATTCCGAAGTGCTAGAGGGGCTCGCCGCGTTGCGTTTCAAGGTGAGCAAGGATTGGAAGCTCTGCCAGGGAATCGGGGAGGCGGAGAAATACATCAACCGTTGGGAATCGAGGCGTGAAAAATTGCCGTATGAGATTGACGGCATCGTTATCAAAGTGGATGAAATCGCGCTGCAAAACGAGCTTGGCTTTACCGCCAAAGCGCCGCGCTGGGCAATTGCTTACAAATATCCAGCGCATCAGGAAACCACCGTTGTGAACGAAATAAAAGTTCAGGTCGGCCGCACCGGCGTCCTCACTCCCGTTGCATATCTCGAGCCCGTGCAAGTTGGCGGCGTCACCGTCAGCCGTTCAACACTTCACAACCTGGATGAAATCGAGCGCCTCGGCCTCCACGCAGGCGACACGGTGCTCGTCGAACGCGCCGGCGAAGTGATTCCGCACGTGGTGAAAGTTGTAAAGCACGGAAAAGAAGAGAAGACGTTCCGCATGCCGGAGAAATGCCCCGAGTGCGGCACGCGCATCCATCACGTGGAAGGCGAAGTTGCCTACCGCTGCGTGAATGTTTCCTGCCCCGCGCGGCGCAGAGAATCGCTGCTGCACTTTGCGGGGCGCCACGCGATGAATATCGATGGCCTCGGCGACAAACTGGTGGACCAATTGGTTGAGAAAGGATTGGTGAAAGACGCTGCCGATCTCTACAAGCTGCGCCTGGAAGGTCTCGCAGGTCTCGAGCGCATGGCAGAAAAGTCCGCGCAAAACTTGCTCGATGAAATCGCCGCGAGCAAGAAGAACAGTCTCGCGCGCTTGATTTATGCTCTCGGCATCCGCTTCGTCGGCGAACGCACCGCGCAATTGCTGGCCGACCATTTCGGCTCAATGGAGGAGCTGGCCAAAGCGACCGAGGATGAATTGAAAGACGTCGCTGAGGTCGGGCCAAAAGTCGCCGAGGGCATCCTCGAATTTTTCTCCGAGCCGGCGAATCGCAAGCTGATCGAGCGCCTGCGCGCCGCCGGCGTCAACATGAAGAGCGAGCGCCAGGCTCCCAAGGACACGAAACTCGCGGGCAAGACATTTGTTTTCACCGGGACGCTCTCGCACCGTAGCCGTGAGGAGGCCGAGGCCTTGGTCGCCTCGCACGGGGGCAAGGCTGGCGGCTCCGTCAGCAAGAAAACAAGCTATGTTGTGGTGGGCGCGGACCCCGGCTCGAAATACGAGAAAGCGAAATCCCTCGGCGTGCCCATCCTCGACGAAGCTCAATTTGAAAAGTTGGTGGTATCGAAATAGTTCTTCGGCTCCGGGCTATCCCGATTATTAGGTGAGAGCTATTTGCGAGATATATCGCTTTCATCGCGAAATTTCGATTTCTCATTTCTCGCAAGGGCACGCCTGCGATTGTCGCAGCGCTGCGCGCGGCGTATAATCTATTTGGCGGGTGAGCCGGGTGATCGCCGGTTTGCTTCTCGCAAGGGAGCGGACGGGAGGAAAGTCCGGACTCCAGTTGTGGCGAGCTCGCAAGAGCCGGCCACAGCAGGGCAACGCGCCTGGTAACGCCAGGGGGCCGTGCCGCGCATTTCGCGAAGGCGGAATGCGAGGCGGCGGCTACGGAAAGTGCCACAGAAAATGAAACCGCCGGTGATGCTTGCACCTCTGCGGCAGGCCCGAGGCAAAACCAAGGGCCGGCCTCTTTCGGTCAGGCGCATTTGGCAAGGGTGAAAAGGTGGGGTAAGAGCCCACCGCCCGGGTGGCGACATCCGGGGCACGGAAAACCCCGCGTGGAGCAAGGCCAAATAGGAGGGGAGGGCTGGCCCGGCCCGCATGTGCCGCACTTGAAAAAGCGCGGCGCTCTGACCCTCGGGTAGGCTGCTGGAGTCCCGGAGCGATCCGGGACCTAGAGGAATGATCATCGCGCTCGGGTCGGTTTAGTCCAGGCATATTTTGCCGGGAGCGCCAATCACGCTGCAACGCAAGTTGCCGCGCGAGACCCAGCGGACAGAATCCGGCTTACAGGCTCATCCGCCAATTTCTCTCACAATTCCACCGAGTTTCGTCCCCATGTTTGTCGACTCCGCAAGATGGGTGTGCTTGCGAGGTGCTGTTACCTCCCTCAAAAGTGTTCAGATCGTTTGAGAGTCGTTAGGCCGATGGTTTATCGGGAACAGGCTGAGTGGCGTAGAAATCGTCGCGGAAGCGGGCGGCGTAGGAATCGAGCAGAGCGGCGATGCGCTCCGCTTTCAGCGAGCGAAGCACGAATCCTGCATGGTGATGTTTCGGGACGCGCAAAACGATTTCCGGATCTGTGTATGCCGATGTGTCAGGTGTTTCCTGCCGGGCGAGCGAGATAATCACGCCGGCGTAATCATGCCGCGGTTTCGGCAGTTGATAGGGTTGGTTGCCCGCACCGACTTCCAGGTGCGCCCACTCGCGCCAGAGGTTGATTCCCGTGGCTGACGCAATCACGTCCGCGATGTACGCGCCGCCCACGCGCGCGGCGATTTCGATAAAATAAAACTTCCCGTCCGAGTGTGCGCGAAGAAATTCAGCATGGGTGACGCCCCGAGCCAGCCCGAGCGCCGCGATCAATTCCCGGTTGATCTTGAGCAGCGCTTTCGCTTCGGCCGAGGCGCGCGGTACAGTGCGCGTGGTGAAGATGCCGCCGTGATGAGACACGTCGAGCGGCGGCTTGCCATAAGCGTGCGGTTCGGCGAACAAGACTTTCCGCTCCGAGACGATGCTATCCACATGGAAGATGTCGCCGGGCACAAATTGTTCTAGCAAGTAAAATGATTGTTGATCGCCCAGTTGATCGAGCCAGGGCCAGAGGTCATCCGCCTGCTCAATTTTCTTCATCCCGATGCCCGAAGCCTGCGAGCGCGGTTTCAAGAGCCACGGCGGCTTCACGCGCGCCATAAAATCCCTCAGGCTGTCGTAATTCAGCACGTGCACGAATTCCGGGACGGGGATGCCGGATTCTTTCGCGCGGCCGCGCATGGCCAGCTTGTCGCGAAAATAGCGCATGGTCGTCAGGCCCATTCCGGGGAGGCGCAGGTGTTCGCGCAGCGCGGCAACATTTTCCATATCGAATTCATCGAGCGCGACAATGCGGTCAATCGGATGCGTGCGCGCCATAAAGCTTACAGCGCGAATCAGATCGGCTGTGGGCAGGTCCTCGGGAATGTAAAAAGTTTCATCAATCGCCTCGCGCGGCCAGTCGGCATTGCGAAGCTTTTCCAGAGTGAGGAGCAGCACGCAGCAGCCGTGCTCCTTGCAAGTGCGCAGGAATTCCTGCCCTTTTTCGTAAGAGCTGATACAGAGAATCGTCAGTGGAGGAGCCTTCGTCACCGCACACCCTCCGAAATCTGTCTGCGTAAATCAGGTGTTCGACGAGGAGCAGGAAAACGCGGATTATACTGCGGTCTCGCCGGCAGGGAAGAGGAAATGCAGGAAAGGGCCGACGCGCTGCGCCCACGCCGCCTCGTTGTGCTGGCCTCCCGGGATTTCTTCGTAATGTAGATCGCGGCCTTCCCGCCAGCCCCTTTGGAGCAGAACTTCGCGCATTTTCTGCGCGTCCACGGTTGTGTGCGTCCCCTCCTGAGTGCCGGTGTCGAGCCATATCCGCGGGCGAGATTTCAGGCGCCGGCGCGCAGCAAAATTCAGAATCCAGCGTTGATTCCACCACACCGAAGGAGACAGCGCAGCCACCCTCCCAAATACTTCCGGATAGCTCAAGCCCAGATACATCGCGAGTAAGCCACCGAGCGACGAGCCGCCAACCCCTGTGTGCGCTGGCCCCGAGAGAGCGCGGTATTTTGATTCGATGAACGGCATAATCTCCCGGATCAGCATTTTTCCGTAGCGGTTGGCGCCTCCTCCTCCGAGTTTCTTGGCGCGCGAAGGCGTGTACTCGCGAACGCGCTGCTTCCCGGTGTTGTAGATCCCGACGACCACGAGCGGCTCGATCTTGCCCTCGGCGATCAGGCGGTCGGCCGTCTCTCCCACTCGCCACGCGACGCCCGCAAACGAAGTTGCTGGGTCGAAAAGATTCTGGCCGTCCTGGAGATAGAGCACGGGGAATCGGCGCCGAGGATTCCCATAGTAGACGCTCGGAACATAGACAACCACATCGCGCTCGGCCGGCAAGAAGCGCGACCGATACCTTTCATATTTGTGCAGCGAGCCGGGGCCCGCCGCTTGGTGTTCTCTGATTGTGTCCGAACCGGGTGTCAATCGAGGCTTGTCCGTTGAATTGAGCCAGTCGAAAATCCTGCAGTTCGATCACCCGTAATCTGCATCTGAGCGAACTGCATGGTCAAGTAGAATAGCAGAGACAAAATTCACCGCGAAATTGTTTCGAGTTTCCACGGTGCGCAAAACCCGTATAATACCGCACGCTTCACGCCGATCCCGGCGACCAGGGCCTGGCCGCCCACGCAGGAGAAAAATGCAAAGGGAATATCACCGCTGGTATTCGCACCGCCTTGGAGTGGAGCTGGGGGTCGTGGTCTACGGCCATTGGGGACCGCCGCTCATCGGTTTTCCCACCAGCGCCGGAGACGAATGGGAGCTTGAGAACCAGGGGTTGATTGGCAGCCTCGCAGACCTGATTGATGGCGGGCGCGTGAAATTCTTCAGCGTCAACTCCGCGAATTTCGCGGGCCTCTACAATAAGGGTGCTCATCCGTTTCATCGCAGCTGGATGCAGTCGCAGTTTGACGCTTACATGCGTTACGAGGTGGTGCCTTTCATCCACGACAATTGCAAGTCGCCGGGCATCTCGATCTCCACAATGGGCGCCTCCTTCGGCGCCTACCATGCCGCAAATACACTGTTCAAGCATCCCGATGCGGTCCGCCGTTGCTTCGCGCTTTCCGGTGTGTACGACATCAAAGGCTTCATGGATGGGATGTACGACGACAACACCTACTTCAATAATCCCGTGGATTACCTCGCGAATATTTCCGATCCCCACGTCCTGGGGCAACTCGCGCAGTGCGACATTCACATCGCGACTGGAAACGGCCCTTGGGAAAATAGCGGCCCGTCCTATCGTCTCTCCGGGATTCTGGCCAGCCGGGGAATTGCACATCATCTGGATGACTGGGGACCTGAGGGCGGCCACGATTGGCCATACTGGAAAAACCAAATGCGGCAGTACATCACGCGGCTGTTTTAATCCCGCTAAGCTGGTGGTGCTCCATCGAGACCAAACCGCTCGAGAATGTAGCGCCCCTTCGCAATCACTTGCTCTTCATCAATCCACACGTCGCAGCGCCGCGCCAGCAAATCCACATGCGTCCGCGAACTCCATGGTGCGTGCGTCTGGTTACCGTAGGGATCGCCAAAAGCGATGTGGACTCCCGGGAGCTTCTCATCCTGCAGCAGCACGCCGATCATGTCCGAAAGTCCGAGATTCGTGCCGAATGCCAGCTCGCCGATCCGGTCGCTGTTTTCGTCCGTGTGGCAATAGCTCCAAAATTCTTTTTCGAGGTCCTTGCGCGCGCAGGTGGCTGCCACCATTTTCGCATCGCGAATCTCGACCACCAGCGGTGTGCGCTGCAGATCTCCATACTTCCCGCAGAAGTGATCGCCCGCTGTGCCGTCGCACACAAACGTGCCGTCAACGCGCGCCGGCGTCGTGAAAACCTCCCCGGCGGGGAGATTCGACCAGTAGCGCCGGCTGATCAGGCCGCTGGTCTTCACCCAGTCGAGCGAAGCATCGAAGCTCGCAACAAGAGATGTGCCGGCTTCCGTCCGCACTGTCAGCGAACGGGCCAAAGGCATGCGGTTGCGCAGGCGCTCGCTCAGCCGGTCCACCATCCTGTAGTCCGCGCGCATGCCCTGCTGCATGATTTCCGGTGTTACGCCCACCATGTGCGCGTAGCGAATCTGCCGCCGCTCCACGACGGCAACAATATCCTTCCGCGCGCCCAGCTCACCCTCGAGCGGCTGCATGCACAGAATCCCGGCATCGGCGGCTTCTAGCCCAGCAAGTATTTCCGGCGGCGCCGATCTGGCAGGACGCCGAGTGTAATCTTCGATCCGGAGAGCATTGGCAATCGCCTTCCGATCTTGCAGCGCTTGCTTCAAGCTCGCCGCAACTTCCTCGCTCGCTTCATCGAAGATCAGCGCCACTTTTTCGCCGGGAAGAATTGCCAGGCAGGTTTCAATTGCGTTGCGCGCTCCCGGGAGGAGCGCTGGATTTAATGTGTCAGTCTTCATAGTTCGCGCTATTTATCTTACCCTGACCTCCTCGCGTGTGTCATCGCCCTGCATCAGCAAATGTTCGCGCACATGTGTGCAATCTTCTGTCTCACAAGAGTAAGAATCATTACAGCTATCCTCAAGCCCGCGGGCTCACGCGGAATGCCGGCACTTGCCCGCCCCCCGAAGTCACGTTCGCGAGCCCCGTGGCGCTAAGCCGGCACAGATACCCTGCCAGCCGCCCGCGGAAAAGATACGGGGCGAAGTCAACCAGCATGTCGCGCATGGTGACGCTTCCATTCGGATCGGCATGAGGGAATTTCTCGCGGCGCACTTTGATTCGCTCCTGCACCACCCACGCCTTATCGGGATCGGCGAGTGCCTTCTCGATAGCCGCATCCCACGCCGATGGTTCAGTCTCCCAGCCGAGAGTAACGCCCGTGCCGCCATACTCGTCGTTCGGCTTCATCACGAAATTGTCGCGATTCGCGCGCACATATTTCAGCAGCTCGACTGTTTGCCCATCCCGCGTGGTCCGCGTGTCTTCCAGGCGCCTGGTCCAGGGCACATGGCGCCGGATCAACGCATGCTCGGCGGCGTTGAACAGATTTTCGTTTCGTTCGTCCGTCAGCACAGCGAAGAACGCCTTCTTGTGCGGTATCTTGCAGCGCAGCGTATTCGCCACGCAAACCGCGCGCGATTCATACGCCTGCACCAGCGCCTTGCATTCCGCCGGTTTCGACACGATGTCGTTGATCAGCACGCGCCTGTACACCAGGTCAATTTTCCGGCCTTGCGCCGAAAGCGTCCGGCCATCGAACAGCAGATCGCGCGGATCGCTGACCAGCGCCGGAATTCCTCGCGCCTCAAATCGTTCGCGCAAGATTTCGAATTCGCTCCAGGTGGGCACTTCGCGCCAATCCACAATCGCGATCACCGGCTTCGCAGAAGTACCTCCCCAATCGCGGTAGCTCGCAAGCAACGCATCGAGGATGGACGCTGAGAGCGGATAGGATTCCGCGCGGAAGCGTTCCTCGAAACGCGCCATGATGGGCAGGCTGCGAAACACTTCCGCCAATGTTTCCGCATAACCAAGCCCGGCGGGAGATTCAGCGTTGTACTCTGCAAATTGCAGTGAATCAGGCAGCAGGAAAGCGTCCAGGCGGGAAGCTGTGCTGGCAGTTTTGTAGCCGGGCTCGAGGCGCGCCAGGCGCTCTTCTTCCTCGCTCAATCCCACCTGCGCGAGAAGTTCGCGCGAAGCAAGCGCAGCTTCCACCACGCGCTCACCTAGCACGGCAATCGTTTCCGCCACCGGGCGCACGCGCGCTTCGTCCGGCTCAGAAATGAAAAACGGGCGAAGGAAGGGGCAGTGGACACGGTCGCCAAACGTGAGCCGCTTGGCGCGCATCCGCGCAGCCAACTCGGCACAAAATGCGGAGGTCAGTTCAACATCATTACGCAGCAGCGCGTGCCAAGCGTCCACAGGAGAAGGCGAAGTTCGGGAAGGCTGCACCGAACCACCGCTCATGCGCCCTTCGCTCCTGCTCGCGACTTCGCTGGCGCGCCGGTAAATCCCGAAGCCGCGCCCACGCCCAGCATTTCCTCCCAGCGCGGCCAGGAATTCGCCGGAGTGCCGTGCAGTGCGCGGTCAATCACCAGCCGCGCCATGCGGTCCACCACATGCTTGAAATAAAATTCCGTGATCCGGTCGCGCTCGAAATCCGGAGCTGGATTCAGGAAATCTATCGCATACGGAATCCCGTCCTTCACTGCGAACTCAATTGTGTTCATCTCGTAGCCCAGCGCCTGGTTGATCGTCTGCGCATCGCGAACCACGCGCGCGCCTAGCTCCGCCGAGAGGTAATCGTGCTTAACCAGATACTTCCGCTCTTTGGGATCGTAAGCCACGGGCAGGATGTCCGTTTTGCCGAATGTGAAGCAGCGGACGTACTCTTTGAAATCAATGAATTCCTGCAGCGTCATGCAGTACGGCCCGGTGGCGTCGTACGCCGCTATCAGCTCTTCGCGATTGTTCACTTTGTACACGTGCTTCCAGCCGCCGCCGGAAAACGGCTTGAGTATCGCAGGCCGCCCCACATAATCGAGCAGTCCGTCCCAGTCAATCGGGTATGTTAGATTGCGCAGTGATTCCGAATTAATGTCCACGTCGGCCGGGTAGGATTTCTGCGGCAGCAGCACGGTCTTCGGAATGGCTACGCCCAGCTTCGACGCCACGGAATAGTTAAAGAACTTGTCGTCTGCCGTCCACCAGAACGGATTGTTGATCAAGTAGGTGCCCTGCAGCACTGCGTGTTTCAGATAGCCGCGGTAATAATCCACTTCGTGCGAGATGCGGTCCACAATCACGCGATATTCCGTCGGCTCGCCCATGCGTGTCCCGCCCAATTTCACGAATTCCGCCGTTATCTTCTTGGGGGCGCCCAATTCGTTCACCTTCTCGATGAACGCAGGGGGAAAACTGTACTCGCGCCCGCACAGAATTCCGATTTTCATGGTGATTGCTCCTTCTGATCAGCGCACAACACGCTGGCGCTATGGCGCGAGGCCAGTCCCAGCCGAAGATGCCTGCTCCACCACCCCGCTGCGCGTCTCCGCCACCAGGTGCCGAACAACTTCCTTCAAGTCGCCTGTTTGCGCGTACACCTGCAACTGCCGTTCGGCGCTGGTGCCATCGCGAAGAATCCTGTGGATGGGCTGCACAGCTTCGCGGCTTCCGAGATCGTCCACCACATCGTCCACGAACGCGAGCAGCTCCTCGCCCAATTCCCGCATGGGCACTTCGGCTTGCTTGCCGAAATCAATTAAGTTTCCTCCGACGCCCCAGCGTGCCGCGCGCCACTTATTCTCTTCCACAAGCGCGCGCGGATACATCCTGAAGCCCATGTTGCGCGTGTATAGGCGGTGGAGCTTCACCACGATGGCCTGTGTGAGCGCCGCGATCGCGACCGCTTCATCCACTCGCGTCACCACATCGAAGATGCGGAATTCGAGCGTCCCGAACGTCGGATGCGGCCGCACATCCCACCAGATTTTCTTCGCGTTATCGATGCAGTGCAGGCGCACCAGCAGGTTAATGTAGTCCTCGTACTCGCTCCAGGAATTGAAGTGGTCCGGAATCCCCGTCCGCGGAAATCTGCGGAACACGGTGGTCCGAAATGATTTCAGTCCCGTGTTGCGTCCCATCCAGAAAGGTGAGCTGGTGGAAAGCGCCAGCAAATGCGGCAGAAAATACCGCGCCATGTTCATCAAATCAATCATGGTGGTGCGGTCGGGCACAGCCACATGCACGTGCATTCCGAAAATCAGCAGCGAACGTGCCAGCTGTTGCAGCTCTTCGACGATATTTTTGTAGCGCTCTCCCGGCGTGATCACCTGGTCAATCCAGCTTGAAAACGGATGCGTCCCTGCCGCAGCCACTTCCAGCCCCACGCGTTCCGCCGCGCGCACCAGTTCGCCACGGATGCGCCGCAATTCATAGCTCAGCTCGCCCACGTCACCGCAAATCTTGGTCCCGAGTTCGACGATGGACTGGTGCAGCTCCGGTTTCACCTGCTCGCCGAGACGATTCGAGCTCGCCTCAACCAGGTTGGTCACATGTGAGCGCAGCTCTCCCGTCGCGGGATCAATGATTTGAAACTCTTCCTCGACGCCAATCGTGAAGCGGTGGTTCATGGGTGGCCTGTTCCGCTCCAGCCTGCGGGAATGCAGGCGCATATCATACTCTCACCTTCGCCGGAATTGCACGCCCGTGCGACGGCGGCTGCTTCTCACCCGCGACAGCTTGTTTGTGCCGTTCAATCCGGGTCGTTGCGCATTCAGCCCCAGCCGGGCGGCTTGACCGAATAAGAATTGTTGATAAGGATGATAAAAAATTTAGATTTCCCTGGAGCGCCCTCCGCGAGTACATTGTCGCGTCCTTAATTCGACGGCGCCGTCGGAGATAAACAGGCCTTGAAGCTCAAACACCTGGTCCCGCGGTCAGCAATCCTTCTCTTTCTCATCTGCATCTGCTCGCAAACGCTTTTCGCGCAAAATTCGCCCGCTCCCTCAACCGGCAGGGAGTCGCAGCGCATCGCCGCCCTTGAGCAGCAAGCCGCCGCCGCAAAAAATTCTGCGGACAACGCCTGGATGCTCACCAGCTCCGCGCTCGTGCTGATGATGACCGGCCCGGGCCTCGCACTCTTCTACGGCGGCCTGGTGCGCAAGAAAAACGTCCTGGCAACGATGATGCAGAGCTTCGCCATGATGGCCGTCATCACCGTGCTGTGGGCCATCGTCGGCTACAGCATCGCGTTCGGCCCGGGCAACAGTTTCTTCGGCGGCTTCCACGACATCCTCCTGCATCACGTGGGACTGCAACCAGACGCCGATTATGCCGCCACGATTCCCGCGCAGACTTTCATGGTCTATCAACTCATGTTCGCCATCATCACGCCTGCGCTGATCACCGGCGCTTTCGCCGAGCGCATGAAATTCAGCGCCATGTTGCTATTCCTCGTGCTGTGGTCGCTGTTCGTTTACGATCCCATGGCGCACATGGTGTGGGGCAAGGGCGGTCTCCTCAACGCCTCGCTCGGCGGCCGCTTCCCGACGCTCGACTTTGCCGGCGGCACCGTCGTCCACGTCACCTCCGGCGTCTCCGCCCTCGTCTGCGCACTCTATCTCGACAAGCGCCTCGGCTATCCCAAACTTGCCATGCCGCCGCACAGCGTGGTCCTCAGTTTCATTGGCGCTTGCCTATTGTGGGTTGGCTGGTTTGGCTTCAACGCGGGCAGCGCTCTGGGGTCAGGAAGTCTCGCCACCAGCGCGTTCGTCGCCACTCACTTTGGCGCCGCAGCCGCCACGGTCGGTTGGAGCGCCGCTGAGTGGATTCGCAACGGCAAGCCCAGCGTCCTCGGAGCGATTTCAGGCGCCGTCGCTGGCCTCGTCGCTATCACGCCTGCCGCAGGCTTCGTCGGCCCGTGTGCGGCGCTGGCCATTGGCTTCATTGCGGGCGTCTGCTGTTTCCTGATGGTCACAAAAGTAAAATCCCGCTTCGGCTACGACGATTCACTCGACGCCTTCGGCGTTCACGGCGCCGGCGGCACCATTGGCGCTCTGCTCACCGGAATTTTCGCCGCCAGCACAATCAATCCAATTTTCACGGATGCGAATGGCAAGGTTCTGCCTTCGGGCTTGTTCGAAGGCAACGCCCGCCAGTTGTTCAACCAATTCGTCGGCGTTTTGATTGCCTGGGTGCTCGCCATTGTGGGTACACTCATCATTCTCAAGATCGTGGACAAACTCGTCGGCCTGCGCGTCACCGAAGATCAGGAAACTCAGGGTCTCGACCTTTCGCAACACGGCGAAGAGGGGTATTACTGGGAGACCTCCACGTAGCCGGCTGGAGATTTGATTCGAGAAGACGAACATGACTAAAGTCGAAGCGATCATTCAAACCTCGAAATTCGATGCCGTGAAGGACGCGCTGCATGAAATCGGCGTCGAAGGCATGACCGTCTTGGAAGTCCGCGGCCATGGCCGGCAGAAAGGCCACACTGAGGTTTATCGCGGCCGCGAATACACCGTGGACCTGATCCCCAAGATCAAAATCGAAATGGTCCTCGCCGACGAGCTGGTGGAAAAATGCGTTCAAGCCATCGTCAGCGCAGCGCGCACCGGAAAAATCGGCGACGGCAAGATTTTCCTCACGAAAGTGGACGACGCCATCCGGATTCGCAACGATGAACGCGGCGAAAGCGCCCTCTGATCGCCGCCGCACTGTTCCCCCCGGTGCCTGCGCGCGTCCAGAAACCAAATTCCCCCGCGCCATTCAGCCCGTCGTAAGATTGCTCTCGTATCCACATGCCCGCCAAAATCCCGCTCGCCGCTGAGCTGCGCGAACTCTACGCGAAGGAATTCGCACGCCTCCAGCAGGATTTCTACGCCTCGAGCGACGGCCGCGCCGCTGTCCGCGGACGCACCGCGCTCGTCGAATCCATCGTGGGCCGCCTCTGGAACGAATCCGTCTCGCCGCGGATGGACGGCCCGCCGGACTTCTCACTCGTCGCACTAGGCGGCTTCGGCCGCGCCACGCTCTTTCCATACTCCGACGTGGATCTGTTGTTTCTGCACACCGGCGACAGCGCCGATGAAAAACTGAAGACCTCCATCCGCACATTCTCCCAAGAATTGTGGGATCTCCGCCTCAAGCTAAGCCCCGCCTCGCGAACTCTTGCTGAATGCGACCGCTTCGATCCCGGCAACGTTGAATTCTCCATCTCGCTGCTGGATTGCCGCTATCTCGCGGGTGACCGCGCTCTCTTCGCGCGTCTCCACGACACCATCGTCCGCCGTCTCGTCTTGCGCGATGCTCCACTCATGATCAAGCACCTCGCCGAACTCACGCGCAACCGCCACGCAAAATTCGGCCGCACCGTTTTTCATCTCGAGCCCAATGTGAAAGACGGCCCCGGCGGCCTTCGCGATTACAACGTGGCCTGCTGGCTCGCGCTCATTTCCGCCATGGAATCGCTGCGCGCCTGGCCCGCCGAAAAAACTCCGCTGCCTGCGTCCGTGCGCGAACCCTTGGATGCAGCGCTCGAGTTTCTGATGTCCGTCCGCTGCTTCCTTCATTTCCGCCACGCTCGCGACGACAATTCGCTCGCCTGGGACGCGCAGGAAGAAGCTGCCGCGCGAAAAATCGGGGCGCCACAGTCAGTGGAGCTGACACCCTCGGACTGGATGCGCATTTATTTTGGCCATGCCCGCAAAATCCATCGCATCTGCACGCAACTCCTCGAGGAGTTGCCCACCACGCGCCCTTCGCTCTACCGCCAGTTTCAAAGCATTCGCTCGCGCCTCTCGAACAACGAATTCTCCGTCGTCGGCAACCTGATGTTCCTCCGCCAGCCCGAAGAACTCAGTGATCCCTATCTGCTCCTCCGTGCTTTTCGCTTCCTCGCGCGGCACGGTTTGATTCTCAGTTCCACCACCGAGTCCCAAATCTCCCAGGCTCTCCCCTCGCTCTCTTCCGATCCGCCGAAAGGCGCCGAGTTGTGGCACATGCTGCAGGAGATTCTAGTTGCGCCGCACGCGGCCGACGCGCTGCGCTCCATGCACGCGCTCCGCCTGCTCACTCTGTTTTTGCCCGAGCTTCGCACCATTGACGCGCTCGTCGTTCGCGACTATTCCCACCGCTTCACCGTGGACGAGCACACTTTCGTGGCCATCGAAAACCTCCACGCGCTCCGCCAATCGCAATCGAAATGGGACCAGCGCTACGCCGAACTCCTCGAAGAGCTTGAGCAGCCCGATCTCCTCTATCTCTCTCTTCTGCTTCATGACACAGGCAAAGGCGTGAAGACAGACAATCACGTCGGCGCGAGCGTTCTCATTGCAGCGGACGCGCTCGACCGCCTCGACCTCGATCCTCCGGATCGCGAAACCGTCCTTTTCCTCATAGGCTCGCACCTCGACATGAGCGCCGCTCTCCGCCGCGATATTTTTGATCCACAAACCATCGGGGCTTTCGCGCAAAAAATCGGCACACCCGAGCGCCTGAAAATGCTCTCCCTGCTCACCTACGCGGACATCAAGGCCGTCAATCCCGAGTCTCTCACGCCGTGGAAGGCGGAAAATATCTGGCAGCTCTACATCGCCACTTCAAATTATCTCGACCGCACGCTCGACGACCGCCTCGCTGCCGACGCTCACAACGAAGTGATAACGCACCTACGCACGCTCGCGCCCGCTGCAGGGCAGCGTTTGGAAAGTTTTCTCGAGGGGCTGCCGCGGCGATATCTGCTCACTCATCCCGCCGGAGAGGTCCTCGGCCATTTGGAAATGGCGGGCCGGCTCTCGCAGGATCCCGTCCAGCTCGGTCTCAGCCGCGGCCGTCACTGGTTTGAGCTGACGCTCATCACCACTGACCGCCCTCACCTGTTCGCCACCATGGCGGGCGTACTCGCTGCGTGGGGAATGAACATCGTGAAGGCCGCGGCATTTTCGAATCGAGCCGGCACGGTGGTGGACACATTCTATTTCACCGACCGCTTCCGCACCCTCGAATTAAATCTGCCCGAATGGGAGCGCTTCAAAACAAACATCCACGACGTGCTGATGGGTAAGGCTGATCTTGCCAAAATGCTCCGCGATCGCCTGCGCTCAGATAAATATCGTCCGCCAAAAGTGAAAGTGAAGACGCGCATTGATTTCGACGATACCTGCTCCTCACACAGCACGCTGGTGGAAGTAATTGCGCAGGATCAGCCCGGCCTCCTCCACCGCATCAGTTCGCAATTCTCGCAGCAGCAATGCAACATCGAAATCGCCCTCATTGAAACCGAGGGTCAGACTGCCATTGATGTTTTCTATCTCACGTCCAACGGCGCAAAACTCAACGCCGAGCAGCAATCCAGCCTCCGCGCCGCACTCCTCGCGGACTTGGTGTCATAGCATAGGATTGGTAACATCGGAAGTCTTAGAGTCGAATCCAGGGTGTACGGCATCCAATTTCCCATCGGAGGAAACCAATGAGTTTTCAAGAGTACGTCACGCTGGGACGTTCAGGATTGAAAGTCAGCCCGCTTTCGCTCGGCACGATGACTTTCGGCACCGAGTGGGGTTGGGGCAACGAGGAAAAGGATTCGCGCGCCATCTTTGATCGCTATCTCGAGCGCGGCGGCAATTTCCTAGACACCGCCGATGGCTACACCGCCGGACATAGCGAAGAGCTGGTTGGAAAATTCGTCGCCGAAGGAAAGTTGCGCGATCGCGTCGTCATCGCCACCAAATTCACTTTCAACGCGCAACCTGGCAATCCTAACGCCGGAGGCAACGGCCGCAAGAATATTTATCGCGCGCTCGAAGGCTCTCTCCGCCGCTTGAAGACGGATTACATTGATCTCTACTGGCTCCACGCCTGGGATACCGTCACGCCGATTGAAGAAGTCATCTCCACGTTCAACGATTTGGTGCGCGAAGGAAAGGTGCGCCATTTTGGATTCTCCGACACCCCGGCCTGGTACGTGGCCCGTGCGCAAACGCTCGCAGAAAACGAGGGCAAGGAGCGCCTGATCGCTATCCAACTGGAATACTCGCTCGTCGAGCGCAATATTGAGCGCGAACACGTTCCCGTGGCACAGGAACTCGGCATCGGCATTTGCCCCTGGAGCCCGCTCGCGAGCGGCCTGCTGAGCGGCAAGTACAAGCGGGAGGGAAACAGCGGTACCGGTGAAGGGCGCCTCGAAAAAACAAAGGGCCAGCCGAATCCTGTTTTCCAAAAGTTCAACGACCACAACTGGCGAATCGTCGAACGCCTCGTCGAGGTCGCCAAGCAAATCGGCAAGCCCCCGGCGCAGGTTGCCCTCAACTGGGTGGCCACTCAGCCCGGCGTCACTTCCACAATCATCGGCGCCACGAAAATCTCTCAGCTCGACGACAATCTCAATTCGCTCGAGTTCGCCATTCCCGCAGAATCGCGCAAGCGCCTCGACGAAGTGAGCGCGCTCGAGCCGGTTCATCCTTATATATTCTTTACCGACACGCTTCAGTCTATGATTGCAGGCGGCACAACCGTCCGGCCCTGGACTCCGGCTCGCGCAACAGGCGGCCCCACGATACCCGCTGCGGCGGCTAAGGCCAGCGCCGCGGAAAAGTAGGCACGGGGTCTGCACTAGCAGGGCAGTTCAACTCAACGCGCGCGCGGCTTGTCGGTTGGGTATGTGATGTGCACCCCACGCACGCGCGCGAAAGGCGTCAATTTGTGGGGTCTCGGTGGTGATGCGCTTACAATGTCCAGAATCTGGATGCCGCGAACCACCAGAGCATCGCCAACGAGTGAACGGTGGCATCGCCAGGGTACCGCTTCCGCGCACATCAAAGCGCTAGGCTTTGCTTCCGCTAGCTTTATCGCCCGCGCAAGGCCGGCCGCAAATTCTGGTGTTTCCATGTAGTCGGCAAATCCGCGAAAGCTGGCGTTGTGCCAGCCCAGATTTGCGGAGTCCTGCTTTGCTTGGCGCAACCCGCCGAGCTTCTTCAGGTGCACGTAAGCGATGCCCGATTTGCGCAAGGCTGGTCCGAGCGTGTCGCAACTGAATTGCGGGTTGTGCCGCGAGCGGGGAATGGTGCGGATATCGATCACGCGCTTCACGCCGCTGGCTCGCAGCAATTCGAAAAACTCGTCGAGGCGCCGCGTTGAGTGGCCGATTGTGAAAATCGTGAGCTTCTTCTTCTTGATTGCAGAGCTGATGCGAATTCGCTTCATCATATAGGCGTCCACGCGCACAAAGCCATTCACAATTGTGCTTTGGTTGGGGCCCGCTTGCGAGGATAATGATGGCCCCTTCCAATCTTCTGTGGAAGCGCTGCGCGTGATTTTCGAAACGAGGATCTCATGGCCGGAATCGAGATGCTCTTCTGGGACAATGGAGGCGTGATTCTCACCAACGGCTGGGATCGCAGCTCTCGCCGCAAAGCAGTCGAGCACTTCCACCTGGACTGGGAAGATTTTGCTGACCGCCATGAACTCATGTTGAACGCTTTCGAGACCGGCGAAGCCACGCTCGACCAGTATCTGCAGCGAACCGTTTTCTACCGCTCGCGGCCCTTCACCATCGAGGAATTCAAGGCCTTCATGTTTTCGCAGTCGCAGCCCATGCCCGAATCGCTCGATGTCCTGGCGCGGCTCGCCCGCACGCGGCATTGCGGCATGGCCTCGCTCAACAATGAGTCGCGCGAAATAAACGAATATCGCATTGCGCAATTCCGCCTGCGCGATTACTTTGAATCGTTCTTCAGCTCCTGCTATCTCCGCTTGCGGAAGCCGGATCCCGAAATCTACCGCCGGGCGCTCGAAATCACCCAGCTAAAGCCGGAAGCCTGCGTCATGATTGACGACCGCGACTTGAACCTCGAATGTGCGCGCGAGCTTGGCATGCGTACAATCCAATTTCAGAATGCTGCCCAGTTGCGCGAGGATTTGGCGCACATGGGAATTACGATTGACGGCAAATAGCCGGGAGGAATTCTAATGGAACTCGGAATGATTGGTCTCGGAAAGATGGGCGCATTCATGACGGAGCGCCTGGTGCGCGGCGGGCATCGCGTGGTGGGCTTCGACCGCGATCCCGCAGCGGTCCAGCGCGTTGTCGATAAAGGGGCGGCCCGCGCCGAATCGCTCGAGAGAATTATCTCGCAGCTCAAGCCGCCCCGCGCCGTGTGGCTGATGGTTCCCTCCGGCGCGCCCGTGGATCAGACCATTGAAGCGCTCACACCGCATCTCGCCCCAGGCGACACGATCATTGACGGCGGAAACTCGTTTTACAAAGATTCCGTGCGCCGCGGCGCCGCCCTGGCAGCGAAGAAATTGAATTTCGTGGATTGCGGCACCAGCGGTGGCGTCTGGGGACTCACCGAAGGTTACAGCATGATGATTGGAGGCGATGCAGAAGTGGTGAAACGGCTCGCGCCGATTTTCCAAACGCTCGCGCCCGGGCCGGACAAAGGTTGGGGACGCGTTGGCCCGGCTGGCTCCGGCCACTTCGTGAAAATGGTTCACAACGGGATCGAGTACGGCATGATGCAGGCTTATGCGGAAGGTCTCGACCTGCTGCGCCACAAAAATGAATTCGCGCTCGACCTGCTGCAGGTTTCGAAAATCTGGCAAGTCGGTAGCGTGATCCGCTCGTGGCTGCTCGATCTCACTGTCAGCGCTCTCTCGAAGAATCCGGCGCTCGAGGGCATCGAAGCGTATGTCACCGATTCAGGCGAAGGCCGCTGGACGGTGATCGAAGGAGTTGAACTTGGCGTACCGTTGACGGTAAT
>Ga0207107_1035_pt1 | contig 35083 bp, 27 predicted proteins | sample Alteio_BWMinHeat_75_FD_153555 | JGI IMG/M metagenome (GOLD analysis project Ga0207107, IMG submission 153555) | Enriched cells from forest soil in Barre Woods Harvard Forest LTER site, Petersham, Massachusetts, United States -... | ecosystem: Environmental > Terrestrial > Soil > Temperate forest >... | reverse complement strand
TGAGGAAACGGATCGAGCTGAGGATGTAAGAAAAGCGGCGGCGAGCCGCCGCACTCCAAAGGGTGATGCTATTTCGTGCCGCTTACGCGGATTTCGCCGGAGACGGTGTGCACGTCCACGCGTCCGCCACCGCTGCCCATGTGGGCGCGAAGAGTATGCTTGCCTTGTTCCTCGACGACGATGGGAATATCGGAACGAATATCGCCCGAAGACGCTTCCGCCGTGAGATGCAAATTCGCCGCGGCAGGAACGCGCAGTTGCACTCCGCCCGAAACCGACTTCAGGTCCCAATAACTGTCGGCGCCGGGATTCCCTTGCACGGAGACCAGGCCAGAGATGGCATGCGCCTTCACGTCGTTCGAAGCGCCTTGGATTTCGATCTCTCCGCTGGTGTTGCCGGCCTCCACGCGCGCGCCCGGCTTGGCGATGCGGATGACGCCGGATACCGTGCTCGCGCGGACATTGCCTTTGATGCCCGTTAGCTCCACGTTTCCGGAAGCGGTAGAAACGTGGAGATCGCTTCCGACATCGCTGGCAGTGATGGTCCCGCTGGCCGTGGTGACCTCGACATCGCGTTGGATATTTTCGAGACGGATGGAGCCGGAGGCGGCGCGCACGGTTACGGGACCGATTACGTTACGAATGGTCTGGGCGCCGGAAGCGACATTGGCCTCGACTTCCGTGGCGCGGGGCACCTGAATCGTGTACGTGATGCTGATGTTGCGCACGCGAGACATATCTTTGCCAATGCGAATGGTGTCGCCCTTTTGTTCGATGGGAGGATTGGCGAGGGTATCGTCCAAGCGCTTCCGGGTGTTGTCAATGCCGAAGCCCGAGGCGCGGACTTCGCCGCGGACGTGTACTTTGCCGTCGGCGCTGCCGGTGATGTTCACGTCGCCGGAGGCGTTGTTGAGTTCGAGGCGAATCGGGCCGGTCACGTTAAAGCTGCGGTCAAAGGCGCCGCTTACCGAGGGGCCGCTTTCGCAGCTGGCGAGGGCAACGATGGCGGAAAGAAGGAAGAGCGATAAGCGACGATTAAAATGGAGCGCCATTCATCCTCCGTGACAGTGCAGAGACTTGCCCTGGGCCGTCCCACTTATGGTTACGCAAGAGCGGGGAATTATGTTCCCCGACCAGCCGTGGCGGAGCGTCGGCCGGCGGGCGAAAGAGTTTCATTGAGAGAGCCCTGGCGATAGCCCTCGAGGTCCAGGGCAACGTAAGCGAAGCCTGCCGCTTTGAGACGATTCGCGATGGCAGCGGCCATTTCTGGCGCGAGCGCGCGAGGCATTTCGTCGGGCGCAATTTCGACGCGCGCAAGTTTGTCGTGGAGGCGGACGCGGAATTGGCGGAATCCCAGCGCGCGCAGCTCAGCTTCGCCGCGCTCGACGAGTCCGAGACGCTCGGGAGTCACTTCCGTGCCGTAGGGCAAGCGCGAAGCGAGGCACGCAGATGCGGGGCGATCCCAGGTGGGCAAACCGGAGCGATGCGAGAGGTGCCGAATTTCGGCTTTGCGGAGGGCGGCGTCGAGAAGCGGCGCAAGAACCTGGTGCTCCGTGGCGGCGCGATGGCCAGGACGGAAATCGAGCGTGTCATCGGCGTTCACGCCATAAGCGACGGCGGCGAAACCGCGCGAGTGCGCCAATTCATCCAGCGCGGAGAAGAGTTCGTCTTTGCAGAAATAGCAACGGTCGGCGGCGTTCGCGCGGTAGGCGGGATTCTCCATTTCGTGCGTTTCGATGAATTCGTGGCGCAAGCCCCGCTTGGCGACAAATTCTTCCACGACGGCGCGATCGTGGGCGGAGTAACTTGGCGAGAGCGCCGTAACGGAAAGAGCGCGCGCGCCCAGAGCTTCGTGGGCGGCCCAGGACAAATAAGCGGAGTCCGCGCCACCCGAGAGAGCGACGATGAGCGAAGGAATTTCGGCCAGGCGAGCGAGCAGGAGAGTTTCTTTTTCTTCCGGAGGCAGGATGTCCCGCTCTGAAGTGCGAATATGAATGAACTCTTTCATCTTCGTGTTGAGTATATCTCAGAGTGCGGCCCGTGTCGTAGACGGGGCGGCGACAAGAGTCACTTGAAATCCAGAAGCACGTCGACGGTGGATTTGCCGGCATCGGTTTGCAACCAGTGGCCGACGGTCTCGTAGTGCACCGGAAGCTCACCGAAGACTTGTTCCTGGCGGGTTTGCAGCTTTGCCAGGAGTTCCTCGAACTTGGCTTTGTCGAAGATTTCACCGGCAGCGAATGGCCAGGCGGCGTGAAGCTTGCGCTCGGCCGCCGGGGAAATTCCCGTAAGGACCATTTTGCCGAAATGATATTGCGGCCCTTCTTGAATGTGCACGGAATAGGAAGCGGTGTGCGCCACGTTGTCGTACGCGGGGACTGGATCGAGTTTCGCTTCAAGGTAGCCGCGGTGGGCGTATTCTTCACGAATGCGATCCCACCCTGCTTCGATCTCCATGCCGTCAGCGATATTGCCGTGCTTCAGCCCGACCAGGCCGCTCAACGTGAATTCCGATACCAAAGTGTTTCCCGTCCAATGGATTTCGTTCCAGTGATAGGCGTCGCCGGCCACAACCGGCACAAAGACGGGAATCTGAGAAGGAAGCTTTTGGCTGGGATCGCCCGTCAATCGCACTTGCGGCGGCCCCAGTTTCACGCGCAGGAATCCCTGCTGAAGATACATGGGCTTTATCGCTTCGGAGAGAAAGAGATCGATGGTCATGCGGGAATAGGGCTTTCCCAGAATCTCAGATAGATGTTGCTGCACGGGTTTGGAGGCCGAAAGCGCGGGATCGCTGAATTCCAGCTTGGCGATTTGCAGCGCCGCGCCTTCGACCTGGAATTCTTGCACGTTGCCTTCCCCATTGGGATTCGCGATTACGGTGTGCTCGAGCGACACCGGCAGTCCGCGGGAAGCGAGCAACTCCTTGACGGCCTCGGCGGCATCCTCCACAGCGGCTCCGGCTTCCGGCAGCGTCCCGTCGAAGAGAGGAAGTTTTTTGCGAATGGCTTCGCCCAGCTCGGAATCGGAGAACCACGGGATGTTGTCGAAGTAGGCGGGGATACGCGGGGATTCCTCCACGTGGTAGGTGACCAGGATGCCGGCGAGCTTGGTTTGGAAGTTGAAATTTACTTTGGTGAAAAGGCCACTGTGAACGAGCTTGTCGGCGGCGGTTTGCAAATCACTCCGGCCGATTTGAGCGCCGGGGGTCAAGCCGGTTATGGCGATGACCTGGGCTTCGGTGAGGAGTTTTTCGCCGTCGGCGTGGACTTCGCGCAAGGGCGCGGTGGCGGCGGTCTCAGGGGTCTGGGCGCTAGCGGGGAAACCGGACAGGAAGAGGGTCGGGGAGAAAAGAGTAAGGGCGATTTGCGAGAAGACGGAAAAGCGGGAGCTGCGCTCCCGCACTCCAAAATGGCGAAGCATGCTTCTATATTAGCGGAAACTGGCCAGGCTACTCCACGGTGACGGATTTGGCGAGGTTGCGCGGCTGGTCTACGTCGCAACCGCGGCGCACGGCGATGTGGTAGGCGAGCAATTGGAGAGGGATGATTTCCAGAAAGGGCGCGAGGAGTTCCGGCGAGGGCGGAAGCTCGATGATGTGATCGGAGGCTTCGCGCGCAAGATGATCGCCGTTAGTGACAACGGAGATGACGATGCCGTCGCGGGCCTTGACTTCCTTAATGTTCGAGACGCTCTTTTCGTAGCGGGTCATGGCTTCGGGGTCGGATTCGTCGCGAGTTGCCAAGACCACGACGGGCAGATTCTCGTCGATCAGCGCGTTGGGGCCGTGCTTCATTTCGCCCGCGGGATAACCTTCGGCATGAATATAGGAGATTTCCTTGAGCTTCAGCGCGCCTTCGAGCGCGATGGGGTAATGAATGCCCCTGCCCAGATAAAGAAAATCGGTATGACGAAAGAATTGGCGCGCCAGGTTTTCGTAAAAGCCCGTTTCGTCGGCTTGGAGAATGGTTTCGATTTTGTGGGGGATGCGGGTGAATTCCTGCATGAGGGCTCTGGCGGCGCTTTCAGAGAGCTTGCCGCGAACCTGGCCGAGATAGGAAGCGAGTAGAAGCAGCGCGGTCAATTGCGCAGTGAAGGCTTTCGTGGAAGCCACGCCGATCTCGGGCCCGGCGTGCGTCGGAATGGTGCCGTTGGCTTCGCGCGTGATCATGGAACCGATTACGTTGCAGATGGCCAGCGAGGGCGAGCCTTTGGACTTGGCTTCGCGCTGGGCCGCCAGCGTGTCGGCGGTTTCGCCGGATTGGCTGATGCAGACGGTCAGCGTATTTGAATCGATGATCGGATCGCGATAGCGAAATTCGCTTCCGTAATCGACCTCGACCGGAAGTCGCGCGAGACGCTCGATCATGAATTTAGCGGCCAGGCCGGCGTGCCAGCTTGTGCCGCAGGCCACGATGCGCACTTGCTGAAATTCGCGGAACTGCTTTTCCGTAATGGCCATCTCATCCAGGAAGACTTTCCCGGTGTCCTGGGAGATGCGTCCGAGCAGGGTATCCCGCACGGCGCGGGGCTGCTCAAAAATTTCCTTCTGCATGAAGTGCTTGTAGCCGCCCTTTTCGGCCATGATGGGGTCCCAGGCGACGTGTTGCGCGGGACGTTCGACGGGACGGCCGTCGTGGTCCATGACGTGCACGCCCTTTGCGGTGAGGACGGCGATGTCGCCGTCGGCGAGAAAAAACATTTCGCGCGTATGCTGGAGCAGGGCAGGGATGTCGCTGGCGACGAAGTATTCTCCCTCGCCGAGGCCGATCACCGACGGCGGGCCCAGGCGCGCGGCCACAATTTTCCGGGGATCGTTGGCGGAAATGAAAACGAGAGCGTAGATGCCGCGCAAGTCCTTTAGCGACCGGCGCACCGCCTCTTCGAGGGGAACGCCGCCTTGCGAATACTTTTCCACGAGGTGCGCGACGATCTCGGTGTCGGTTTCGGTGGCAAACTTGTGACCTTCCTTCTGCAGCTTTTCCTTTAGCTCGAGGTAGTTTTCGATGATTCCGTTGTGAACGACGACGATTTGGCCAGTGCAATCGCGATGCGGATGGGCGTTTTCCTCGGTGGGACGGCCATGGGTGGCCCAGCGCGTGTGCCCGATGCCGTAGGTGCCTTCCAGCGGGGACTTGGCGATGACTTCTTCGAGATTGCGAAGTTTACCGGGGGCGCGGCGGATTTCCATCTTGCCGGACTGCGGCACGACCGCGATGCCCGCGGAATCGTAGCCGCGGTATTCAAGCTTGCGGAGACCCTCAATGATGACGGGGACAACTTTTTTGGGCCCGATGTAACCAACTATTCCGCACATTCGCGGAGTCTCCTCTGAAGGTTTCTAGCAGCGTAGCATGCCGGCGGTCCCGCCAAGACGAATTCCCGGGAACATGTCCCGAATGCGATTACGGATGGGAGCCAGATCACTCGACGATCTCGAAGCGGTATTCTTCGATGACGGTGTTGGTTAGCACTTCTTTTGAAATGTGCTCGAGCTGTTTTTGCGCTTCGTCGCGGCTCCAGCCATCGAGATTCAAGACGAAGAATTTCCCCTGGCGGACATCGCGCACAGCGGAGTAACCGAGGCCGGAGAGGGCGTGCTGGATCGTTTGTCCCTGGGGATCGAGTACGGTGCGTTTTGGCATTACCCAGACGTGTGCTTTCATGGCGCCAGTATAACATTGCCGCGGGCGGCTTCATCCCCGGCGCGTTTCGCCGGCAGGCAGAAAGGCGTACTGGAAGCCCATTTCGACGATGCGGTTCAGCTCGTCTTCGCGCAGTCCCATGCGCGCGGCGTTGGCGTACTCTTCGTTCAGCGTCGTGTGAAACATGGCCGGGTCATCGGTGGAGAGCACAATGGGAATCCCGTGACGCAGGAGTTTGGGGAGCGGATGATCTTCCATTGTGACGTTCTCGCGGCGCAATTGGCGGGCCAGGGCGGCGGTCTTTATGTTGCTTGCCGGGCAAATTTCGAGGGGGATCTTTCGCTCGGCGAGCAGATCCATTAGCGCCGGGTCGTGGATTGCGGCGATTCCGTGGCCGATGCGCTCTACGCCGAGCAATTCGATGGCTTCGCGAATTTTCTCCGGGCCGCCGACTTCGCCTGCGTGCATCAAGCGGTGCAAGCCGATTTCGCCGGCGCGATCGTAGATGGGGCGGAATTCCTTTGTCGGGACGAGGAGCTCGTCGCCGCCGACGCCGAAAGCAACGATCGCTCTTGAATTGCAGCGCTCCGCAGATTTGACGACCTGCATCGCTGCGTCTACGCCAAATTGCCGCGCTGCGTCGAAGACCCAACGGAATCGGAGGCCGCCGCTTTCGAATGGCTCGGTGGCGCGGAGAAGGGCTTCGAAATTTGCTTCGGGGCGCTGCTTTCTCAGGAGCATCACGCCGATAGACAAAGTTACTTCCGCATAGACAACGCGTTGTGTGAGCAAGTGTTCGGCAAGGTCGCAGGCGCTGAGCGCATAGTCCTGAGGCTCGCGCAAGAACGAGGTGACCCATTTGAAGGCTTCGATAAATTCGGGGAAGTCGCGGTAGGCGTAGCGCTGGCGGACTTCTTCTTCCGTCATAACGACGCCGTGACGGGCCGTGAGCGCGCAGACGGTGGCCGGCTGGATGGAGCCTTCAAGATGGAGGTGCAGTTCGGCTTTGGGCAGGGAAGCAATCCGATCAGAGAGAAAAGGCGGCATCGTCCGCAAAAGTTCAGCGCGGCAATTGCGGCCGGCCGGCGTTTACCCACGCGGTGAGCCAGAAAGAGCCCACATCGGTTGCGGCGTCGGAGAGCTGGCGAATCAAAATGGCCGCGGCTTGATTGTAGAAGCGGTCGTAATACTCGTCGGTGAAGGAATTTTCCCCGCGGCGCGCGTTGCGGTCGGCGAGGAGAATGGTCTCCAGCCAGCTATGAGAGCTGAGGCAGGCTTCGAAAGCGCGGTCCGTGGGGTCGTTGATGAAAATGGCGTCGTTGGGACGCATGGGGAAAAAGGACGAATAGCGGTCGATCAGCGTGGTGCCGAAGCGCTCGTTGACTCCGGGCTGGCCGCTCAGCCGTCCGTCGAAATTATCCGTGGTGTTGAAAGGATCGTGGGCCTCCGCGACATAGTTGGCCAGGATGGCCGCGTCCAATCTTGCTTCGTCCCACTTGCCGGCCTTCATGGCGTCGGTTAGCTTCTCGCTGTAGACGCCGATCTGCCAGGGGAGCAGGCCGTTGGCATCCAGTTTTACCCTGCCGAATTTCGTTACCGCGGCTTTATAGCTTCGCGGCAGAGCATCGAACGGGAAGCGCCCGTATTTGTCGAGAAGAATGAAATGGTTGTGCCGTTCAGCTGGAGACTTGGCGATGGCATCCAGAGGATCCGTAACATGCTGCGCGAGCAGCGTGAGGTTGGATTCGAAAAACGGGCGGAGATCCTGGGGCATGGTTTCGATGGCTCTGTGGACGACGAGCCTGTGCCCGTTCCTTCCCCACGCGCGCGAATCCTGGGGCAAAGAAAGGAAGAGCACGAGGCAGCCAAGCGCGGCGGCTGCGCACCTTCCCCTATTCTGAAAAGACAAATCCTGCATGCTGGGATTCCTCTTACGCGCGATTTGCTGCTCTCAGAGTGCTGTGCTTCCGGCCATAAAAATAATAGAGCACCAGGCCCAGGATCATCCAGACAAAGAAGCGGATCCAGTTCATGATCGGCAGGCCGGCCATCAGCAGGACGCACGTGAGAATGGTGAGGACGGGCGCAACTGGTCCGCCGGGAGCGCGGAAAGCCCGCGGCCGGTCCGGTTCGCGGTAACGAAGAATCAGCACGCCTCCCGCGACCAGAGCGAAAGCAAAAAGCGTGCCAATGTTGGAAAGATCGGCCAGCGTTCCGATGTCCAGTAAGCCGGCCGGAATACCGACGACGAATCCGGCCATCCACGTTGAAAAGTCCGGTGTCTGAAAGCGCGGATGCACGCGACCAAAAATTCTGGGGAACAAGCCGTCGCGCGACATGGCAAACCATACGCGAGCCTGGCCAAGCTGGAAGACCAGCAGGGAAGAGATCATGCCCATCAGTGCGCCGATGAGGACGACTAGGCGAACTCCGGTGAAATGAAGTCTTTTGAGGGTGTTGACGACGGGAGCGGCATCGTCCAAGAGGGTGTCCCACTTGACCAGCCCAGTGAGCACTACCACCACGCCTACATAGAGCAGCGTGCAGACGACCAGCGTGGCGATGATGCCAATCGGCAGGTCGCGCTGCGGGTGCTTGCATTCTTCGGCCGCGGTGGAGACGGAGTCGAATCCAATATAGGTAAAGAAAACGATGGACCCACCAGTCAAAATTCCCGGCCAGCCGTTCGGCGCGAAGGGGTGATAGTTCGCGGGATGGATGAGCTTGGCCGCAAAAGTCACGAACACCAGGATGGCGACAATTTTCAACAACACCATAATGTTGTTGGTGCGTGCCGATTCTTTAATGCCGCGCACCAGGAGCACAGTCAGCAGCATCACGATGATGAAAGCGGGCCAGTTGAAGCCAAAATGCCAGCCCGCGCCGTAAAGCGAGTTTCCCTCCAGATCTTTAAGCCCGCCGGGAAGGTAGGCGGGCGAAATCCAGCGGGGATTTGGATGCACACCGAACCAATCCAATAGATTCACGATATGCTGAGAAAACCCGACGCTGACGGCCATGTTGCTGACGGCGTATTCCAGAATCAAGTCCCAGCCGATGATCCAGGCGACGAGTTCTCCCATCGTAGCGTAGGTGTAGGTGTACGCGCTGCCTGCAATAGGAATCATGGCGGCGAGCTCCGCATAGCACACGGAGGCGAATCCGCAGGCGATGGCGACCAGGACAAAGGAGAGAGCAATGGCCGGTCCCGCGCCGGGGCGTCCAAAAGAAGCGGAATGGTGAATCAAGTATTCCAGAAGAGGAGCATTCAGGATGGAAGAGGCTTGAAACTTTTGACCGGCAATGGCCGTGCCAATGATGGTAAAGATGCCCGAGCCGATGACCGCGCCGATGCCGAGCGAAGTGAGGCTCAGCCATCCAAGCGACTTTTTTAATCGAACTTCAGCGTTCTCCGAATCTGACAGCAGTTGGTCGATACTCTTGCAGTGGAAGAGTTGTGATCCCACCCTGCTCTCCGATCGCATCCGGGCAAGCCGGAAGCTTCAAATTACCCAGTACGCTTTTGAGGAATGAACGCGCCTCAATGTACCCCGAGAAGCCCTATCACGCAACCGGCCGACGCATCGGTGTTCTTGAAAAACAAGTTCCCCGCGCTACGCCTGTTCGAGCTGCGCATAGCGCTCGATAAATTTTTTCGTGCCGCGCCCGGGGAAGCTTACGGATACGCGGCGGTCTTCGTCGTCGCCTTCGACTCCAACGATGGTTCCCACGCCGAAGCTCGGATGACGCACTTTGCGCCCAAGCATCGGATTGGCATCGGTGCCGCGTTTTGCAGTGGAGCGGCCGAAGGAAGGCTTGGCCGCCGGCTGGCGGCGCGGAGTTGTCTGCGCTGGCCTCGTTTCGCCCCGCACGCGGCGAAGGAATTCTTCCGGCGAATACGAATACTCGGGGTCAGGCTCGTAGCGGCGCTTTTCGCCGATTTCCGCCATGGATCCGCGTACCGTTTCCACCAGTTCGCCTGGAATTTCCGCGAGAAAACGCGAGGGCAGGGAAGCGCGCAATTGCTGCTCATTGCCGAAGATGCGCCGGTACACAGCGCGAGTAAGCGTGAGCGACTGCCGCGCCCGCGTCATTCCAACGTAAACCAGACGGCGTTCCTCTTCGATTCCTTTTTCTTCGGTTATGGAGCGGCTGTGAGGGCAGATGCCTTCTTCCATGCCGGTGAGGAAGACGTGATCGAACTCCAGGCCCTTGGTGCTGTGCAAGGTGATGAGAGTCACGCCGGGCTTGCCTTCAAATTGATCGGCGTCACTGACCAGCGCCGCGGCGTCGAGGAAATCGGTGAACGTCTCTCCAGCTTCGATGCCATCGGCGAGGGCTCGCGCCAGCTCTTCAAGATTTTCCAGGCGCGCGACATCCTCGGGAGTGTTGCGGTCCTTGAGCATGGCCAGGTAGCCGGATTCCTCGAGAACGGCGTGCAGGAACCCCTGAGGTTCCTTGGTGGCAAGGGCTTCCTGTAATTTTCCGATGAGCTCCTGAAATGCGCGCAAAGGAGTCACGGCCCGGCCCGCTGATGCACCGGAGACAAATTTCTCGATGGCCGCCCACATCGGCGTTCCATCAACGCGCGCGCTCTCGCGTAGAGCGTCCACGGTGGTCTTGCCGATGCCGCGCGGGGGCACATTCAGCACGCGGAGGAGCGAAATGTCATCCTCCGGATGCATGGCCAGGCGCACGTATGCGAGGGCATCCTTCACTTCGGCGCGATTGTAGAAACTGAATCCGCCCACCAGCTTGTAGCGCAGGCCGCGCCGGCGGAAAACCTCCTCGAAAGCGCGCGACTGGGAATTCGCGCGGTACTCTACCGCACACATTTGGTCCGAATCGTCATTGAGAATTCGCTCGAGTTCACCGGCGACAAATTCTGCTTCGGCCTGCGCATCCCGCGCTTCGAAATATTTTAGATTTGACCCCGAGCCCTTTTCCGCGTTCAACGACTTGCCCAGCCGCTCCGGATTGTTGGCGACGACCGCGCCGGCGGCATCGAGGATATTTTGGGTCGAGCGATAATTGCGTTCCAGCTTGACGATTTTAGCGGTGGGAAAATCCCGGGAAAAACTCAGGAGGATGGAAACATCGGCGCCGCGCCAGCGGTAGATGGATTGATCTTCGTCTCCCACGACGCAAACGTTTTGCTTCGGCCCGGTCAACAGCCGCATCAGCTCATATTGCACGCGATTCGTGTCTTGGTATTCGTCCACATGGATGTAATGGAAGCGTGCTTGCCATTTCTCGCGCGTCGGGGCGGATTCGCGCAGTAAACGCGCCGAACGGAGGAGCAGGTCGTCGAAGTCCAGAGCTCTGCTGTCGTGCAAAAGTTTTTCGTAGGCCGCGAAAATATCGGCGGTACGGCGCCCGTTTTGGTCGAATGCTTCGGCGCGCAACTGCTCCGCGGTCTGGCCGTGGTTCTTGGCGTAGCTGATGCGGCTGAGAACATTCCTGGGCGTCAGGCTGTCGTCGTCGATCTGCAGCTTGGCCATGGCCAATTTCACGGCAGCAAGTTGGTCATCGTCGTCGTAAATGGCGAAATCCCGCGGCAGGCCGGCAGCGGCCGCTTCGCGGCGGAGCAGGCGCGCGCAGAGAGAATGAAACGTGGAAAGCCACGGCTGCGCGGGAGGGATCCCGGCCCTCAATAGGAGGTCTGAAACGCGATTGCGCATCTCTTCGGCGGCTTTGTTGGTGAACGTGACGGCAAGTATGGCTTCGGCTGGCACTCCGTTGGCAATCAGGTTGGCCATGCGAAAGGTAATTGCGCGCGTTTTGCCCGTGCCGGCTCCGGCGAGGATCAGCACCGGGCCTTCGCTGGTTTGAACGGCCTGCCGTTGCTCGGGATTCAGTTCATCGAGAAGAGCGAGCATTTGTCCGCGGTGGTTGGTGAAAGTTTGCACACGTCATGTTAGCCGACCGCGGCGATGCGCGCAAACTGGCACGATTCGTCTTGTGTTTCGAGCGGTTCACCGCTCGGAATTACGGCTCAGATCAATCTCGAAATACATGAGGCCGCGATTCTTTTCGATGGCCAAGACGTCGGGCACGTAGAGATGAGCGGTATTGAGAAGCTCGAACTGGCTTCGCAAATCGAAATAAAGAAGCCCTTGCACCGTGCTGTGCGGCGCGACGACGCTCGCCTGCACGATCGCGTCCTCCAGGGTCTTCTCCACTTCGGTCCAATGTTTGTCATGCCCAACCTTTGGAGTGCCGGTGGGAAAAGGGAACTTTTTTCGAGTTTTCGTCGGATCCCTCGCGCCTGGGTTCATGATCACGTCGGTCGCCTCTTCCGGCGAAAGCGGGTCCAGCGCTTGATGATCTTCTTCCGAAAGCGTGACGTTCAATCGAATGCGCTCCAGGTTAACCTTCATGCTGTCGTCGGAATCATTCCGAAAGATGACTTGAACCGCGATGATTCCTGCCGCATACGGCGACTTCTTCGGGAACTTTTCCTTGTAGAGTGCGGGGTCGGTCCACGGCCGCGCCGTAATGGTCATTCCTTCGTGAGATTCCAGCGAGTTGGTTTTGAGCGAAGACGGCTGCTGGGAAACTCCCCGTTGGGCAGCAAACAGGAAAGTGGCGAGAAAGGGAACGATGAGGGATAGTTTTCGCATCGGGTTATAATAGACTTTTCTCATCTTGAGGCCTTCGATTCTAAGGGGTTGTGCAGGGTTGCCCTGCGTCGTGCGCCGCCTGCTGCTGGCGGAGCCCGTACAGACCGGAGCCACGCTAAGTGTATTTCATTTATAGCCTTCTTATGGGCCTCGCGGCCCTTTTGCTGGCGCCCTATTGGTTCGTGCAGGGAGTGCGCCACGGAAAGTATCTCTCGAACCTTGGGGAACGGCTGGGATTCTCTTTTCCGGCGCTGGCCAAGCTACCGCCGGATTCCAAAGGTGCGATCTGGATTCATGCTGTGAGTGTCGGCGAAGCGCTTTCCGGCATTAGCCTTGCGCGGCGGTTGAAAGAAACCTACCCCGATCGGCCTCTCATTATCTCGACAACCACTCAGACGGGACAGGCGCTGGCGCGCGAGCGCATGCCGTTTGCCGATGCGGTCATTTATTTCCCGCTCGATTGGGGTTTTTGTGTTCGGCGGGCGTTCGATGCCGTGCGTCCGTCGGTTGTTCTGGTGCTCGAGACTGAGATTTGGCCGAATTTTCTGCGTGAAGCTGGGCAGCGGAAAATCCCGGTACTTTTCGTCAGCGGGCGCATTTCGGACCGCTCGTTTACGCGCTACCAGAGCTATTTCGGAGCTTTCGGTTTTTTCCTGCGCCCGTTCCTGAGAGACGCTCTATCCAATGCCAGCTCGTTCCTCATGCAGAGCGAAAAAGACGCGGAACGCATGCGGACGCTGGGCGCGCCAGTGGACCGAGTGAAGGTTAGCGGAAATTTGAAATACGACCTGGAGGTTCCCGCGCCGACCCCGCTGTCAAATTGGCTCGCAACCGAGATCAAGCGGAGCGGGCGGTCACCGATCATCGTTGCGGGAAGCATTGTCGCGACGGAAGAGCCTCACGCGCTCATTGCTTTTGGAACTTTGCAAGGTGAGTATCCGAAAGCGCTGCTCGTGCTCGCTCCCCGCAAGCCAGAGTGCTTTGATGAAGCCGCCGAGTTCATTGATGAATCGCACCGCAAGTTCATCCGGCGGTCGCGATTGGCGATTCCAGGGCCGGCTTCGAAGCAATTTGACGGAAACTCCAACGCCGCCACGATACCCAATGACGTCAGCGTTCTTCTGCTCGACAGCATCGGCGAGCTGGCGTCGCTCTACGGACTAGCTGACGGCGCTTTTGTCGGAGGCTCGCTCGTTTCCTCCGGCGGTCACAACATTCTGGAACCGGCGGCCTTCGGTAAAATCCCGGTGTTTGGTCCGTCGATGGAAAACTTTGCGGAAATTGCATCGCGCTTCGTTGCCGCGGGAGCTGCCATTCAGGTGGAAAGCCCGGAAGACGTCGGGGTCGCCTGGATCGAGTTGTTCCGCGATCCCGAGCGTATGAAAAAAATGAGCGACATAGCGCGCCGATTGGTGGCTGACTCGCGCGGAGCGACGGATCGAGCGCTGGCGGAGATCGTGAACCGTCTGGACGGGGTCGCGCGATGAGCGTTTCGCGGCTCTCGCGGACGCTTCTTTGGCCGCTCTCTATGCTCTATGGAGCCCTCGTCCGCGTGCGCGTTTGGCTCTACGCGCACGGCTGGCTGAAGCAGAAGCGGCTGAAAGGAACAGTCATCAGCGTGGGCAATCTCACGGTCGGCGGCACCGGCAAGACGCCGATGGTGATCTGGCTGGCGGAGAAGTTTCTCGCGGAAGGGAAGCGCGTTGCGATTCTGAGCCGTGGCTATCGCGGCGCAAACGGAACCAGCGACGAAATCGAGTTGATGAAATCTCGCCTCCGAGGCCGCGCATCGTTCGGTGTAGGCAAAAATCGCTTCGCTGAGGGCCAGCGGCTCGAATCGCAGCAGTCCATCGACGTCTTTCTTCTGGATGACGGATTTCAGCATCTCCAGCTCGCCCGCGACCTGAACATTCTTTTGATGGATGCGTCTCGATCGCTTGCCGGAGAGTCTTTACTGCCTTCGGGCCGCCTTAGGGAGCCGGTAACCGCGATGAGCCGCGCGAATTTGATTATTTTTACTCGCGCCGAAACGGCATCGGGAACGCTCGCGGCGATCGGGAAACTCGATCGGTATCCGGTTTTCGCTGCCTCGACGCGACTCCTTGGATTCCGCCGCTTCGGCGCCGACATCGCTCTCCTCGGTGCCCATGAGATCGGCGCTGGCCCTTTCTTTGCTTTCTGTGGTCTTGGAAATCCGGACGCGTTCTTCCGCGATCTCGGAAATTGGGGGCTTGCCATTTGCGGCCAAGCCGTCTACCCCGATCACCATCGATATACGCAGCGGGACATTTCGGCCGTCAAGCAGGCAGGGAAGCGGGCGGGGGCGAGCGCATTTGTTACGACCGAAAAAGATGCGCAGAATCTGGGCGGTCTAACATTTGAGGAAGCTACGCTTTACGTCGCGGTGATCGATTTAGTTGTGACTCCGGATGCGGATTTTAGAAACGTCCTCGATCAAACCCTCGCAGCTGGCGCGGGAGCAGCGGCGTGAAGATTCTCATTCGCGCCACGAACTGGGTCGGGGATGCCCTCATGGCGCTGCCGGCGCTTCGCGCGGCGCGCAAGCGTTTTCCTGAAGCGGAAATCGCGATCGTCGCGCGGCCTTACGTTGCGGATATCTATCGCGATCAAGAGATCTGCAATCAACTAATCGAGAACGATCCGAAAGGCTTGCACGCGGGATTTTCCGGCCGCGAGCGGCTGGCGGCGGAACTTCGAGCCCAGAAGTTCGACGTAGCCTTGCTGCTGCAAAATGCATTCGAAGCCGCTTGGCTGGCCTGGCGCGCCCATATTCCTGAACGCATCGGTTATGCGCGCGACGGCCGCAGCCTTCTTTTGACCAAGCCCGTACCTCTTCCTCGGCACGGGGAAATTCCCCCGCACGAGAAATTCTATTATCTGGAACTCCTGCATCGCGCGGGCTGGCTGGGTGCAGTCCCCGACGAAACTTTCATTGGTCTGCGCGTTTCGGAAGAGAAGCGCCGGAGTGCCGAGGAGTTCCTTTGCAAGTCAGGTACACGCCAAGGCGCCCTGCGAATTGCTATCGGGGCCGGCGCTTCATACGGATCGGCAAAGTGCTGGCTGCCGCCGCGTTTTGCCGAGGTCGCAAATCGACTGCAATCGGAAGTGGATGCCGACGTTATCCTTTTTGGAACTTCAGCCGAAGCGGGCGTTTCGACGGCCATTTCCGCCGAAATGCGCCGCTCTCCCATCGATCTCACGGGGAAAACCGCAATTGGCGATCTGCCTGCCCTGCTATCGAAGTGTCATCTCTTCATCGGCAATGATTCCGGTGCGATGCACGTTGCCGCGGCGGTGGGCTTGCCTGTCGTCACGGTGTTCGGCCCAACTGATCCGTCCGGAACATCTCCTGTCACGCCACGCTGCAATATTGTTCAGCAAAAGCCTTACTGCAGCCCGTGTTTTCTCCGTAGCTGCCCTACCGATCACCGGTGCATGAGCGCAATCACGGCCGACATGGTGGAAGCCGCGGCAAGGCCCTGGCTGCACTCGATCCAGGTGCAGCGTGCGTGAGCAAGCTCTGCTGCGCCCCGCCGTTTTCCTCGATCGCGACGGCACGATCGCCGAGGAAGTGGGCTACTTGAATCACGCCAGCCGTTTTCGTATGTTTCCTTTTGCGGCGGCGGCCATTCACCGGCTCAACGAGGCGGGCTTGCCTGTCATCGTCGTCACAAATCAATCCGGCGTTGGCCGCGGGTACTTCCCCGAATCACTCGTGCAGACCGTGAACGAATTGATGACCCAGCGACTTGCCGAGGCAGGCGCGAAGATCGACGCAGTCTATTATTGTCCGCACACGTCCGCCGAAAACTGCACGTGCCGCAAGCCAAAAACCGGCTTGCTCGACCGTGCGGCTTTGGAGCACTCTGTCGATTTGCAACGCTCCTTTGTGGTTGGCGACCGTTATGGTGACATCGAGCTCGCGCGAAATGCCCGCGCACGCAGCGTCCTCGTGCGCACAGGCTACGGCGAAGGCGAACTCGCCTGGCACGCGGCGAAGTGGCCTATTCAGCCCGATTTTGTCGCCGAAGATCTCTCGCAAGCGGCAGACTTGATCGTGAGGCAACGAAAATGAAGCGTCCCCGCGCCCTAAGTGCTCCGTCAGCGTCTGTCGACCTTCTCAAGCTTCAGGAGTGCGTCGAGCAGTTCAGCGCGAAAACAATCGTTCTCCTCGGCGATTTCGTGGCCGATGAATTCCAATATGGCGAAATCTCTCGTGTCTCGCGCGAAGCGCCCGTCCTGATCCTCAAGCATCGCGAAACTCGGATTGTTCCGGGCGGGGGAGCCAATGCCGCCAACAACCTCGCGTCTCTCGGCGCGCGCGTTCTGCCCGTCACCGCTGTCGGTGATGACGCCGCCGGAGACGCGCTGATCTCTCATTTCCGCCGCCTGCGAGTGAATGTTTCCGGCATTTTGCGCGTGAGAGGCTGGACGACGCCGACCAAAAGCCGCTTTCTTGCCGGCTGGGCGCACACCGTGGGGCAGCAGGTTCTGCGCGTTGATTACGAACCGAAATCACCTGTCCCTGGTGCCATTCGAAAAAAGCTGCGTCACTGGCTGTCCATGTATCTGTCTTACGCGAATGCGTTTGCTGTCTCTGACTATGGCTTTGGCATAGCGACTCCGGAGCTTGTTCGGCAAGTATGGTCAAAGAGCAAGACTCCTTTGCACGTTACGCTCGACTCTCGGTATCGGCTGCATCGCTATGCCAAGGCTGGGATCACTGCTGCTACACCCAACGAGGCGGAGCTTGAGGCGGAGCATCACACGGCCATCGGTCAAGATGCCAGTGAGCTTGCGCGCGCGGGCTGCGCGACACTTTCCGAGATGAAATTGCAGTCGCTCCTGGTCACTCGCGGAAGGCACGGTGCCACTCTTTTCGAACCAGGCGATCGGCTTACGCAAATCCCTGTTCACGGCAGCGACCAGGCCGTGGACGTCACCGGCGCCGGCGATACGGTTCTCGCTGCTTATACTCTGTCGCTTGCTTGCGGAGCATCGCCTCTCGAAGCTGCGCACATCGCAAACATTGCCGGCGGCTTGGTGGTCATGAAACGCGGCACCGCTACCGTTTCGCGCCAGGAACTTCTCGACACCATCCGCGGCGAGGCATCCGGGGCCGCCTCCTAAGCTATGCGCGAGACCGCTTCCAAAATCGTCGCGCGCGATGTATTGCGCGAGAAGCTTGCCGATTACAAGCGCCGCGGCCGGCGCATCGTCTTTGCCAACGGCTGCTTTGACATGCTGCACGTCGGACATATTCGTTATCTCGAAGGTGCCCGCCGCGAAGGCGATGTCCTTGTTGTCGGCGTGAATGCTGATTCCAGCGTCTGCAATCTCAAAGGTCCCGGCCGTCCCATCCTGGATGAAGACGCGCGTGCCCAGCTCGTTGCGGCGCTTCGCTGCGTGGATCACGTCGTTCTTTTTGCCGAACCCAACGTCGAAATCCTTCTGGAAGAATTGCGCCCGGATGTCCACGCCAAAGGAACCGACTACTCGGCCGAGACCGTGCCGGAGCGCGCCGTCGCCGAACGGCTGGGCATCCGCGTGGCTATTGTGGGTGACCCCAAGGATCACTCCACGCGAGAGCTGCTCGAGTCCGTTCGCAAGGCGCCGCATGTCTGAACCGCGCTTTCTGGTCGTGCGCCTTGGTTCTCTCGGAGATATCGTCCACACCTTTCCCGCCGTCGCGGCTTTGCGCGATTCGTTTCCGCATGCTGAAATTGTTTGGCTGACGCATCCCCGCTGGAAAGAGTTGGTGGAGAGCAGCCAGCTGGCAACGGACACTTGGGAGACGAAAACTCGTTCGTACCATTCCTTGCGCGAAGTCATTCGACGAATCCGCAGGCACAAGTTTACGGCCGCCATCGACTATCAGGGGCTGTGGAAGTCCGCGTCTCTTCCGTTCTTCGGAGGCGTTTCGCGCCGGATCGGTTTTTCCTCGCAAACGATTCGGGAGTTCGGCGTCCCGGTTCTCTACACCGATCGCGTCCGCTGCACGCAAGCCCACATCGTCGATCAAAACGGAGAACTGTCGCGGCGCGCCGGTGCCCGCAACGGTGTGGCGCCCATCGCTCTCGCGGTGCCGTCAATTCAGGAAGTGTTCGTGTTGCAGCTTCTTCGAGGATTTGCGATTGAACAATACGTCGTATTGAGTCCCGCCGGCGGCTGGCGCTCGAAATGCTGGCCGCCGGAGCGTTATGGCGCTCTATGCCAGAAAATCCGTGGCGCTCTCGGACAGCGTTGCGTTGTGAACTACGGCCCCGGTGAAGAAGATCTGGTCACTGCGGTCAAAGCCGCCAGCGGCGAAGCCGACCCCATCCCATACAATGGTACTCTTGGCCAACTCATGGCTCTTCTGCGCAACGCGGCCTGCATCGTTGGCGGCGATACGGGGCCGCTGCATCTGGCCGTCGCTCTGGGAACGCCTGCCGTTGCCATCTTCGGGCCGACGGACCCGGCGCGAAATGGTCCCTATCGCACGGGTGGCCACGCAGGGAACTCTACTCGAATGGACATAGTTCTCCGCAGCCCGCATGCAGAGACCACCTACAAGCGAGGCAATGAAGCCGCTCCCTCGATTCTCGAAATTGACGTTGACACGGTTTTCGACGCCGTTCGACGGCAGGTTGCGGTTCCCCGATGAGCGTGGCCGCCAACTTCTTTGTGCGCTGGCGCGTACGCCTCGGCTATCCGCTCGCGATCGCGGTTCTTGCTTTTTCGCGGCCTACACCTCGCAGCATTCTGCTTGGCGCCTTGGTCGGCGCCCTAGGCCTGTTGGTGCGCGCCTGCGCGGCCGGCTATCTTCACAAGCAGGAAGTTCTCACCGTCACTGGGCCCTACGCTTACACACGAAACCCTCTCTATCTCGGCAGCGCCATCCTGGCTCTTGGGGCCGGAATAGCCACACGCTCGTGGGTCTCTGCCGCAGTCCTGATTGTTTACTTCGCGATTTTTTATTCCGTCGTGATGCAGCGGGAAGCGAAAGAGCTCCAACTGCGCCACGGTGCATCTTTTGAAGAGTACGCGCGCGCCGTCCCGTTGTTCATTCCGCGCCTGGCGCCCGCGAAACTTTCGGGAAAGTCGGCTGGTTCTTTCTCTCTTGCCCAGTACAAAAAGAACCATGAATGGCAGGCCGCGGCCGGTTTTCTATTTCTCCTCTTCGCCCTGGTGGTGATCTGGCGCCTCCGCCTGGGCTGATGTCGCCGCGCTGGGCGCGCCCGCGCACGTGACGAAACACGTAATCTCCAGCCGCGAACCATCGGTTAATACATGCACGGCGCCGTCCCGGTCCGTCCTTAGGATGCGCACGCCCGCATTCTCCAATCGTTCAAGCAGTTCAGCGTTGGGATGTCCATAAGGATTTGCCTCGCCGGCGGATATGATTCCGACGAGTGGCTGCACCGCGGCGAGGAATTCCGGCATGGTCGAGTTCTTGCTTCCGTGATGGCCAATCTTCAACACATTGGATCGCAGCGTCTCTGCGCCGTTCTCCGACAGAATTTCGCGTTCCACCTGTTTTTCGGCATCTCCGGGCAGCAAAAGAGTTTGGCTGCCGTAGTGCAACCGCAGCACTAGTGAATCGTTGTTCTTTGCTGAAGGCGCGACTTCCTCCGGAGCGATCTCTGGCCACAAAAACTCGCCTTCGGCGCCATCCCAGCGGAAGGACTTGCCGCGAAGTTCGTGCTCGATGGGGATCTTTCGCTGCCGCGCCAGCTCCTCCAGCCTCGCGAACGCCTGTGACGCTACTTCACGCCCGATCCAGAGCCGCGCAACTCGAAAATTGTCCAGGATGGCGGTCAATCCGCCCAGGTGATCCTGATGCGCGTGCGTCAGCGCGACAACGTCCAGCCTCTGAAATCCCCGCGACCATAGATACGGCGACACGGCTTCTTCGCCCGGGTCCACGCCGTTTTGTACTTCATGCCCGGGAAACCCACCGAATGCTCCGCCGCCATCGATCAACAAAGTTTTTCCACCGGGAGAAACAACAAACAGCGAATCGCCCTGGCCCACATCCAGCACTGTCAACTCCAGCTTGCCTTTCGTCCACTTTTCGCCGAAGGGATAAATGGCAATAGTCAGCGCGCAGGCGATAGACGTCGTGCACAATCCCCACAACACCGTTTTCCGTAGCGCATGCGTCAACCGCATCTCCGCGGCAAGCAGAATGGCAACGGCGAAAAACAGCACACTCAGCCAGAACGGAGGCCCGGGGATCCGGTAACTCCACCGCGGAAAATGCGCAAACCATTGCACTATGTGCAAAAGCAGTGTGGTTATCCACGCAAGCGGGGCGGCTAAGGGCTTTCCGATTGCCGGGAGAATCAGCCCGCAGACCAAGGTCAGAAAACCGAGAGGGACGACGACGCCCGTCAGCGGAACGGCCGCCAAATTAACGAACGGCGCGGACAACGCGATGCGGTGAAAATCGCTCGCCATCAGCGGCAACATTCCGGCTTGCAGCGCTACCGTGAGCACCAGCAATTCCCACACGCGAAATGTCAGAGACAATCCGCCGGCGACGGCACCGCCCGTTGACTTTCCCAATCGAGAGGGCAGATGCGCGGAGAGCCACAACGCCACCGAGCGAAGATCGATTCTGAATTGGATGGCGCGGGGCTCATGAGCGGCGTCCCGTGTCACGTCTCGCCAGCCTCGCAGCGCGCGCACATAAGGCTGCACCGTCTTCTCCAGCCACGGCAGCGCCAGGCCAGCAATGCAGCCCATGGCCACAAAGGTCAATTGGAAACTGGGATCGCGCAGCGCGAGCGGTCTCGCAAGCAGGAGAATCAGGGCTGCCACCGCCGCGGAATTGAGCAGCTCCAATCGGCGATAGAAAAATCCTCCTATCACGACGATCGCCGCCATTATTCCAGCTCGCAATACGGGAGCCCGCTGCTCCACGACGGCCACATAAGCGGATAGCAGCGTGAGCGTGAACAGCATCGTCCACATTCGCGGCAGCCGCAGTTTCCGCCCCGCCCAGTAAAGCGCGAACGCCAGCGCCCCTACGTGCAATCCCGCTACAACTAGTACGTGAAAAACACCTGTCTTCTGAAAATCTACCGCCTCCGCGCGGTCGACAAAACTCCGGTCACCCAGAAGCACCGCCCGTAACACCCCGGCCACCTGAGGAGTGTCCGCAAGCAGCAAATCAATTTCGTCGCGCAGCCGCCTTCGGACTCGCGCGAGAACCGTGCTAGTTGTGGGCGTCCCAGGGGATAGCCGCTCGATCAACTCCGCAGCTCGCAGCGTGGCCACCAGATCGATGTTTTGTTGCGCCAGATACGCGCGTCGATCGAAAGCGCCTTCATCCTTGAAGACTTGCGGTCTCCTTGCTTCCGTCAAGACGGCCACTTCATCTCCCGCGTGTAGATCCGGCGGCGGCCCGCCCTCCGGACGCGCCGTGAAGCTCACCCGCAAGCCGCCTCGCGCCGAATGCAGCGCCTCTTCGAACTCGACACCGGAAAGCTCAATTTCGTAGCCGTAGCCCCACGGCAGGCGCGTCGGCTCATCGCGAAGCTGGCCGCGCCATCGCAAAGGTGTCTTCAACGGCAGGCGTCCTTGCTCCAGGAGCGAAACCACGTGGTCCGCCTCTCGCGGCTGCTCCGCAATGCAAACTCCTAACAATCCCAGCAAAACCCAACTGAAAAGAGAGACCGCAGCGGCAAGGAAGAGACGCCCGATTTTTACAAAAAAGATTCCGGTTAGAACGAGAACGGCTATCGCAGCAAAAGAAAAAGAGAGGAGAAGAAGAGACGCCGCGTTTCGAACAACTGCTGGATGCAGGCCGAATAGGATGCCGCAGGCAAATGCCGCGACGATCGCTACAGCCGGCAGCCTCATGGCACTCTTCGCAACCTCACGAGTGTTTCGATGTGAAATGTCTGCGGGAACAAATCAAACGCGTGCATTTCTGTGATTTCATAACGAATGCTTGGAGCAGTAATTTCTTTTGGCTTGCGCGGTGAACCCGTCAATACCGCCAAATCGCGGGCGAGCGTGGAGGGATCGCAGGAAAGATACACAATCTCTTTGGCGCCGAGCTCCGCGAGCTTCCCGGCAGCTTCCGCACCCAGTCCCGCTCTCGGCGGATCCAGCACCACGAACTCCGGCCTTTCTTCCGTCTTTTTCAAGAACTCTTCCGCATGCTCGTTGTGCGAGATGATTGTGACACCTGCGATCTCCGCATTGGCGTAGAGGTCCCGCGTCGCCGCGAGATTGGCGTCCACGCTCACGACTTTCTCGAACGTCTTCGCCAGCGGCAAGGTAAAGAATCCAACTCCCGAATACAAATCCAGGGCCAGCGCGCCATGCGCATTGGCCGTCACGGTTTTCAGCAAATCCTCAATCAGGAAACGGTTCACCTGAAAAAACGAAAGATGGCTGACGCGGTATTTGTATCCCCCGGCTTCGTGCGTCAAGTAACCCGGGCCCGTCAATTCAAAACGGTTTTTCTTCTGGTCCAGCAGCAGCAAACTTTCGATCTCCGGCAAAACCTCCTGGAAAGCGAATGCCAGTTCCGCCGCCGGTTTCGGAAATTTCTCGAATGCCACGTTCAGCGCAATCTTTTCGTCCGCCGAGTCGGCAAACGCTTCGATTTCCTGGATGCCCTCCGGCAACCCGCCCGAGCGAGCCATTTCCTGAAGTTGCGCGAACGTGTGCGCGAGGCGCGGCGAAAGCACGGGACACTCGTCAATCGGCACGATCACCGAACTCTCCGGCAGGAAGTATCCGAGTGCCCGGGGCATTCCGCTGCGCACCGCCCACTGCGCGCGGTTGCGGTAGCCATATGGTTCGGCGGAATGTTCCACGATCGCGCCATCCCACGCGATTCCCCCGAGCCGCGAAAGCGTTTCGCGCAAAATGTCCTTCTTGAGCCGCAACTGCTCCGCCGACGGAATGTGCTGGTAATGGCACCCGCCGCATTTTTGAAAATGAGCGCACTTCGCTTTCCCCCGCTCCTTCGCCGGAGTGGTAACCTCCACGAGTTCCGTCCAGATTAGTTTCTTCTTTCGCGATTTCGCATTCGCACGCACCTCTTCCCCGGGCAGGACAAACGGAACGAAAACGGTGTTTCCATCGGCATGCGCCAAGCCGTCACCGCCGTAGATCAGCTTCTCGATCGACAATCTTAACTCATCAGGCATATTATTGTCCTATTTTATAATAAGGGGCCGGTTTGGGAGCGAGATATTTGGCGCTGTCTTGATGTCGGGCTGAACTATTCTAATTTAGAATACTTAATTAGAATACTCAATTAGAGTAGTTACGACAGGTAGAAAAGACTCAGCCTCGGCAATCCAAACTCTTCCAGCAGCCGTTTCTGCGCGTACTGCTTTTCGACCATCGCCAGTTGCTCTGCCTTCATCTTCCGCCGGTACACCGCCAGTTGCCCGTCCACCTCGCGCCGGATCTTCAGCATCAGCTCTTCAGGCGCATGGCTGGTCAGCAACGCCTGTATCTTCTCATCCAGAATCGTCAGCCGCCGCTCCAAATCTTCCAGGTCCAGAGTTCCTGGCGCATCGAGGAGCACGCTGCTCGACTCCAGCGATTCCGCAATCTCGATCAACTTGCCGGCGAGTTCCGGCTGTTGGGCAGAACTTTTTTCAGCCGCGCGTTTCAAGTGCGCCACATTTTTCGCGAAATACGCTTTCAGTTCCTCCTGCGAAAACGCTTCGTTGGTTGCGGCACGCGCTGCCTTCGGCGTACTCCCCGCCGCCGCCTCCTGCTGTTCTTCCGCGGCCTCCAGGACTGCGTCCGTGCAATACGCCAGATTTTTCAGCGGCTTGCCCGCTCCCCTCCGCGATCTTTGGTAGCTCTCGAACGCCCTGTCAATCCCCTTCAGGGCGGCTTCCAGCGGGACTCCGGCTTTTTGCCACGCCTCCATGATCGCCCAGTCCAGCGGCGACACCAGCAGATGCGCCCCGCGTTTCTTCCAGAAGTATTCTTCGATTTCCGTAAAGTAGTTGAAGTAGTTCCAGCCGTCCATTTTATTGGCGGTGCGCCATCGCGGCCGCAGGGGTGGCTCTTTGCCTGAATCGAATCGCGTCCGTGGAAATTATCGCTGCGCTTTCTTCGCTGTGGCCGCCGATGGCAGGCCGCGCGACTCGGCGGAAGCGCTTTTTCCCCGCTCGGCCGGCTGATTTTTCTCCCAGATTAGTCGGAGTCCCTTCAGCGTAAGAAACTCATCCGTGTGCTGAATGTGCTTTGACCCTTTTGCGACCAGCTTTGCCTGTCCCCCGGTGGCCACCACCGTGACTTCTTGCCCGAGTTCTTTTTTCATCCGCGCAAGCATCCCGTCCACCATGTCCACGGCGCCATAGAACAAACCCGCCTGCATGTGGGTAACGGTGTTCGTCCCAATGACTTTCCCGGGATCTTTGATTTCCACTCGCGGCAATCGCGCCGCGCGGACAAACAGCGCTTCCGAGGAAATTCCCAATCCCGGCGCAATCACGCCGCCCAGGTACTCGCCCTTCGCGGAAATGGCGTCGAAGGTGATCGCCGTTCCAAAATCCACCACGATGCACGGCCCGCCATACTCGTGAAACGCCGCCACGCTGTTTACGATGCGGTCCGCGCCTACTTCCGACGGATTGTCCACCAGAACGGCCATGCCGGTCTTCACGCCCAGCTCAACGAACAGCGCTTTCTGTCCAAAATAAACTCGCGACATTTCCTCGAACGCCCAATTGACCGGCGGCACCACCGAGCTGATGATCACGCCGGTGATGGCCTTTTGGTCCAATCCCGCCAGCGCGAACAAGTTCCGCGTGAGCACGCCGTACTCATCCACGGTGCGTTCCCGCGCCGTGGTCAGACGCCAATTCGTGATCAACTCTTCGCCGCGAAAAACGCCCAGCACCGAGTTGGTGTTGCCCACGTCAATGGTCAGCAGCATCTAACCCGCCTCCGTGACGTCGCCTGAAATCACGGCCGTGACTCGCCCGTCTTCGCGCTCCACCTGCAATAATCCCTCGGGTCCGAGCCCCGCGGTCGTGCCGACATAGCTCTCGCTTCCGTTTGTCACCCGCACGCGCTTGCCCTTCGCATAACTCGATACCGACTCGAACCGCGCCACCACGGCGTCCACGCCTTCCCGCAAGAAACGATTGTAATCGCTCTCGAATTCCCGCAGCAACCGCACCAGCAACTCCATTCGTGATTGCGCTTTGCCCGTTTCCGCGCGCAAGGAGGTGGCTATGCTCGAAAGCTCACTCGGGAATTTCTCCTGATTCACGTTCAGCCCGATCCCCACAATCACGAATCGCACCAGACTTGGTTCCGCGTGCATCTCCGTCAGGATGCCGCCTACCTTTTTCCCGCGAATGAGCAAGTCGTTTGGCCACTTCAAGTCCACGTCCAGTCCTGTCATCGCCTGCACCGCGGAATGCGCGGAGAGTCCGGCCATCATGGTCAGTAGCGGCGCCTGCACCGGCGCCAGTTTTGGCCGCAGAAGCAACGTCACATAAATGCCCGCCGCGCGTTGCGAGTGCCACGCCCGTCCCGCCCGGCCGCGTCCCGCAGTTTGCTCCTCCGCCAGGACCACCGCGCCTTCCGGTTCGTCGGCATGTCCCAATTCCAGCGCTACTCGATTCGTCGAATCCGTTTTGAAAAAATGAAACATGCGTTTTCCAAAAAGGCTGCCTTTCAGCCGCTGCTTCAGCATGTCCGGGGTCAGGATGTCGGGAACTTGCTCCAGGAAGTATCCGGTCCCTGCCTGGCTCTTTACCTTGACGCCCAATTCGCGCAGCCGTTCCACCCATTGCCATACCATCGACCGCGAAACGCCCACCTCTTTCGCGATGCGCGCCCCGCTAATCACGATGGTCGCATTTTCCGCCAGCAGCGTAAGCAGCGCTGCCAGCCGCCGGTCGGTCGTGCCCGGTAAGGATTCTTGAGTCATCGGGATGTCGCCGCGCCTCTTCGCGCCGCCTAAGCTTACGTTTCCTCGATGCCGTCCACAAGCAGGCTGAGGTTGGCGGCGGGCGCGGAGTGCGTCAGCATCCCCGAAGAAAGAAAGTCGGCGCCGGCCTGCGCGTAAGCGCGCGCGTTCTCGAGCGTGATCCCGCCGGAAATTTCGATCACGCACTCCGCGCGAATACCGCGCGCGATCGCCACGCATTCCGCCGCGCGTTCCGGCGTCATGTTGTCCAGCAGCACCGCCTCCGCCCCGGCTCCCAGCGCTTCCCTCAATTCTTTCGCATCGCGAACCTCGATCTGCACCGGCAATGGCCCTGGGCCGACCACCTCCGGATCCAGCCCGGCCGCATCGTAGGCGCTCGCTGCCCGCGGCGGCGGTGCCTTGGGCGACACGTAGGTATGCGCTTTGTCCAGCGCCGCCTTGATTCCTCCGGCCAGCGCGATGTGATTCTCTTTCAAAAGAATCGCGTCGTAGAGTCCGAAGCGGTGGTTGGCGCCGCCGCCGGTCTTCACGGCATATTTTTCCAGCGCCCGCAGGCCGGGCGTCGTTTTCCTCGTATCCCGTATCCGTGTCCGCGTGCCCGCCAGTTGTTCCACGAACCGCCGTGTCAGCGTGGCGATCCCACAGAGATGCGCCAGAAAATTCAGCGCCGTTCGCTCGCTCGTAAGAATCGCGCGAGCGTTACCCTTGATCTGCACGATCTCCGCGCCTGGTTCTACAAACGATCCATCGTTGTGCGGAAAAGTGACGCGCATCTCGGGATCCAGCGCCTCGAAGACCTTCTCGGCAATCGGCAATGCCGCGCAAACCAGGGTCTGCCTGGCTAGGATGTGGGCCCGTGCCGACGCTCGCGCTGGTATCGTTGCCGCGGTCGTCGCGTCTCCCGTACCAATATCCTCATCCAGCGCCCGCCGTACGAAGTCGTCGATATAGGGAGCATTCCAATCCATAAGGCCCCGAAAAATTACGAACCTTTTTCAAGTTGTGCGAGTCGGTCTTTCAGTTTCTTTTGCTCGATTTGTCGCTCGACCATTGTAATGCTGAGGTTTTCCACCACGTGCTTCGGGGCCTTATTTATGAAATCTTGATCTTGAGTGCGCGCCCGTTTTGATTCGATATCCTTCTCCAGCCTTTCGATTTCTTTCTTTAGGCGAACGATTTCCGCTTGTTTATCGATTCCTTCTCCAAACGCAATCTGGAGCTCAAACAGCGGCGTTGATCGCATCACGCCGCCCGCAGGATTCAAACTTGCGGAGGAAAGCCGAAACTCTGAGAGAGTTGCAAGCCGAAGGATCTGCTCAAGATTTGCCTGGATCAGAGCGCGGACATATGGGTTTTGGGCAATGTAATCCGCTGCGACCTTACGCTTCGCATCAAGCTTCAGCTCGGCCCGCATGTTCCGCAGTGAAGTGATAACTTCCTGTATTAACCCGAACTCTTCCTGGGCCGCCGTATTCTTCCAGTTCGCCCGCACCTCTGGAAATCGATCCAGCGCGATTGATTTTGCACCGGGCCGTTGCGACAACTGGTGCCATAGTTCTTCCGTCAGGAAGGGCATGAATGGGTGTAGCAGCCGCAACGCCGCATCAAACGCCGCGAAAAGATTTTTCCACGCCACGGTCGCCTGTACGCGGTCCGCGCTCTGCAATTCCGGTTTCACCCACTCGATATACCAGTCGCAGAAATCTCCCCAGAAAAACTGGTACACGCCTTGCGCTGCCTCGTGGAATCGGTAGTTCGTCAGTGCATCGTTGACCGTCTCAATCGTCACTGCAAGCCGCGCAAACAACCAGGCGTCCACTAACGGGACAGTCGCCCCCGCCGCATATAACGTTCTCAAGCGCACAGCGTTCCAGATCTTACGGACAAAGTTCCTTATGGTTGCCGCCAGGCGCGCAAACATCCATGCATCCACGAGCGGAACGCTGTTGGCGTAAGCATACGGCGCCTGCGCGCGCACTTCCGGCGCCGCCAACTCCTCCAATTTCGGCCCACCCTCTTCAAATTTGTCTAGATTCACGAACAAAAACCGCGCTGCATTCCAGATTTTGTTCGCAAAGTTCCGCGAGCTTTGAATGCGGTCCTCGGTCCAGATCACGTCGCTTACCGACGCCGTAACCGCGAGCGTGAAGCGCATCGCGTCCGTCCCATATCTGCGGTTGACGTCGATCGGATCGATTCCCGTGCCTTTGGACTTCGACATTTTCTCCCCGTCGGGAGTGCGCACGATGGAATGGAGGTAAACACCCCGGAAAGGAACTTTCCCTGTGAAGTGCAGGCCCAGCATGATCATCCGCGCCACCCACAAAAACAGAATCTCGTAGCCGGTGATCAACAAACTCGTGGGGTAGTACGTCTTGAAATCCGGCGTCTCCTCTGGCCAGCCCAGTGTCGAAAAGGGCCATAATCCAGAGCTGAACCACGTATCCAGAACGTCCGGATCCTGCTCCAGCTTTGCCGATCCGCACTTTGTGCATTTCGCGGGCGCTTCCCGGGCCACGATAATTTCCCGGCAATTGCCGCAATGCCAGGCCGGAATGCGGTGGCCCCACCAGAGCTGCCGCGACAGCGTCCAGTCGCGGATGTTTCTCATCCAATGGAAGTATTCCTCGCGCCGGTTATCCGGCACGATTTGAATCTCCCCGCGTTCCACGGCCGCAATCGCCGGCTCCGCCAGGGGCTTCATCCTGCAGAACCATTGGGTCGAAACCCGCGGCTCGACAATGGTCTTGCTCCGCTCGCACAGACCAATCGCGTTCGTGTGCTCGGTGATCTTTTCCAGCAAGCCCAGTGCCTTCAAATCCTCAACAATCTTTTTTCGCGCCTCGAAGCGATCCATTCCGGCGTAAGCACGCGCCGCCGCGTTCATCTTGCCGTCGTCGGTCATCACATCGATTTCCGCCAGTTTGTGGCGCCGCCCCACTTCGAAGTCGTTCGGATCGTGCGCGGGAGTAATCTTTACCGCGCCCGTTCCAAACTCACGGTCCACCATCGCATCCGCGATAATCGGAATCTCCCGGTTCATCAGCGGCAGCAGCGCTTTCTTGCCAACAAGGTGAGTGTACCGTTCGTCTTCGGGATTTACCGCCACGGCCGTATCGCCGAGCATTGTTTCCGGCCGCGTGGTGGCCACCACGAGAGACTCTTTCGTCCCCACCAACGGATACTTGATGTACCAAAGATGCCCCGGCCGCTCCTCGTGCACCACTTCCAAATCGCTCAGCACCGTCAGGCACACCGGACACCAGTTCAGCAGCCGGTTCGCGCGGTAAATCAGCCCCTCTTCATAGAGCCGGACGAATACTTCCGTAACTACGCGCGACAATTCCGGTGACAACGTAAACTTTTCGCGCGACCAATCGCAGCTCTCTCCAATCTGTTTCATCTGCCGGGTGATCATGCCGCCCGACTCTTCCTTCCATTTCCAAACCCGCTTCAGGAATTCTTCGCGCCCCAGGTTTCGGTAATCGATGCCTTGTTCCGCCAATTGCCGCACGACCACGCGTTGCGTCGAGATGGAGGCATGGTCCGTTCCCGGCAGATAAAGCGTGTTGTATCCGCGCATCCGGTGCCACCGCGTGAGAATGTCGATCTCCGTGTGGTCCAGCATGTGGCCGATATGCAGCGAGCCCGTCACGTTCGGCGGCGGAATAACAATCGAAAACACCGGCCCCGGCGCATTCGCATCCGCCTTGAACAGCTCTTCCTTTACCCAGAAGTCTGCCCAACGCGGTTCGATCTGCTGCGGTTCGTACGCCTTGGCAATCTCGCGAGCCATCCGGTGCGGTTCTCCCGTGTAGGTGCGGGCCTTGGCCCGTCCATTCTCGAAGCGCATAACTCGTTCAGAGTAATCTTTGACTATACGAGGGAAAAAGCGGCTGCGTCAATTCGGCTCGGAGCAGCCTTCTGAAGAAACTTGCAAACTTGATGAGTGCAAATTGCGAATGGATTTCCGAAGCAGCTCGGCAGGGAACTAAGACTTCTTCAACTTTATCTCTTCCTTCACCATCGCTTCCACGACGGGTTTCAGAATCTCGCGCGTAACTGCCTGCAGAACTTCCGGACTCATCCTCGCGAGCACTTTTGCCACAAGATCATCCATGTTCGGAGCGGGGACAGGCGTAGCCGGTGGCGCCTCTGCAACTGCCTCAGTCGCGTGGAGGCTTGTCGCGTCGGCGTTTTGTTGCTCTGCGGGCTGTGTCGCGGCTTCGGTAACATGGGCGGCTTCCTCGCGGATGGCTTCTACCGCGGCCGGTGGCAAAGCCGCTCCTTCGATCACTTTCTGCGACGCTTCACTGGCGGCCTCACCGCCCTTTTCCGTTCCGTTGCTTGATACCGGAGGCGTGGCAACCGGCACAGCGGCATCCCACGCCGATGCCAACCGGTTCGCCTTCTCGATCTCGGCGTTCCAGGGGTTTGATGGAACAGAGAACCATGACTCTTTGGATGGCGTCGTCTGCGGCTCGGCAGGCGTCGCTTCGGGTACGCTGCTAACCACGGTTTCCGCGGAGGATTGTTCGCGCTCTTTCGCACGCGCCATATCTTCCACTGCCGTGGCTGTCTCCGTCGCGCTCTTTTCCTGCGAACCAGTCCCCGTTCCCCATGGGTCGGACCCGACTGGCGTAGTCGAAATCGCCCCCGCGGGCGCAGATGCTTCAGGGACGTTGGCCGGCGTCGAGACAGGGGGCGCGCTTGACACAAAGCTACTTGCCGACGCCGTCCCGACAAGCTCGGGTTTTTCTTCTGCCGGTTCCCAGGTTTCTGCCTGATTCTTCCTTGCTAGAATCTGCTCGAAACTGCCGGAGCGCCAATCCTTTGCCCCGCCCGCAGTTGTTCCCGCGTCGGGATAACTCTCCGCTGCCTCAGGCCGCCATGCCGCAGCCGGTTCTTCTTCTTCCTCTCCCTCATCTGTTGCCTGCCCATCTGGATCACGCCAATCACGCTCCGGCACCAATTCGGCATGCGAGGCAGGCATAAAAGCAACCTCCTCTTCCTTCTCCTCCGCGGGTGTTTCCAGTAGGCTTCCGAAGGCGACCGGTTGCGAACCACTGTCAATCCGCACAGGTTCGAGACGCGTCGGCGCTTCATCCACAAAACTCTCCTGATCCAATGGCGCTATCGCCGGCTCGTGCGAAGTTGGCTGCACGGGGATGCTGGTTACCATCGGTACGTTCGCAGCACTTGGGACGAGGAGGTCCGAGCCCCTCATTGCCACTACTTCCGGAGTTTTCGCCGCGCTGGCATTCGCAAGAGCCACTCCCGCGCGCTGCAACGCGGATTTAACCATCGAAATCAAGGGATCCGGGGGAACAAACGGCTTCTTCAGCACGCCATCTGCTCCGACTCGCTGAGCTTCCTGTTCATCCAAGGGGTCGAACGCGCCCACCAGCAGAATCACGGGGATATGCGCAAGCGAAGGATCCGTCTTTACGTACTGGCAAACTTCATACCCGTTGCGGACCGGCATGAACACGTCCGCAAGCACCAAGTCTGGGCGCAAATCGGAGATTTTCCGCACGGCTGCTTCGCCGTTGCCAACCGCAACGACGTCGATGCCCTGATCTTTCAGGGCCAGCACCACCATCTTCTGGATGTTGCTGTTGTCGTCCGCCACCAGAATCTTGGCCACCGAACGTCCTCCAGCGAAACTTCACCCGCGCGGGCCACACCTAGCACGCGGCCATGCCAAATGGCCTACAACAATTGGAGCACCCGCTGGTTGGCGCGTCAATCTCAACGGGGCAGCTGTGTGTCGGAAGTGAATACTAGGGCGGGGGCCCCGGCTAACCGCCACAGGGCGCCAAAAACACAAGCGGTGCGGCCCTATTCGGCCGCACCGCTTGTGTTTCTCCTGATCTTCGCCCCTCTAAAAACTCACCAAGGGACTATTTTTCTAAGGCCCTTCTTTTTCTTGCTGGTCGATTCTTTCTTGCCGTCCCCATTGGCGCCGTTTTGCGCCGTCGACGCGTCGGTCTTGGCTGCATCCGTAGCCTGACCGGCCGCGGCTGGCGCCGCATCCGTCTTAGGCGCGGTGTCCGTGGTTCCCGCCGCCGTTGTACTATTCGCGGAATTCTCCGCTGCCGTCGCTGGCGCGTTCGGATCCGGTTGCGTGGCAGGTTTCTCCTCGGTTCCATCTGTCGCTGGTGTCACGCTCTCCGCGCTGCCCGTTGTCCCGCTGGAGCTTCCCGGCGTTATTGTCGCGACGATTCCTGTTCCGGTGCCGAGTCGCGTTTGGTTTCCCCCCGTCAAAATGTCAATTCCGGACTCACTTTCCGACTCCGGAGTCATCGTCGGCTTTCCAACTCTGGCTGCCGCCGTCAATTCCTGCCCCGGCCCATTGGTAACCAACTTCAGCGGCTTCTTAATCAGCGCTTCGTGCGGCCTCGGAGCATTCTGTTCCGCCGTCATCCAGGCAACGGCTTGCGGATCGGGCTGCGGCACCGGCGCCCCGAGCGCTTTCAGCCGGGTCTTTGCATTCGGAACCAGCGGCGACAGCGGATAATTCCGTACGATTCGCGTGTAATACGGAGCGGCGACCTCTTTCTTCTCCGTGGATTGCCATATGTTCCCAAGCATCCACAGGGCTTGGTCGGATTTACTGTAAAGGGGGTAGCGGTTGACGATGGCCCTGAGCCGGGATTCCGCGGCCTTCTTGTCTTCCTTCACGTAGTAGTAGTAGGCAATCCGAAAGTCGCCCTCCGCCAGCAGTTCCTGCACTTCGCGCAAGTGCTGTTCCGCCTTCGACGCCAGCGGGTCGCTCGGGTATTTTGACAGGAACACTTGAAACTCATCCTCAGCCGCGCGAGCCTGCGTGCGGTCGCGGTCCGGTTTCTCCATCTGCTTGAAGTGCGTCATCGCCACCTGCAACTGTGCGTAGGCCGCCTCAGGCAGCATGGGGAAGAAAATGTCGAAATCCTTGTACGCCTGGACCGCCTGCGTCAGGTTTGCCGTTCCACCCTCTTTGTAAAACGAATCGGCGATGGCCAGCTTGGCCTTCGCAAGATACTCGCTGTCCGGATAGGTGTTAATGAGAGTCTGCAGGTTCAGCCGGCCAACCTCGTGCCGCCCGTGTTTGAGGTCGTCGATGGCCTTGCCATATAGAATCTTGTCAGGCTCCGCGGTATTCTCCGCGCTCGTCGATTTATTGAGCTTTTTCTTCTTATGGAGGAATTGAGCGTCGCACTGCGTGGCGCTCAGCAGAAAGAGTCCCGTCAACACAAATAGAGCCGGCCGCCTTGCGGTCGCTAGCATCGAAGTACGGAGCAAACTTCACCTCTCTCTCGAATCTGGTGTTCCCCCCTGCGGTTCGCAGAAGCCCCGGGCGCTTCCTGCCCCTCCCGCATTTTGGAACGCCCGATTATACCCTGAACGAGCGGCCGGGCCGAACAACTACTTTGTCCTTCCGGCCAGGACGCGTCCAGATACCCCTCTCTGGGATGCTGCCTAGCTGCACAAAAGGTTGCCTTCGATCTTGCTCCTCGCTGGGGGTTTTTCAATTCGCCGTAACAATTCTTGCCGTTTTTTCTACTACAATGCCATCATCCGCAAGCCCGCAGTCCAGGATTTGCGGCCTTTCAAAATGGACAAACGCAAATTTCTCTTTGTCTCGCTCTCCGGTCTCATCGGTGACATCGCCTGGCAGGTGCTCAAGGAAGGCCATGACGTCCGCTACTACATCGAAGCCGAAAAAGAGCGCGACATCGCGGATGGCTTCGTCCCCAAGTCGATGGACTGGGAGAAAGATGTCGAATGGTCCGACATCATCGTCTTCGATGACACTCTGGGGCAGGGCACCAAAGCCCAAGCTCTCCGGGCCTCCAGTAAGCCTGTCATCGGCGGCACGCCCTACGCGGACCGCCTCGAAGACGATCGCTCCTTCGGCCAGGAAGAACTCAAATCTGCCGGCGTCACCATCATCCCCTACGAAGATTTCGATTCCTTCGACCCCGCCATCGAGTTCGTCAAGAAAAATCCCGACCGTTACGTCATAAAACCCAGCGGCGAAGCGCAAAACGTCAAGCGCCGCCTGTTCGTCGGCGAAGAAGAGGACGGCGAAGACGTCATTCGCATGCTGGAAGCCTACAAAAAAGCCTTCTCCGACGAAATCAAGGTCTTTCAGCTCCAGCGCCGCATCAACGGCGTCGAGGTCGCCGTCGGCGCTTTCTTCAACGGCAAGAAATTCGTAACGCCGGTCAACATCAACTTCGAACACAAAAAACTTTTCCCCGGCGAAGTTGGTCCTCCCACCGGCGAAATGGGCACCGCCATGTTCTGGAGCGAGCCCAACCTGCTGTTCAGCCGCACCCTTCTCAAAATGGAGTCCAAGCTCGCCGAGGAAGGCTACGTCGGCTACATCGATCTCAACTGCATCGTGAACAACAACGGCATCTACCCGCTCGAATTCACTTCGCGCTTCGGCTATCCCACCATCAGCATCCAGCAGGAGGGCATGCTCACCCCCATCAGCGATTTTTTCTGGGAGCTCGCCACCGGCGTCGAGCCCAAATGGCGCACGCGCAGCGGCTTTCAGATCGGCATCCGCATCGTCGTGCCCCCGTTTCCCTTTGATGACGACGCTACTTTCGAGTCCTTCTCGAAGAACAACGCCATCGTCTTTAAGAAGCCCAACATGGAAGGCATCCACATCGAAGACGTGAAAGTTGTCAACGGCCAGTGGCTGATTGCCGGCACCTCCGGCGTCGTCCTCGTTGTCGTTGGCATCGGCCAGACCATGAAGCAAGCCCAGGCCCAGGTCTATTCCCGCACCAAGAATATCCTCATCCCCAACATGTACTACCGCACCGACATCGGCGACCGCTGGGCCGAGGATTCCGACAAGCTCCACAACTGGGGCTATCTGCGTT